>Ga0209335_10006316_pt1 | contig 10611 bp, 13 predicted proteins | sample COG_09_FD_184753 | JGI IMG/M metagenome (GOLD analysis project Ga0209335, IMG submission 184753) | Pelagic Microbial community sample from North Sea - COGITO 998_met_09 (SPAdes) (version 2) | ecosystem: Environmental > Aquatic > Marine > Neritic zone/Coastal water | place: Helgoland, sampling...
TCTTTTTTTTAAGTGTTCAGGTAGTACTACCGATAGACCACAACTACAAAGATTGCTAGATAACATGAGAAGTGGTGATACGATTATCGTGCATGATATTAGTAGGCTTGCTAGAAATCTTACTGATTTACTACAACTGATTGAAACTATTAATAGTGCAGGTGTTCAGCTACAGTTTATTAAAGAAGCTATAACCTACAACCGTGATGATAAGAACCAGAAGCTGATGCTATCCATCATGGGAGCAGTAGCTACGTTTGAACGTGACATGATAAGGGAGAGGCAAGCAGAAGGAATAGCTATAGCCAAAGCTAATGGTATTTACTTCAACAGAAAGCAGTCCAAAGCTATAAATAAATCTGGTATTATCCGAGCCCTAAAAGATGGATTGTCAGTTAGGAAAACTGCTAGTAAGTTTAGTGTAGCACCCTCAACTGTATCAAGAATTAAGAAAGCAGAACTTGTACTAATATAACCTCTGTTATTTACGGAATATTTACGGAGCTAGAAACACTATTAACACCGTTTTAAAGGATTAGTCGTATATAAAAGTTTAAAGCAGATAACCGTAAAAGCCATATATATACAGGGTTATAGAGATAAAAAGGTTAATGTCCTGGTAGCTCAGCTGGATAGAGCAGCCCCCTCCTAAGGGGCAGGTCCGGGGTTCGACTCCCTGTCAGGACGCCAATCAATACAAGGTTTACAGAAAGATCAGTGAAATTATAGTAGTCAAAAATTGAAATTTGGGTGCAATGGAGCTAAGGATTCATTAACTTAGTGATGTTGCTATGGCTGCCATCTACAAACGAAATGGGAAGCTATATCAAGACTATTTGAACTGGGATAAGATATGATGGAGGTCAGTTATATATCTGGTCATAAAGATTTGAAGATGTTCAAGCGATACACACATCTAAAACCAATTAACATTGCTAATAAAATTAATTCTTTTAGAGATAAGAGCCAGTAAGTTGATATTTTAAACACTAAGAGTAACAAACCATGATGGAAAAGCTAAAGTTAATCATTAATCTTAATTATACTTTGTTTATGTTTTTTTTTGTTATTGCAATATTCTCTAATCCAACTAGTTTTTATACGATTATAGAAGGAGCTTTTAAGCTTCTAGGTGGAACGTCCTTAATTTTTGCTGGAATCAATTACACATTATTTAAGAACTTCACGATTTGGAATAAATAATTTGTTTAGCAGCACCTTCATGCGACCTAAATGACATTACTATTAATTCTCCTTTCATATAAACTTTAATATTTTGGTGCTTTTACTGTTATCAGACCCTCGGAGTGCCCGGATATTTTCGGGCATTTTTATGTTTGTTGGTTTTTCAAATCCAGCTTTAAGATGATTAGATGGGCATGATAGAGGTTTCTTAGAATGTGCTAAAGAGTTTTAGTAGCTCTTAGTATGATGCTCGAGCCTCTGTCGAATAGTAAGACTAAACGGTTGTTTGGTATGATACAAATATATCTAGCATGTAGCGATGCCCCAAAAATACCCCCAATTAATTAAAGAAAGCCCATGATATAGCAGGCCACTCTTTTAAATTTAATTCTTATCAAAATCTTTCATGCACATGTCCCTCAATATTTGATTTGAAACAATTGATTTACCCCTAGATTGATATCCCTGCACAAAAAAATCCAGCATACTTATTAAAATTTTTTTATCCTCTATATATCTAAGTATATGCTTAAAATTTCGGATTCTTAGTCTTAAAGAGAGCGGCCATGCTAAAAATCTAGTATCAGCAATATCGATAAGACCAATACTATTGTTGGGTGTAAGAATAACATTGGAAAAATGAAGTGAACGAAAATAAACCCCATTATCATGAAGGTATCTAAGAAACTCACCGAACTTAAACATCAAAGTGTCCGTAAAATCTAAAGATGGGGAGTTAAATACACAGCCCTCTAAGGGCCGATAGTGGACCGCTGTTCGACTTATAGAAGGTATACAATAAACGCTGATAACTTCTACAGTGGGCACGCCAAGCTTCTTTAATCTCAACGCATTCAATGCAAATTTTTTTGAATATGGAAAAAATAAAGAGTAAGAAATCAATCTTTTACGTCTAAATAACTTTAAATAAGTGCCGTCAGACAGATATAAAACTTTATCACCGAAATAGTCAGCTTCAACAACCTCAGCTTTGTGGCGTTTTATTATATATTCATCTTGGGAAAGTCTTTTCATTCAATTAAACCGCTATGCCAAGATTCAACAACATTAAGTTGCGTTTTGTTTCCTCATGAGACGCCTGCAGACAAAAAATTGAGGCTCAGTGTAATAAAGAATCAGCGAAAATTATTAATGTTATTAGTTTTTTCTATCTGTTATTTATCTTTTACCTTCTAGCTTATCTCAAAAAGTCACTTTTCTTAAGTATTAAAATTAATCAGTTTAATCTTTAAATAATTGAGAGATCATTAGTCGAGAAAATTACAATAGTAACCATCCTCACCTATTTTGTTAATTAGAGGGTAGCCTAGAGATTCAAGGAAACTAATAATAGGCGTTGGATTATAAGACTCAACCTGTAAAATACATTTGTTGTTACGAAGCATATCTCGCATACCATGCAAAGCCTGAAGTTCATGTCCCTCAATATCTATTTTAATTGCGATAAAGCTCCCCACTGCTCCTTCGATAATATTGTCTAACCTATCAACATAAATTTTAGTCTCTTTAAATTTTCTTTTATTAGATTGAACATTAGTAGAAAAATCAGTAGCCTTAATTCGTGAACGTCCAGTACTATTCCCTGTATTTTCCATAAAAGCGACTTCGCCACTTTCGTCACTTAGTCCAATAATTTTGACTTCAACAAAATTATGAAGATTGTTTAGCAATAAGTTTGCGCTCAACTGGCAAACATTAGAAGATACTGGTTCAAAAGCAATAATCTTTTCAATGGACTTTAGGCTGGAAACATTAAGTGAGTACAACCCAATGTTAGCTCCAACATCAAAGAATATCGTACATCCAGCCCTATTGATTAGATTCAAAAAATAATCGAGCTGTTCTTTTTCGTAGCCACCTTCAATAATAATCTTACGATCAACGCTGTTCCTATAGTTTAGGAGATATTTCAGCCCATTCCTGTCAATGATTCGAAAAACATTACGCCTGAATCCTCCATACCAAAGTCGGTATAGCTTGCTTAGTAATTTCATTGCTTAGAATCCATTTTTTAATCCTATTCTTTTTTATAATAATAATCCTTAAACTAAAGATTTCCTAATTTCAAATTTTAAATGATTGGGCGGGCATGAGAGGTGCCTTCTGGAATGTGCTAAAGGCTTATTGATAATTATTTAAGCGGGAGGGGAATAAGGCTTGAACATCTGCTCAAGCCGTATCAATAAGTAAAATTTAGAATTGATAACCTATGCCAACTTTAAAGTTGAATGCATCAGCATCAACTTCTTTTCTTACAGCATAGGAAGAAGGTATATTGTCAATAAAATGACCTGTCACATGCTCATCTTCAAATTTGATATAATTTGCTTCTGCGTAGGCATAAAAAGATTCACCAAATAATTGTTTATAGCCTATTCCAGCTGAAAATCCATTCATATCTTCGTCTGATATTGACACAAACTCTTCGTCTTGGTTGGTTGGAGCTAAGTCTGCAGCAACATAAGCCAGTTTGATGTAAGCTAATTTGTTCTTACTAATAACATATTGTGGTTTTAGATATATGCTGTACATATCTTCAAGTTCATAAGTATTCCAATCTATTTTTCCATTATCAGTTGTCAATTTCTCAGTGCCCATCTCGATATCATCAAGATAATAATCAAATCCTAACCCAACCAGAAATGTATCATTAATAGGAAAATTGTAGCTTAAGCCAAAACCATAAACTCCATCAGTATCATCGGTACTTAATGCCAAGTGATGGGTAACTACGCCATCTACTGTGGTTGATTTATCGGAATCAGATTTAGTATTTTGAGTACCAGCAAACACCTCAAATGCAAATCCATCAAAATTGTTACTTAATCTAATATTTTGTGGTGCGGCTGTATTAGTTGATACCGCTGTTGAAGAAGCAGCAGGAGTATTTGAGATTTCATAACCTCCGCCTCCAGCGAAAGCTAAATTTGTAAACAAGACTGAAGCAAAAAAAATATACTTGATGTATTTCATTGATTGTATTACCTCGACGTTAAATTTTTTCCGGATTATATATTAATTAAATAGTGAAATTCAAACATAAAAATAACTTATCTATAACAATAAATTGAAGACAATTCTTTCTTCTTTTTTTCGGAATAACTATTAAAAGAAGAATATATAAATTCAGTTATTTTTTTGGGGAACCTCAGAGACGATATAAAATGTTATCCGTACAGTAATTAGTTATTTAGATTGAATCATAGGCTATGTATTTCCTAGGTTTTTTCTATTTTTTATATAGTTTATATTATTTTTGATAACCCCAAGCGTTTTTCAACATAATCGACTATTTTGGATGCAATATTCATATTATTTACTGTTTCAATGCCCCTGAGACCTGGGGAACTATTGACTTCTAAAACTTTGGGCCCATCTGAGGAGCGCAAAATGTCTACTCCTGCGATACTCAACCCCATCGCCCTCACCGCACATTTTGCAATTTTTCTTTCCTCTTGAGTTATTTTGATCTTGGTTGCTGTTCCACCTAAATGTAAATTTGAGCGGAAATCATTTTCTGAGGCTGATCGCAACATACTCGCTATGACTTTGTCACCAATTACAAATAATCTGAGATCCGATCCATTTGAATCTTTTACAAAATCTTGAACTATGAATGGAGCCTGAAGTTTTTGAAATGCACTTATCACACTTGTAGCTGCTTTTTTTGTTTCCGCTAAAATCACACCTTTACCCTGAGAGCTCTCTAGTAACTTAACAACTATTGGAGCGCCAGAAATTAAATTTACAAGACTTTGAGTATCACGAGGTGAATTTGCAAAAGCTGTATCAGGCATAGGTATTCTATTGAGTGCGAGAACTTGATGAGCTGCTAATTTATCCCGTGAAGTGCCAATAGATGCTGAAGAGTTCAAACAAAAAGTACCCATTGCCTCAAATTGTCTTACTACTGCCATCCCGTATCTAGTTATAGAATGACCGATACGTGGTATAATAACATCATAATGCGGTAAAATTTTCCCATCGTAATGGACCTCAGGATTATCTGATTCAATATTTAAATAACATCTTTTTGTATTTAAAATTTCACAAAAATGACCGTTTTTTTCAGCGGCTTGGATGATTTGTAAATTAGAGTAATTGCTAGGTTCGAGACTTAATATTCCAATTCTTAGGGCTCTTCTATAGGTATAGTTTTTAGTTTTTTTATATAAATCAAAACTTAAAAGTGTTTGCAAAAAACTTTTATCAGCTGAAATTTTAAAACCATCAAGAGCACTCCTGCCTATGATCATCTTATATTTCATATTTTCTCTATTAGTGAGAGTAATGGGTATTTTTTTCTTCACGGAGCCAATTAAAATCTCCGTTTCTATAACATATCTAAGTTCTGAGATTCCATTTGAAGATGTTATGTTTTTTTGATCTATTATTTTTGCAGAGCAAAAGACAGAAAATCTTTCATTTGTATTAATCGGGTTAATCCCGAACCTAACCATTTGATTGTTTTCTTTTCCAAAAATTTGAATATTGAAAGCGTGAAGAGCTGATGTATCAGCACCTGTGTCTGTTTTAGCTATCAATGCAGGAAGATTTAGCTCAGGTAAACTAACCCACTCCTCCCAGCCTACAAAGTTATTGTTTTTCATAATTGGGATTAAATAGCATATTTTATTAATTGCAATAATTTATTTTGCATCTTTTAACTAATACTAATTTGTCGCTGACTTATTCAAAGCTATTTATATAAAGGATTTTTCAATTTCAGCTATTTTGCATGGAGGCGGGTACATTATTGGCCTATAAATGAAGCCGAATGGGTTATACTTGCAGATGATAAAAAATTGAATATATCTCTGATCTATCCTGAACTAGAAGCTTTACATCCATAAATTATTTAGGGTTCAAGTAAAATAATAAATAGCATTCAAGTCTAATTTGGATTGAAGAGCAGTTCTAAAAAGGCTAATTTATGAGAGTATCTGTTGACTTACTTAAAAGGATATCTTGGAGAAGATTATATGGGCATGAAGAAAAAGATAGTACTTTGGTTATTTATTTTTACGATATCAATTCCGCTCTGGTGGTCTACGAACTGGACGTATAATCCTTTTTAATTATTCTTACACCAACCAAATTCAGCTTTTCTTGCTTTTCCAAGTTCCACCATATTGATACGTTTCTTCATATCTTAATTTAATGTCGGTCAGACATTTCCTGCAATGAAATGCCCAATCTTTCAAGCCATGGTATCGACAACGATACAGCACTTCTTTTTCATCTTTGCAGATAGAGCAATCTTTGGTTCTAACTCTCATAGAGATACACCATAACTCATGCTCTCTAAGTGTTCTTTTACTATTTTCTCACCTCCTAATCCTTGCCGAACAGTATTCATACTCATAATTAAAGTGTGTTTCAGTTTAACTTTTCTATATATTAATCTACACCTATAACAACCTTATAATTATCTTTACAAAAATTAGAACGAACAGTATGAAAATCCTTACTTTCTTCTTCATTGATAGGTTTTAGGCGTGAACTTTGAATGCCTATCCTATCTCCACCTGAGTTGTACATGGTGATATTTATTAACTTATTCTTTAATGGGTAATTGTTTAAATTCACCAACCTACCACTATAATTGCCAGAATATAAACAATAAAGATCTTTTACAACTAAGCCTGGTATATTTGTGTTGTGTATTTTTTGCCATGGGCATTCTTGTTATATGTTTTGGCATTAGCATTAGCCACAAAGAATAATGTGCTAAAGATTAGTAGGAGTGATATTAATGGTTTCATTTCCTAATTAATCCTTTTTTTGTGCATTACTCTAGAGATTGTCAGTCATCACAAGCATTTCTATATTTATCGTTAGTCTCTCCTATTTGCAGACCAAACAATAAAAATACCAATTAAAATAAGAGTACCTAAAACTTCTAAAGCATAACCACTTACACCAAGAAGGTAGGCTAGAGTGGCACCTATAAGACCTAATAGTATACGTATTGTCATTTCTTTAACTCACCGTTTAGTTTTTCTTTTCATATAATCCTTATTCTTTATAACAATCAAACCAAAATTTAGATTCTAATAATGACTACAAAGAACCATATTGCCATTCTCTTTGCATACAGTTGGCTATTTATTTTGTTAGCGCCAGGAATCTTTAATGTTAACTCATAAATCCGAAGTATATTAAATGGAGCTACGACAGTTATTATTAGTATCTAAAATTTAAGAGCTATGCATAGCTTTCGATAAAGCGTATAGTAGTTTTGCTTCAAGTTGTATATTGAGCTTATTGGCCAATCGCTGCTATCCTCCTTATTTTATTCTACTAGTCAGTAGACAACAAACAGTTGTTCATATTTATTTTACATAAGAAAACAGAAAGCTCACATTCTTTGCTTGTTGGTTAAGACGCAAAGTCCTTTTTTCCAGATTCTTTCCTTCAAAATTAATAAGATGAGTAGTTAGTTTGTTTTGATGCCCATAACTACCAAAAATGAACAATTTAAGCATAGGATCATGATGGTTACAGTCAATATGGAAGCTAGAAATTTTCAACCTTCCATCCTTTTTTATTTAAAAGATCCTGCCAATTTATGCTCGATTGCCGGCTTGCTTTGTTCTTTTTTAGCTATTTACTTCAGTATTTTAGGTATTTTTTATGCCGCTTTGATAGGAATGATTTGGGCTGTTGCATTTGACTGGGCAGATGGCATTGTTGCTAAAAGATTAGAGAAGCGAACAGATCACGATAAGACATATGGAATGCAGCTTGATTCGATTATAGATATCGTAAATTATGGAGTTACTCCTGGGATTTTGCTACTGAGTTATGCGAAATTTGATCCATTATTTTTGCCCGGCGCTTTTTTAATGCTTGTTGCTAGCGCTTTGCGTCTAAGTTATTTTAATACCTACGGACTTTCCGGTGGAAGCAAGTACACTGGATTGGCTCTCGACTGCAACAGTATCTTTATTGTTTTTATATTTCTTTTTGAGGGATTTTTTTCTGAAAGCATATTTTCTATTATTTTTTATAGCATGTGTATAAGTCTTAGTTTTTTGAATGTATCCACACTAAAAACCCCCAAACTTTCAGGCAAATCACTAAATATTTTTATCCTCTCTATTTACACAATTGGCATTACATATTTTTACTGCCAAAAAATTTTTTAGATGTTGGGGTTTTCTTCAAAAATGATAACTATCACCTTTAATAAGGAATTAACAAAGTAATGATTGTATATACAGTAGGAACTTTTGATTTATTACATGTAGGCCACCTCTCATTGCTTCAATACTGCAAAACATTAGGGGATTTATTGGTTGTTGGCGTTGCCTCTGATAGCGTCGTTAATTCTTATAAGCCCAATGTGCCTGTTATTCCGCTGGATCAGCGTGTGGAAATGTTAGAAGCTTTGAATTGTGTCGATATTGTCCGTCCGTATCATGAACTTGAGTACGTATCTGCTTGCCGAGAGCTGAATGTTGATATCTTCGTTATTGGCGAGGATTGGGGGAGTTCTTCCCATAATATTGAGGTAGAATCTTATTTAAAATCTCAAGATAAAGAGGTTATTCAAATACGTTATAGTCCTAGAACCTCCTCCAGCAAAATAAAACAAAATGTTATCGCTCAACCCCACCCCAATAAACCAGCTTACTTAAGAAAATTTGTGGCATAGTTTTCTAAAGATTTATTTATTTGCAAGGATACTTCTTAGATATTATCTGCCATACAAATTCTTCTGCAGGGATTCGTATTGAAGGAGACTGGGGAGCTTGCTGTATTTTAGACATGACGTATCTTTTGACTTCACCATGAGGTATGTCATTGGGTACACACCAATTTGGCATTAAACTATAGTATGCTTCTATAGCACCTTCACAATAACCTTTAGCATATCTTGTCTGTTTAGGTTCGCAGGCAGATTGAAGAAACCAAGTCTGCATGGATATTGGAATTCTGTTTGCTACTAGCACAGGTGATAGAACTAATATCCCTAAGGTTATGAAGACTTTAAGTTTGTCTCGCATCTCTGTTTCTCCTATAAAATTCATCTTTATAAGTATTTATCTTATTGGTTATAATAATTAAACAAATAGCTTAATGTAACCTCCTTAAGGAACTTGAAATGGCCACAGAATCAATAGTCAAATTTATAGTTTTATTTCTAAGCTATTCTTTCATATACATATCTGGTCGTAAGAAAATTGAGAGATTAGCAAAAAAACCAGATGCTTCAGAGTTCATCAGAAAATATGGTGTTGGATCTTGGTTAATATTTGTATCAGTATTAACTATTGTTGCTAGTGATTACATTATTTAGTTAGATTAATCGATATATACATATCAACGTATTATTCAAGCATATGACTAAATTAAAACTGTTTCTAATTATACTAATCGCATTATTCAGTCTTTCAGCACAGACAGAAATCATACGAGGTAAGGTAATTAAGATAGCTGATGGTGACACTCTCACTCTTCTCACCGATTCAAATAAAAAAATAAAGATCAGGTTAGCTGGTATAGATACACCCGAGAGAAAACAGTCATTTGGTAACACTGCTAAAAACGCATTAGCTAAATTAGTTTTTCACAAAAAAATTCTCATAGAAACACAAACTAAGGATAGGTATGGAAGAACTATCGGTGTCGTTTTTCTTAATAACAAGAATGTCAATAATGAACTAGTTAGGCAAGGTATGGCCTGGGTATACAAAAAATATACTGATAATAAGATACTTTATGAACTCGAGGCTCAAGCTAAAACAAGAAGGATTGGACTGTGGGCTGATGCTAACCCCATAGCCCCATGGGATTGGCGGAGAGGTAAGCGTTAGCTAAGATTAAAGTTGAAGCTACTTGAAGGTTTTTTAGAGGGCTATTTTTCCAAATTTGCAAAAATTATGAACGGGAGTAACCAAATCAAAATAGATTTTAAACGATTCAAGTATTAAAAATTGTAAATGTATTTATATATTTATGGATCCTATGCACTTCACAGTAATTCAATTTTTTGAAAACATTCACAACTAAGCAGTAATGAGAAAGGCCTTAAATTAATCATGCCATCGGCATTAGAAAGGTTCAGAATTCTCATTAATCGAATTTCTTCCAAACAAACCGGTTTATATAATCAGTGTAGCTAAGAATAGTGCGCACAACTTTCTCGGACACATTAGGGGCCATATAATCTTTAACAATATTAATATTTCTAGCTTCCCCCCTAGACTGTCTCTCTAAAATATTTAACGCTTGAAGGACTCTATCGCCATTCATGCCAGTAAACATAACTGCACCCTCTTCCATGCCCTCTGGACGCTCATGTGCTTCTCGAATGTTGATTGCAGGGAAGTTCAAAATTGATGACTCTTCGGTGATAGTCCCGCTGTCGCTCAACACGGCTTTAGCATTGATCTGAAG
>Ga0209335_10006317_pt1 | contig 10611 bp, 15 predicted proteins | sample COG_09_FD_184753 | JGI IMG/M metagenome (GOLD analysis project Ga0209335, IMG submission 184753) | Pelagic Microbial community sample from North Sea - COGITO 998_met_09 (SPAdes) (version 2) | ecosystem: Environmental > Aquatic > Marine > Neritic zone/Coastal water | place: Helgoland, sampling...
GGGGGGGGGGGGGGAGCGCCTCGATCACGCGCGCCTCCTCGAAGGCCTGGCGCTTGTCGACGCAGATGACCTGGCGGAGGAGGGGCCGTCAGGCCCGCGCGGCGCTGCTGGCGCCCCGGCATCCCCGCCGGCACCCGGGCGGCGGGCGCAGGAGCCCGCGCACAACGCACCTGCCATGCCGATTTGCGCAGCGCGTCGGCGTCCTTGGTCTCCATCCGCTCGTTGAGCTTGCGGCCCTGACCCACGGGACAGCAGAGTCAGCATCCCTCCGCAGCAGCAGCAGCAGCAGCAGCAGCAGCAGAGCAGCATCGCGCCGCGGAGCGGCGCTCGCCTCGGCGTGCGCCAGCGAACGGGAGATTGAACGGAACATGCAGCGCCCGTCGCCCTTGATCGGAAACACCTGTGCCGTACCATGCCGCGTCTCAGGCTCAGACTCCCGCCCCTGGTGAGTCGCGGGGCGCGCTGGCGGTGCGCGCGGAGGGGGGGCGTGCCTTGAGCACCGTCGAGGAGTTCGGGCGCATGCCGGCGCTCTGCTGCTCCTGTTGAACAGACAACGCGGACTCGTCAGCATTTTTTCAGCCCAAATCGTTGATTAAATACAGGATCGTTTCCCCCTCCAAATGTGTGGGCCAGTGTCTGCAGCGGCAATGGGCGCAAGGCCCGTACCTGGTTTGGCGCCTGCAGCGTGGCGGCGCCGGGGGCTGCGTCAGCGAGCATTTGCCGGTTGTTGCTTATTCTCGGCCAGTCACCAAGCTTCTTCTTGAAACCCTGCCCAAACATGCGGGAAAGTCAGTGCCCTCACTCGTGCTCGCGGTCGTGGAGCACCGAAAGCGTCGCAGGAGTGCGTCAGAAAAACGGCATTTTCTTCCGCGATGCAGGCTATGTTTCTCGCGGCTCTCAGCGGATTGAGCAAGTGAACCGATAGTATTCGGATATGATCACGCTTTGTGCATAGCACTAGACGCCAAGGAGTCGGGATCCCGTACCTGCATGGCCTCGCCGGCATTGCGGAGGAAGAGGCGGGGCCCAGTTAGAATCTCCTCCTCAATCACAGGGCCCGACCACTCGCCAGCTTTAAGATTAAGGTGCCGCATCGTGATAGACGAAGCGCCGTATCCATCCGCAGCAGCAGGCGAGCAAACAGCCGCGGCCATTGCAGCAGCGAGCAAGCCGCGCGAGAACATGTCAGAGCACGCTTGCTTCAATAGGAGGCCGTACGAGGATGGTCCAGGGTCTATTACCCCCGTAACAGACTAGCAAAAATATCGTGGTCAAAAATGATCAAAATTTATTTGATCCTCCCCGCGCCCCGCAAGCGTGGGCCAAGGCAAGAACGGTTTGTTTGAAGATATCGAGGGTTCGTTTGGGGATGCAAAAGAGAGCTCACACATCCTCTGAACTGTGTCGCACTGGGACTCTTCAGGGTGGCGACGGCTGAAGCCTATGCGGACCGCTGGCGCTAGTCTCATTCATTGCAATCAAAACACGGTGAGTTTCTCTTCCCAATGGGCAGCTACAATCCGCCAGCAGCCGCCATGCCGCGTGCTGCTGCTCACGCTGCTGGCTCCACAACCTGCGCATGGAGGTTCAGGAATCGGCCCGCATCGGTGCAGCAGGTCCCGCGTGCGTTACACTCGCGCAGGGGGACGGAAGGAGGGGGGGGCGCTCGGGGGGCTGGTTGCGGGGCCGGACATCTTCAGCGGTCGAGTAGAGAATCTTCTGGATCTCGTCCACCAGGCCAGCCACCTCCGTCTTGTCGTTGGTCTGCCGTGCAGGCGCTCAGCCACACCGCACGGAGACAACATTTTCCATGGCCGACACGCAGGGTGCAGGTGCTATAGGAGACCTGGCAAGTGATCTCGACGTCGCGAAGCTTTCCAAAATAGAAATCGCGCTCCTTCTCAAGCTCAGCAACCTGCCTCGCCGAAGCATCATGCACGGTGCGCGTTGCGCGTGATGGGTGCGTGCCTCCCCGGGGTTCAGCCCTGGTTCAGGACGGTGGAGCGGAGCCGCACCGTCAGCTTCAGGGCTGTGAGCTCCTCCGTAAGAGCCGCAGCCACCTTGTCGTCGGCCTCCGCAGCGCGCTTGCTCGCCGCCGACGACAACGAGCGGCTGCGCGCCCGGCGCCGCCGCTCAGGCGCAAGCATTGGCGGGGATGCCAGGAGGGATCCCCGCAAAGCAGCGCCCCGGCCCGCAAGCTGCGCGAACAGGTTACCGCTGCCTGCTGAGGCAGCATCGCGCGATTCGTTGAGGTCTGTTCCGGGGCGGGCACAGGGGGGCGTGCCTGGCGCCAACTCGCTGCGCGCCGGACTTGGCTGCGCCGGCAACACCTGGCTTGTTTCCAGCGGCATTCTCCTTCAGCATGCCGGAGACGCCCCCGCGGCGCTGCACTGCGTTGTACTCCTGGCCGCCTGTTGGGCCGCGCGGCGCGCGTCAAGGTCTGTGCGCCTCCAGAACCGAGCCCCTTCGAGCACGCGAGGCACAGTTGGTGGGAGGCGTGCGGGGGCGGGGTCAAGCGACACCATAGTGGAGGTCGAAGTAGCGCTTGATCCACTGCAGGAATTCGAGGTTGTCGAGCGGCTTGGCCTTCACCAGCTTGTTTACCTGGGTGTGCGCGGACGGCTGAGCTGCTGCGGGACTTGCCAAGGAGGCAGCATATTTGAGGGGGGAACGAGCTAGAGAGCAAGCACTTGCCTCAATGTGCTTGGCGATCTGCTTCTTGTCGAAGGCAGCTTGAAGAGCCTTATAGTTCTTGATGAAGTCGTGCTCGAGCTTGGCATCAAAGATCACCTTCTTCATGTTGACATCACCCTGGAGTACGCAACGCGTCCGGTTAGCCTCGGGCGCGCGCCACAACCTGTGCAACAAGTGCACTCACACTGCTCTCGATCGCGGGGAGCTTTTCACGGACCGGGTAGATGGCGTCGAGAATCTGGCAATAGGCAGCCCCGTTGGCGCACTGCTCGACCTGCCACAACCCCGCTGCTCAGCACGACGTATCGAAGGTGCGGTCCTGCCAGCGGCTTCCCGCGACTGACCAGCTGACCTTGGTGTAGTTGAGCTGAAGTAGGTCGTTGAGCCAGTTGAGGAGCTCGTTCTTGCCGACGAAAAACGCCGCATCCATCATGCCGATCGCCGCCATCCTAGCTGAGGTGTCGGAACGCTAGACGAGATGTTCAAAATTTCAATTTCGAAACTTTTCGGGAAAAGTCGCCATTTGAACTTAAGAATCACTCAACAACAGGTTGTTCCATTTTGGGCTCACTACCTGCGATCGCTGGGCAGCTGGACTGGCAAGCGAAGACTGCTGGAAGGCACAGGCGGCGGCAAAATGGCGGTCGACGCGCTTATGTAATTTTCCCTTCCTCAATGCTGTCCCTGATCCCGCGTGTCGCGCGGTCCGGTTTCTGGCCACTGGGTCGCCACTGGCGCCACAACGGATTGGCGTGCTGTGCCCGGTTTGTTGATCCCGGGGCTGGCGCGGCGAAAGCAGACCCCGAAACTGGTGATGCTATCACTGCTTGCTGTTATTCGTGTTCCTGCGCATGGCTAGCCAGCTTTCGCAACCTGGTGCTCATCTCAGCTGCTGACTTTCGCTTTCGTGTGGCATGAACAGCCGTCCGGTGGGGCAGGGAAAGCCAGCACGCGCGAGGGCGGGTGCGATGGCACTTGCCGTGGCGCTAGCGATCATTGCGCTGACGACCTCGATGCATATGGTGCCACCCACAGCCCGCTTGCGCCACGTGCTTCGCGAACGCGGGCGTCTTAGAAATGGCTTCGCCATCGATCTGCGGAGGAGGCGACGCCTGCTCCGCGCCGGGGCGCTGTGCGCACCGAACCACACAGCTTGCTGATCAATTTTTGGGTGACAGGGCCGCTCCCGGGTCTCTCTTGCGCCAGTCATCACGGGGCAGACGGCCGGGTTGCCGATGGTCTCGCAGGCTGAGATGGACGGCCAGCAGGCGACCACGCAGGTGTCGCAGTACCTCACGGATATGCAGCACAATGCGGCGTCGCGGGCACCGAGCGATGCGCACGCACTCGATTGGAACTGGGGGCCCGAGCTCTCTCGGGACCAGGGCGTCCCTGGTTGGATCGGGGCGTCGTGGATGGCCCGTGCGCGCCACGCTCCGCGTATTCGCCCGAGCAGCGCGGCCAAGAAGGCTCGCGCGGCATTCGCAGCGGAGGCTAGCTCGACGGCTGCCCTCTCCAACGCACCGACGAAGATGGCGCTCCCCTCCCTGCGCCCGCTCGAGTACTTTCCGAACCGGGACGGCTCTGTGCACCTCGACGCGGGCATGGCGATCGAGAACGCGGCGAAGAGCGTATCGTTCGCAGCGGACATTGCCCGGCGCGGCCAGCTAAAGCGCGCGGAGCGCGTCGTCGAGAACCCGTTCCTGAGAAAGATCCGTGCGGCCCCGGCTGTCGGCGCGGGTGCTGGTTCTGCTGAGGGACCCAGCCGGACGACGGCTGCCGCAGCTACTCTGTCGGGCGGCGAGGCAAGTGGGGCTGCTGCTCGCGGTGCGGGGAACAGGGAGCGGGGGATGCGTCGTCAGCAGCGTAGAGAGCTTGAGGAGAAGGTTTCCAGCCTGAAGAGAGAGTTGGCCAAGGTCGAGGGGCGGATCCAGAGGCGAGCGGATTAAAGGAGCACGGCGCCTTCACTCACGCATATCTCGCCTGCCTGTGCCGGCAGCACCCCCACTAGTCTGAATCGTCACTCTCAGAGCGCAGCACTGCGACACTTCCCTTGAAGCTCATGCCGTGATTCGACCACACGCCCTGTGCAGCATCCGACGGCTTCAAATCGAGTTGTGATAGCACAGCAGTCACCGAGCCAGCAACACGGGCGAGACCAGGGGGAACCGGGGCGTGTGAAATACCGCGTCTGTATCCTCAGAGTGCAGAGCCTTCCTGATGCCCTTCGCAATGCGCGGGTGCAGCTCCGAGGCCATCTCCACAGGCGTTTTGGGTGCCTGCCCTAGCGGGGTGAGCCATGCGCACACTGCGGCACAGGCGAACAGTCGCCAAGTCGAGTGACTGCGAGGAGGGGAGCTTGCCATGCTGTCCCACATGCATGGGGCTGGTACATGCCGATTTGCTCCGCGGATCACAAGCGCCTTGATAATTTGAGCGTCCGCCCTGCCATTGAATTGGGCTGTGAGCATTGTGGAAGCTACACAGACGAAAGCCAACCGCACTGTGCAGCGTTGCGAACATACCGCTGGATGGCAATGTGCAGAGCGCGCTCCCCGGTGTCGTTCATGGCCTCAAAGTTCGCGCCCGCCTCGAGTAACTGGCGCCGCACCAACAGAGTCAGGCGTGCCGTCCAGTTGCCGTGCCAAGCATGCATTTGCGTGCGGGCTTGAAAGATCAGAAAATGACAAGGTGGGGGCAGTCACAAGTTTGACGCATTCTAGGCTGCGCGATGAGACAGCGCAGTGCAGAGGCGTGAGCTTCAAGACGTGGGTGCGACACTGCACCAGGCAACGGACAGGTCAGTCTGTGGGCTAGCATTCCAAGACCTGTGTGCTGCCTGCACAGCCAAAAAGCGAGGATGTAAGTTGGTGTAGCTGAAAGCACCTCAAGATTTGGCTTCAATGAAAGAAGAAGCGTCAACATTTCGTGATCCCCCCTGCGGAGCGTTCCCGCGCGATCAGACCCTTCGCCGAACCCTTTCCCGTGCTCTCCCAAAGAATCCTTTCAAAATCGAAAACAATCCAGCACTGCTTGCAAAAAGAAGAGCGTTGAAAACCGGTGCACAGCGATGTGCAGTGCAGTGCATCCGTTCTCGTTCATTGCCGTGTCCACATCAGCGCCCATCTCAATGGCCCTGGCCACGATGTTCGAAAGCATCAGACTTGCACAGTGTTCGCTAAACACACCTTCTGTCCTCATCTTTGGCATGCATGAACTATGGATCTGTCCTAGCTACGATGTACCATGCATGGGCATTATGCGCAACCTGGCAGCCGTCTCGACTTCACCGCGGGTTACAGCGTCGAGAAGTTCGTCGCTTTTCTGCTGTTCTCCGCTCTCAAACATCTGCATTTCACTGCCATGGGCCGCATCGTCGCCCATCGTGGAATAAAAATGCGCGCGCTGGGCACGGAATGTGTCCTAAGGAGCAGGGCAGGTTGCGCGGACACCCTGGCCAGGCCAACTGTTTGACGTTCTGCCCTCTGCGGACGTCTCACACGACTCGACGACGAAGGGGATTCTGTTTCCAAAGGATGCAATTATGCTACCGAAAATGGACTTTTCGGTTTTTAATTTAATTTTAAGAAGCGACCCGGTCACTACTTTTGCCCAGGTTTGTGGTTTCCCAAGCCCGCTTTCCTGCGGCCCTTATCCAGAAGAACGGACCGTGGCTGTGTGACTGGTTGCGGCTCGAAGCAAGCAGCCGGGCTAAAACCAGGCGTGATGCGGCTTTTCGCGGCCCTGAGGCATCGCGGTTGTTCCGCACGGGTGCTCGCGGCATTGCTCCTCGTCGTCCTCACCGTGCAGGTGCAGGCTCAGGATTCAGAGAGTCCATGCACTGCTGATGAGCATGGCACAATATGCAGCGGCCACGGGCAATGCCGGTTTGCTGCGGACAACACGACTGCCGAAGGCTGCGACTGCAACGAGGGCTACACCGGTGACAACTGCCAGGACTGGATGGAGGATTCTCCTGATGCGTGCAAGATGGACCAGTACGGCCTCGGCTGCGACCAGGTGTGCGACATGTATGACGATTGCCATGGCAACGGGCGCTGCATCGGCGCCACGGGCAATTGCGAGTGCTTTGATGGCTACACCGGTCCCAACTGCGACGGTGGTGGCGGTCCTGGCCCCGACGATGATGCGTGCAAGATGGACCAGTACGGCCTCGGCTGCGAGGTGAAGTGCGACATGGATTCGGACTGCAATGGCAACGGGCGCTGCATCGGCGCCACGGGCAATTGCGAGTGCTACGAAGGCTACACCGGGCCCTCTTGCGGTGATGCCGAGGAATTACCCGATGGACAGTGCCCTGCAGGCCAGGAAATGGCTGACGGTGTCTGTAAACTCTGTCCTATTGGCTTCTTCAAGCCATCGCAAGGACCAGAGGATTGCTCTCAGTGCCCAGAACACTCAATGTCCCTCATTGATGGAAGTAAATCGGTGGACGACTGCGAATGCGATCCAGGTTTCATGAAGGAGAAGATGATCGATTATTTGCCGGTGAAAGATGATTCGAATTTAGATTACATGCCGGTGGATGACTCATCTTCCCCAATGCCAACCCTTCTGTCGTGGGTCTGTGTCGAGAAAAATCTAGAGTGGGAAGTACCTTGGCATGATGGTCCGGACGTAATGTGGCTGGAAGACCAGGAAAGCCGCGTCGTGCCTATTTTCCAACTCAAGTCATCCTTCACGGAAGCTCCCAACATTTCCGTATCCTTCGTGGATGGGGACCAAATATTTGGTCGGGATCCGTTTGCGGGGATTTTGCTCCTAGGCCAAGGCAATGATCAGTATGCTGAAGTGACGCTTCAAGCCGACCCTGACAGCTTTGGACACTCTGTCTGGACGGTAATCGTCACAGACCAGCGTGGTGGCGAAACTATCACACAGGCAAAACCGCTGCATATCACAGTGCTCTCCGTGAACGATGCCCCGTCGTACGAGGCAGCAGAGCACTCCTTTTTTACCTCTCAGGACGAGGGTCAGGTCATAGAAAATCATTGGGCCAGGAACATCACGGCAGGTCCGTCGAACGAGAACGATCAGCAGCTCTCGTTCAAGATCTCCCAGGTTACGGGACCGCGCGGTATTGCAATGGCGCACATCAGTGCTGATGGTTCGCTCGTGTTCGACCTCTCGGACAAACTGGGCTACGCGGGCTCGGGCAACACCTCGTGGGAGGTAATCCTGATGGACGATGGCGGACGACTTCACCTCGGCGTCGACAAGTCGGAGCCAAGGCACATAAGTCTCGAGGTTTTCAAGCGCCCGGCTCTTCCGAAATTCCTTTCACTGAAGCAGATCGAGACACTCAGGCTCTCCGTCGAGGGAAAGGGCCACCAGGGCGGCCAAGGCGTGGTAAGTCCGCCCAGCCATGAGCTGCTTCCGTCCTGGCCCACGTGCAAGCTTCCCCTCTCCTACCCTCTTTGATCCCCAGCGCGCTTCTTCCTCACGTTCGTGACTGTCAGGTGGTTGGCTGGGCCCTCGAAAGTGGTGCCCGCGAGCTCTTCAATGTCGTGGCCTTCGACCTGGAGCTGCAAATCGGCGAAGGTGACGCGGAACTCTCCGTCGTTGAGCTCGATAAGTGTAACTTTAAGCAGGACAGGCCGTTGCCGTGCCAGGTTCACGCCGCCTCGACGATGCCCTGTACGCGTATCTGCGCGCCCTGCTGTGCCGTGTTAGGCCATATCCACGGCGGGCGGGGATGATACTGAGGCAAGCGGCCGCGTTGCTGTGGTGAGCACACGTGCTTTCCTGTGACAAGTATGTACCGTCTACAGGTGTTGGTTCCGGTTTTGGCAGGTTTGCCCGCGACGCTCACGGTCCGTGCTCGCGCTCGCAACGCAATGGGAGACTCCGAGTGGGTGTCCTCACAGCCGCTCGCCCTTGTTGGCCCGCCGTCCGCGCCAGCAGACGTCACTATTACGCAAGAGGCTGCCCAATCCGCTCCTGGCACCATTGCGACCATCTTCAAGGTCTTGGGCACCCTCTCCCACTTTTTACCGGAAGGATGCTATGGATCGTCTCTAAGCCCGACGCATCTTTGTGAAAATGCGACTATTCAAACTCCAAAAGGGTGTCTTCTGACATCCTGGACCATGCACACAGGTCACGTGGAATCCTCCGGAGGACTATGGCGACGGGCTGAATGCGGGGGAGCCAGGCCGTGTCCTTCTGCTCGGTTATAACGTGTCGCTCACCTGCAGCGACGGCGCTGATGCTTCCATCATGGTCCCAGCGGGCCGCACAGATCTTAAACTGCCGGCAGCTTGGCAAGGCGATACGTTCTCGGTCAGCTACGACAAGGAGCCCATTTTCTCCTGCCAGAAAGGCTCCACACTCACTGCCGAGATCCAGGCTGGCAACAACTTCTATGTTTCAGACACGTCAGACCCTGCTGAGATCAGTGCAATGGGCCTGCCCGGCCCAGTGGTTGACCTCGAAACGAGGGAGGTCACACGCGAGGCCAGACCCTCCCCTCCGTGCATGCCGACCAGCAGAGCGTCCATGCGGCTTCAAAATACCTAGATGCTTGGTGTCACCTGCTAATGTGCACCTGGATGTGATTTCAGGATGGTAGGCCAGCTCTGGAAGTCTGCTTCTCGACCCCGGCGGATACGGGCCTTGGCGACGCCTCGTCGAGCCTGAATGCATACTTCGTCCAGACTTCGGTGTGCAAGTCCTTTTCGAAGCTTGGTTCAACCTGTGAATTCCACGAGATTCTCATGAATCCGACCGGTGAGCACGAGTGTGTCAATGTGACAGCGCTCACACCGGGGGCGGTCTATTTCGTGCGAGCCTTTGCTGAGAACACGGTGGGCCGCACGCCAGAGATGTCCGTAACTCCCGTTGCCACCGAATTTTTCGTGGTCCCACGACTTGCGGCCGAATCGCTTGACGTCCGCATTGCGATGCCGTATGGGAGCGGGACCGACTTCGACGTGTGGCAGAAGGGTGCAAAGGGAAGTACCATTGCACTCACCGTGTTCTCGCTGCCGTCTGCCCTGCAGGCCGGTGATCCGGTCACCGCGGAATATCACGTTGGAGCGGACTACGTGAATGTCGTTTCGGAAGTTTCCGCCGCAAACCAAGCCAAAGCTCGCAAGATCATCCTTCCACAGCCTGAATTTTCAGCCGACATGTTGGCGGGTTTTAGGCAGCATTGTGGATCTGATTGTGCGGTGACGCTCAGACTTTTTGCGAATCAATTTCCTAACAAGGCCGTGAGCATGACGATTCCGTTTTTCGCGTATGAGCGCCCGCATGTCATCTCAATGTACCCAGTGCACGGTTCCGAGCAGGGCGGTACGCTCGTAAAGATCTCCGTGCTGGACTTCATGGGAGACGCGAGGATGCCGTCGCGCGCAATGGCAGGCCTCTTCTCTTTCTTCGAAATGACGGATATTATCGCGGTCTTCGCATGCTCAGGGCAGACTCCGCAGAGCGTCGACGCGAAGGTCAAGCCGACTGGGGCTGGTCAATTTGTGTTGGCAGTGCAGACACCGGCGTGCCCTGAAGGCCAGGCCAACATCACACTCGTAGACCCCAGCAACGATGAATCTGTTGAGCTCAACCTTGGCACAGGGATGCAATCGCTGCACTTCTCTTTCAAGGGGACATCTGTCTCCTCTGTTACTCCAGCAGAGGGTCGCACAAATCCTGGGTCTGGAGGCAAGGCCGTGTCGATGTTCATCGACAACGTGGAGAGCGAGCCCTCGAAAGATTCCATCCAGGTGGTGCTGGCGGGAGAGCTGTGTACCCTGCTCGCCTCTGTCTTCACGATGACAAACAACCGCCTTTTCCTGCGGATCAATACCCCGGAGCTGCCGGTCGATCTCGCAGGCCCGGCGCCACTTACCTTCGAGATTAGCGGCATCGTGGACGGGCGCGCGCTGACGGCCGAGT
>Ga0209335_10006320_pt1 | contig 10609 bp, 10 predicted proteins | sample COG_09_FD_184753 | JGI IMG/M metagenome (GOLD analysis project Ga0209335, IMG submission 184753) | Pelagic Microbial community sample from North Sea - COGITO 998_met_09 (SPAdes) (version 2) | ecosystem: Environmental > Aquatic > Marine > Neritic zone/Coastal water | place: Helgoland, sampling...
TAGCCAACCTTGGAGATGAACGTATGCAGTTGCCCGTAAATACATTCAAGCGCGCCATGCGCCAAGGCGAGGTGTTAATTGGTTGTTGGGTTGGATTCGCCAGCACCAACGTCGCAGAGGCCATGGCGGTCAGTGGGTTTGATTGGTTGGTGCTTGACGGCGAGCATGCGCCGAACGATCCGCGCTCGGTGATTGACCAGCTGCGTGCACTGGCGCCTTATCCGGTGCAGCCCATTGTGCGACCGGTGGAGGCCAGCGTGGCCCTGGTTAAGCAGTACCTAGATATTGGCGCACAGACGCTGCTGATACCCATGGTTGATACGCCCGAGCAGGCCGCGCTGATGGTGAGCGCGACCCGCTATGCGCCAGACGGCATTCGCGGCATGGGCGCTGCGTTGGCGCGTGCCTCGCGTTGGAGTCAGATCCCAGATTACATCCATACAGCGAACGATGAGATTTGCTTGCTTGTGCAAGCCGAGACGCCGCTGGCTATGCAAAACCTGCAGGCGATCGCTGAGACCGATGGGGTTGATGGTGTGTTTTTTGGTCCCGCTGACTTATCGGCCTCAATGGGCTACCGAGGGCAATCCGACCATCCTGCCGTTCGCAAAGCCATGCTTGATGGTATTGCCACAGTGCGTGCCGCGGGCAAGGCGCCGGGCATTCTCATGACTGACCGCACGCTTGCGCAATTTTATTTAGATGCAGGCGCCCAGTTTGTGGCGGTGGGGCTGGACACCAGCTTACTCATGGGTGCCGCGACGGCCTTGGTCCGTCACTTCAAGCCAGACCAAGGCGGCGCTGCCTTACCCAGCTCAACCTATTAAGGTCGGCGTCGGCTGCGCTTGAAAACGGCGGCGGCGACCGGCGCACCCACCACCACCAAGACGATGCGCACAATATGGTGGGCGATGACGTAGCCTAAGTCTGCGCCCACCACGATCGCGAACACGGCCATCTCAGCTTGGCCGGCCGGTGCGTAGGCCAAAAACAGCGACACGGGGTCGCCGATATCCAGCGACGTTAAGGCGATGACGAAGGCCGCACAGATGCCGCCGAGTAAGACCACGTAGCCTAAGCCCGCGACAATATCGCGCCGCAGCTCCTTCAAGGTGATGCCTGAGTAGTGCGCACCAATCGCGATGCCGATAAATACTTGCGCAAACAGGATGGCTTCCTGCGGCGGACGGGCATGCAAAATACCAGCCAGTGAGGCGGCACCAGCCAAAATCATGGGCCCGATCATGGGCGCACCGAACAGCTTGATACGCTGGCCAACGTACCAACCGATGCCACCGAGTACGGGCACGAGTAGCAGCTCTTGCCAAGGCAATTCACTGGCGGCGACGCCCACTGGGTTGTGGAGCGAGACGCCATAGACGTGCGTCAATACAAAGGGCGCGACGATGACGAACATGAACAAGCGTGTGGCTTGAATCAGGGAGATCGTACGGGCGTTGCCACCTGCCTCTTCGCCGAACAGCACCATGTCTTGCAAGCCACCGGGAATCGCGGCGTAATAAGCGGTGGCGTTGTCGTAGCCGCACCAGCGCCGAAAGTACGGTATGCCAACCAAACCGCACACCGCGATAAACAGCGGCATCACCGCCATGGTGAGCGCCATCGCGGGCAGTTGGTGCAGCAATGCCGGCGTGATGGCCGCGCCAATGGCGACGCCCAGCACGGCCCGCCCCGCGTTTGAGATAACCGTCGCGCCTTCAAGGCGAACCTGCATGAGCGCGGCGATGAGTAGCGAGGCCATGGGGCCGAACAGAAATGGCAATGGCCAGTTCGCGAGCATGAAGGCGGCGACGCCTAAGCCGGCGATAACGAGTGTGCGAAAGCGTAGGAGTAGGCCTTCTGTGTTGAAGATCATGGCGTCATTTGTCTTTTTGAGTAGGCCGGAGTATACGGTTGGCCGCAGAACCGATGACGCGGGCGCATGATGCCTACCCGTGCTAACTGCGCTACCTGCACTACCTCTGAGACATTGTTTCAGGCGGGCGTATTGAGCACCTGCCCCGCAGTGGCACGCAGGCCCAGAAAAATCAGCGATTAGGGGTTGATCACGCCGACAGGTGTACCGTTTAAGAACGCGGCAATCCCAGAGACCATTTCGCTATAAAAAACGGCGTATGTTTCTTTGGTGACATAGCCAATGTGGGGCGTGCAGAGCGCTTTGGGGTGTGTGACCAAGGCGTCATTGGCGGCGCTAGCCGGCTCAATGACGTAGACGTCTGTGGCCACGCCACCTAAGTCGCCGGCGTTGAGCGCCGTTATTAAGGCGTCGGCATCTACGATTTCGGCGCGTGAGGTGTTTACCAAGTAAGCGCCTGCGCCTAGGGCACGTAACTCCTCGGCGCCGACCAAGCTTTTAGTCCGGTCCGACAATCGCAAATGAATGCTCACAAAGTCGGCACGCTTAAACAGGTCTTCTTTACTCACCCACTCGACTCCGGCCGCTTCACACGCTTCTGGCGTCAGGTTCTGGCTCCACGCCACCACGTGCATGCCAATCGTTTGACCCAGCGCCGCCACTTGTTTACCTAGGCGGCCGAGGCCTAACACCCCCAAGGTTTTGCCGCGACAGTCTCCGCCCATGGCGGCTTGCCACACACCACCGGCGGCAAGGCCGTTCACATTTTGTACGAGCTGACGGGCTTGGGCCATGATGAGCAAAAATGCCAGCTCCGCCGTCGCGTGCCCGGGCGAGTTGGTGCCACACACCACGATGCCCAGTTCTTTTGCTGCGACGGTATCAATGGCGGCATTGACCTTGCCAGTGGTGATCACCATTTTGAGGTGGGGCAGCTGCGCCAACACGTTGCGTGGCAGGGGGGTGCGCTCGCGCATGACGCCGAGCACCTCAAAAGGTTTCAGTTGTTCGATCAGGCGCGTGGTGTCGGCCTCATGCGTGTTGAAGAACACAAGTTCACAACCCGCTAACGGCGACCAATCGGCCGCGGTTTGTGCGAGGTCGTTGTAGTTGTCAAGTATCGCAATGCGCATCCGGCGGCTCCTAAATAGTGGTGCGGTGATCAGGCGCTATTTTAGAATCATGCCGGGTGACTTCTGTTCACATCGCTGTCATTTAGGCACGACCTGCGCGGTGTTGGCTAGATGGGTTGGCTTGGTGAGATGGGTTAGAGCGCAATGACTTGTTGCCAGTGCAAGCGCGGGTCTGGCTCGTAGTCGGCGATAACCAGCGCTTGGTCAGTGTGTTGGCCGATGGTGCGGAAGTGGTCACGCAGTGCATCTATCGACGGCATATCTAGTGACGCATAGGGCTGGTCCAAGCACATGACGGCCGCACCACTCGCCAGCACCGCTATGGTCTCGACCTTGCGCCGAGTGCCGGTGGACATCATGGACAGGGTCTTGTGTCTGTGGGGTGCAAATGCCAGCCGGTCAATGAGGTCACTACAGGCTTGCTCAGACCAGCGTGGACACCTTGCTTGCGCAGCCCGCCACAGGTCGTCGGGCGTTGGATCGCCTGGGTGCCGTGGTTCAAACAGCAAGCCAAATGCGGGGGTGGCAACCGGGGTGGTCTGGTCTGGCGGTGCCTTGTTGCACAGGGCGCGCAGTAAGGTGGTTTTACCGGTTTGCTCATCACCCGTTATCGCATTGAGGCCAGGGACGATCTGCACCACCAACCCATTGAATAACAGGCGTCCATCAAATTGAATGCGTAGCGGTCCCGTTGCAAGTACTGGGGACCGGGTGGATTGTGGCGCGTTGGTCATACGAGGTATTCGTTGGTCTCGGTAATGTGGTGGCGCATGTGGTGATGGATGTGGCCGATAAAAAAGCGCGCCAGGACGGCTTCCGTGGCCGCCGGTGCTTGCGCAAAGCATAACGGAGTTCGTAGCCCCGTTGCTTCACCGTGCATACCACCATTTCCTCGCGTTTTCAACAAAGGTAGTACCTTTAAACTAGGTGAATGCACTGAGACATCGCGCTAAAAATGCTGACTATAATTTTTTCTGCCATCCGGCAAAAAAATTATCATATGACCAATGAGTTTTAGTCACCCGGCTAAGAGTTGTGTGATCAACGAGGAGACAGATATGAAGTTAAAAGCACTTGCCACCACCGCACTTGCTGCGGCCATGGCCTTGGGCGTGGTCGCCGCATCTGCCGCGACTACCAAATTGCGTATTTCAACGCACTATGCCCCAGAGACACCTTCTGGTCAGCTGGCAAAGCAGTTTTTTGATGACCTGCAAACCATGTCTGGTGGCGGCATTGAAGTGGAGGCATTTTTCTCCTCTTCAGTCGTGAAGTCTGTTGAGACGTTCGACGCCGCAGCGACGGGTATTCTGGACTGTGACATGACCGGCGGTAGCTATCAGACTGGCAAGAACCCTGCGTTCCAGTTTGTGGGTGACATCATGGGCGGTTACGACACGCCTTACCAGCAACTGTCATGGTTGTACTACGGCGGTGGCTTGGCTGCTGCGCAGCAGTTGTACAACAAGTACGACATGCAGTTGATCGGCTGGTGGGTGTATGGCCAAGAGTCATTGGCGTCAACCACGCCCATTCGTGGCGTGGCTGATCTGAAGGACTGGAAATTCCGTTCGCCTCCCGGTATGGAAACAAAGATCTTCGCGAACTTGGGCGCCAAGCCTATCGTGATGGACTTTACCGAGATCTTTACTGCGCTTGAGTCCGGCATCATCGAAGGTGCGGATGCATCTGGTTTGGCCAACAACGTGGGCTTGGGCTTGTACGACATTGCCAAGCATACGAACTATCCTGGTTTCCACTCCATGCCGTCTGACCACTTAGCCTGTAACAAGGCGGTGTATGACAACATGCCCAAGGCTCATCAGCGTATTTTGAATACGGCGATGGAGGCATTGGCTTTGCGTACCGCTTTGACGTTCGAGAAAAAGAATGCTGAAGCAGCCGCTAAGCTGCGTGCAAACGGTGTGAAGCTGTACAACTGGTCTGATGACGACCGTGCACAGTTCCGCGCTGCAGCACTGTCTGCCTGGCCTGAGTTCGCCACGACACCAGAAGCCAAAGCGCTGGTGGCTAGCCATACAGCGTATTTGCGCGAATTGGGACTGGTTAAGTAAACCCGACCCCAGAGAAGCCGGGGTGTTTGCCCCGGCTTTTTCCCCTTGACTGTTCTGACCCCTCTTCGAAACAACGCATCAAAGGTGCAAGCCAAATGATTGAACATAAGCCAACAGGACCTGTTGACCAGATTAGCTACGCTTTTAGTCGCGTAACGATCTGGGGCGCTGCTTTTATTGTGGCCATCATGTTCTATGAGGTGGTGATGCGTTATGTCTTTTTTCAACCGACCTTGTGGGTGAATGAGATGTCGTTGTGGGCGGGTGGCATGATCTACGCCACGGCTGGTTTGTATGCGATGCAGCAACGAAGCCATATTCGAATTTATGTGTTGTACGACATGGCGCCTTTGTGGTTGCGCCAAGTCTTTGACGTGATTTCGGTGCTATGCACCAGTATTTTTGTTTTTGCTGTTTTGTGGGGCGGCTTTGGTGAGGCGGCTGCAAAGTTTGCGCGCTGGGAAGTCTTTGGTACCGCGTGGGATCCGCCGATACCCGCCACTGATAAGCCCTTGATGCTTATCGCTTTGCTCTTTTTGTTTTTGCAAGCGGTTTCCAACCTTATTCGCGATTGGCCTGCGGCGCCGTGGGTGCGCAAGGCATTTGATGTGATCTCTGGCGCTTTAGTTATCTTCTTGTGTGTTTGGTCGTTTCCGGGGCTGTTTTCTACCGACCCCGAGTTTGCGGTGCCGACGACATGGCGTGTCTTCATTGGTGTCTTGATGGTGGCTGCTATCGGCTATGTGTTGCGTGGATGGTGGAAGGACTTCAACACCACCCCCGTACCGTTTGACGAAAACCGCGATCCATCGCAAGAGTTTGATCTGCCGGCAGAAATCACCGCCGGACGTTCCACCCAAAATTAAATTGTTTCGCTTGTCTTGATAGACACCCCTTAGGAGTACGTACACGTGGATATCGCAAGCATTTCGATCGTCCTATTAATAGGCATGTTGGTGCTCTTGGGCATTGGTATGCCTCTGGGTTTTGCCTCTGGGTTTCTGGCCACCTTGGTGTTGGTGCTGAAATTTGAGCCCACGCTGATAACAGACCCCTTCGTACACGGCTTTCATCTTGCCGAGTGGAAGGCCGGGGAGGGCACGTTGACAAGGACCTTTGGTAGCGGGCCGTTAAATATCTTGGCGCAACGCCTTTACGGCATCATGACGAACTATGTGCTGATCTCAGTGCCCCTGTTCATCTTTATGGCGACGTTGTTGGAGCGCTCTGGTATCGCGCGTGACATGTACAGCACCCTTAATATTTGGATGAATCGCACCCGCGGTGGTGTGGCTGTGGTGACGGCATTGATGGCGGTGGTGATGGCCGCGATGTCTGGCATTATCGGTGGCGAGGTGGTCTTGCTAGGTTTGATTGCGTTGCCTCAAATGCTGCGTCTGGGCTACGACCAAAACTTGGCTGTGGGTACGATTTGCGCCTCTGGGTCGCTGGGCACCATGATCCCACCCTCGATCGTGCTAATTTTCTTTGGCTTGATCACGGAGACATCTATTCACGCGTTGTTTCAAGCGGCGTTCTTGCCCGGGTTTATCATGGCGGCGCTCTATATCGCCTACATATTGATTCGAACCAACCTGAACCCCGCACTGGCCCCTCTGCCAGAGCCGTCTCCTGATGATCTCACCGCGGCAGAGAAACGAATGTTCGGGATGCGCCTGTTGGCGATCATGGCCTTCGCTGGTAGCTTGGTGATTTTCGTCCGGTCAATGATCGTTCAAAACTTTATCACCGTCGAGGAATACACCTGGTTCCAATCGACGACATGGATATACAGCACCGCCTCCATTCTGCTGTTGTCTGGGTTTTATTTGTTCAAGATTGTCGGTCTCAAAGAGACGGCGGTCGCTTGGAATAAGGGTAAGGGCCTCATCCAACCGTTGATCATTGTGCTTGTCGTGTTGGGTTCCATTTACGGCGGTATCACTGGCATCACGGAGGCGGCGGCTATCGGCTCCATTGCCGTGATGGTGCTGATTAAGTTGCGTGGTGAGTTTTCGTTTCAACTGGTCAAAGAAGCGTCAATGCGCACCTTTAAATCAACGGGAACCATTATTTGGGTGACCTTTGGTGCGACGGCGTTAGCGGGCGCCTACACCATTGCGGGTGGCCCCAACTATGTGGCGAACATGATCATTGGCTATGACCTGCCGACATTGGGCGTGTTGTTGGTCATGATGGTGATCTTCTTGTTCTTGGGCGCTTTCATGGACTGGACGGGGATTGTGTTGCTGGTGATGCCTGTCTTCATGCCCATCGTTTTAAAGTTGCCGCTGGAGGACATCGGCGTATTTGCCCCGTTTGTGACCGATCCAAGTTTTGTTGCTGTTTGGTTTGGTGTCTTGTTCTGTGTGAACATGCAGGTGTCGTTTTTGTCGCCACCTTTCGGTCCTGCGGCGTTCTACTTGAAATCAGTGGCACCGGCGCACATCACGCTACCAGATATTTTCCGCGGATTTTTGCCATTCATCGGCATTCAAATGATCGTGTTGACGCTGGTCTTGTTCTTCCCTGAGTTGACCATGCTGTTTAGATAAGGGATGGCGCATCGCCTGGGTGCGAGCGCCGCTCTTTCTTGCTTGACCCGTCCCCATGACACCCTTGAGACTTGATCGCTGGGCCCTGTGCCCAGGTGACGCGCGGGGTGATGCACATGCCCGCTTGTCCACCCAGGGCGACTTGTCTGTGTGTTTCCTCACAACGACCATGGCCCGGGTATCTTGGCGGCGTGCCACCGGGTATTTGGAACGTCACACGTGGGCGATTGCACCGACACCCGGCGAAGACGTGCCGTGGTCAGGCCGACCCAGAGAGAGCTTGCAGGGATTCGATCGACCGACGGTGGTTGCTGATGTCTCAGGGCGAGTGCCCTGCTTGGCAACGTCGCGCTTGCGGGTTGAGTTGCGGGGGGACGACGACGGCGTCTTACGATTGGCGTGGCATGACCCGGACACCCAGCAGGCGTATCTGACTGACAGAGAAACCAGCGCGTATTTATGTTCAGAACGTACAGGGGCCACTCGCCACTGCGTGGTGCGAGATCCTGCAGAACACTATTACGGGCTGGGGGATAAGACCGGCCCACTCAATTTACATGGTCGCCGTCTGCGGTGTCTTGGGCAAGACTCCTTGGGCTACGACCCTGAAAAGGGTGACCCGCTTTACAAACATTGGCCATTCCTCATGCACCGTACAACGGATGGTTTGTGGGCGGGCGTGTATTACGACACGCTCAGCGCCTGCACATTTGACCTCGGCTGTGAGCATGACAACTACCACGATTTATTTCGCTCGGTCGACATTGATGATGGCGACCTTGACTACTACCTCATGGTGGGTAACACGCCGTCGGACGTGGTCGCGCAGTTCGTTCAGTTAATTGGTGGCACCGCTTTACCGCCGCGCTGGAGCGTTGGTTTCGCCCTGACAGCGATGGGACTCGCGGATGCACCGGACGCGCAAATACAACTGGGTCGCTTCATCGAAAGGTGTCAGGCAGAGGCCATCCCTATTTCAGCGTTTCACTATGGGTCGGGTTATTCGACACGCGGCAAGCAACGTTATGTGTTTACGTGGAATGCATCGAAGTTCCCGGACCCCATCGCGATAAACCAGCAGTTCAAGGCGGCCGGCATGCGCTTGGTGGCAAATATAAAGCCGTGCTTGCTTGACGATCATCCCGCCTATGCGTCGGTTGCCGCGCGAGGCGGATTTATTCGAGAGGCTAGCACCGGGAACCCGGTCGTCGAACCATTTTGGGATGGGCGAGGCGCGTATCTAGACTTCACAGCACCGGACGATGTGGCGTGGTGGCAAACGGGGTTGCGCACGCAGATTTTAGAAAAAGGAATCGATGCGGGTTGGAACGACAACAACGAGTACGCGATTCAATCCGAGCAGGCGCAATCGGCAGGTTGGGGCCAAGCGATGCCGCTTCATCGCTCGCGTCCCCTGCACGGTCTGCTGATGACCCGAGCGACCTATGAGGCGCAGCAATCCTATGGGCGAGAGCATGGCCGCGATGAGGCGGTTTTTACGGTAACCCGTGCCGGCCCTCCCGGTCTGCAGCGGTACGCGCAGACGTGGTCTGGGGACAATACGACCAGTTGGGCGACGCTGCGTTGGAATATTCGCACTGGCTTGCAAATGAGCTTGTCTGGCATGTTCAATGTGGGACACGATGTGGGCGGCTTTTTTGGACCATCGCCAGATCCTGAGATGTTCTGCCGCTGGGTACAGGCCTGCGCTTTGAATCCCCGCATGGTGATGAACTCGTGGAAGGCGGACGGTTGTAACAATGTGCCGTGGATGCACCCGTCAGTCACCGGTGCGGTTCGCGAAGCGATCGCGCTTCGCTACCGGCTCATGCCGTATTTATGGCAATGTTTTGAGAATGCGTGCGCCCATCACGTTCCCATTATTCGGCCAAGTTTTTTTAACTTTCCAGACGATCTAACGTGTTTAGACGATTGCGATGACTTTATGTTGGGGACTGATTTATTGGTTGCCCCCGTGGTCAACAAGGGGGATAGAACGCGCACGGTGTACTTACCAGTGCAGCCGGATGGTCAGGGCTGGGTTAATTTTTATACGCGCGCAGTCTATGCCGGTGGACAGGTCATTACAGATCAAGCGCCACTGGATAGGCTACCGCTATGGGTGCGACAGGGCGCAAAGATTGGTGTCTCCGAGACGGCAGACGGGCGCGTGGCGCGATACGATGACGGCCTGACCGATTACTTGTATTTTTAATGCCTCCCATGCTCACCACCGACGCCATCCTTGTACTGACAGCGATATTTCTTTTAGGTGGTGTGGTGAAGGGAACGGTGGGGTTTGGGTTACCCACGATTGGCATCGGTTTGGGTGCCATGGTGGTCGACATACCGACGGCGATGTTGCTCATAGCCGTACCCACGGTGGTCACCAACCTCTGGCAAATCGTGGTGAATGGGGATCCTTGGGCCATCGGACGTCGGTTGTGGGTATTTTTATTGTCCTCGGTTTCGCTGATACCAGTGGGTATTGCCGTACTCATCTACGTGCCCGATTTGCCCTACGAACAACTGCTTGGTTTGGTGATTGTGCTTTACAGCGTTTGGACGCTGGTAGGCAAGGATCTGGTGCTCAGTGAGCCGAACAGCAAACGCTATGCCATTGGTTCGGGCGCTGTGAATGCGCTGATTACTGGTTTAACCGGCTGTTTCTCTGTGCCGGGGGTCATGTATCTGCGTGCGCTGGGCTTGTCAAAAACGGATTTACTCTGTGCGATGGGTCTCTTGTACCTGTTGTCAGCGATTGGGATGTCTGGATCGCTGTGGGCCTTGGGTCATGCGACGCGTTCCGTTAGCTTGTGGTCCCTGGCCGCGTGCGTGCCGGTGATTGCGGGCGTGGCGTTGGGAACGTTCATACAACGCCGCCTGTCCGAGGGGCTGTTCAGGAAAATATTTCTGCTTGCGTTCACGCTCATTGGTGTCGCCTTGATGGTGGTTGGCTGAGGTCAGCGC
>Ga0209335_10006339_pt1 | contig 10588 bp, 11 predicted proteins | sample COG_09_FD_184753 | JGI IMG/M metagenome (GOLD analysis project Ga0209335, IMG submission 184753) | Pelagic Microbial community sample from North Sea - COGITO 998_met_09 (SPAdes) (version 2) | ecosystem: Environmental > Aquatic > Marine > Neritic zone/Coastal water | place: Helgoland, sampling...
AACACGTTTCAACGCGCAAACAACAAGTAACAATAATGATCGCGGACGCGTTCTTCGCGTTTCTCAGCTGGGTTCGCCTTTTGTTTTTCAACCGGGAGATGGAGTTGGCTCTGATAGGTGAGATGTAGTGGACACACACGCGACACGGAAGAAAGAGACGAGAGCGTCTTTCGTTTGTGTAATTCAGCTTTTTCTTTCCCCGATGTTTTTTGTTCGAGAGACGATTAAAATATATTTATGTTCTCTCTGCGACGAGTTTACGAGAGGCTTTGTGGGGTTACCCGTTTCGTTTTTGAGTTCTCGCGGCGTTCTTCTCTCTCTTCTTCGTCGTTGTTGTCTCGATTGGTTCGGGAGAGAGGCAGCAATCCGGTCGTCCGCGCGGGGGTTTCGTCGAGGATCGGAACGAGAGGATCCAACGGGGGAAACGACCGAGGCTGCTGAGAAAGACTGACATCGTGTTCTTTTCTCTCTCTCTTTAAACTCTCTTTTTCTTTCTCGCTCACTTAAAAAGGATTACAAAACGCGGGGAAAACGTCGTTCGTGAACGTGGTTTCCGGCGGGGAGTTCGTGGAGGACATGATCCCGACGGTTGGTTTTAACATGCGAAAAGTGACCAAGAACAAAGTCTCCATAAAAATGTGGGACATGGGAGGTCAAGAGCGGTTTCGGAACATGTGGGAGCGATATTGCCGAGGGGTGACGGCGGTGGTGTACGTGTTGGACGCGGCGGATAAGGAGAATTTTCCATTGGCGAAGACGGAGTTGCACGCGTTGATGCAGAAACCAGCCGTGGCGGGGGTGCCGTTGTTGGTGTTGGGGAACAAGTCGGATTTGAAGGATGCGGCGGACGCGAGGACGGTGATTGATGCGATGGAGTTGAGACGATTGAGTGGCAGGGAGGTGTGCTGCTATTGCATTTCGTGCAAGAGTCAACACAACGTGGACGTGTGTTTAGAGTGGCTGTCGAAGCATGCAAAGTAACATCTCTTCTTGGACGATGATAAATAAGTTAAATTATTATTATTATTCTTCTTTTAATTGGAGTGCGAAACCACTTGTATATTTTGTAAACTTTGATGTAAACGCTTTTAAAATTAAATTAAATGAAGCTATTTTCTCGGCTATTCATCGCGGATCGCTTGGCTTTCAAGTACGCTTTCTCGATGCGAAAGATGGACCACTGGAACCGTCGGACGATTTCTAACGCGGACACGAAGAACACGGTTCGCGAGTTTTTCCGTAAGTGCGCGGCGAGTTTGTACGTCCACGAGACGCGGAGCATGAGGTTGGTCGCGCACGCGAAATAGTACACCGCTGGCGCCTTGTATAATCTGTTGTTTCGCAAACCGTACGGGGCGAATGCTTCGTTCTCGGCGTTGCTTTCTATTTCGGCGATGATGTTGTTCTCGTTGTTGTTTCCACCACCACCGCTCGATGCCGAAGAAGAGGAAGGAAACACTAGCTTCTTCACCATCGGTAAATCCCAATCGTGGGTTAAATCCCAATAATAGCTAAAACTACTGTTCACGACGGCAAACGCGAACCACATCGGTCGATACAACCGTTCCCAATCGTCCTCGTCCACGTGATATTTCAACGCAGAGCACCAAATGACTGGAAACGCGGAAAAATATTTCACCGCGTTCCAGAAACACAACTCGTCGCCGGTGTCTCTTCGCTGGCGAATGCACTGAAACAATCGAATGGCGCTCGGAATGCACAAAACAAACGGAATGCGCCAACTTTGATCGCCACACGCGCCTTCAGCCGCGTGAGATAAAACGTGACCTTGGAATGCGCTACAAAACACTCTCTCAACGTCCGATAACGACTTTGCGAACGAGCACAAAACATCGGCGGCGAAGAAATCGGCGAAGGAAATAGCGTGCGCGGTTGGCGCGGCAATTCGAGATACGGTGACTCTTAAACCTTTCCTAGCCGTACCAAACAGGAAACCATTCTCCGTCGGCGCGAAAAATATCACCAAAGGTGCCAACACGTAAAAGAAGAAGATGTAAAACGACGCCGCTATTTCGTTTTCGTCCTTTAGCGCTTTACTAAAACATGCCGCGCCAGTCGCCGTAGCCACCGACATCACCCCTGCGATGCCAAATATTGCGGACGCATCCAACGCGTGCGGAATCGCGTCTTCGTTCGCGAACGATTTCGTATGTTTCTCACTAAACACCACCAACGGCGACGGCACCAATTTCATCTTCTCGTGCCACAAATACACGTTTATCCCCCATAACCACAGCGCCAACGTCATTAAACTCGGCGCGCTGAAATACACCGACACCAATCTCGATTGGTCCATCTCCAACTCGTCCATATTCACCATCAGCACGCCGAGACTAAACACGAACCACACGGTGAACAACACCTTAAAAACTTTCGGTACTTTCAATTGAAGGCCTTTCTCTAACTTGAAGTCGCCAAACTCCACTCCCGAGTTGATGTGCGGGATCGACGGGTACGACGCCGAAGGATTAAACAACAACGCGTCGTTATTATTGTTGTTATTATTATTGTTCGCACCACCACTCAACCAACCCATCTTCTCTCCTCCTCCTCCTTCTCCTCCGAGCGCGTGTTGCAGTAGCTGTTGCGCACCCCTTCGCATATATCTGTTACGAACACACAGTTCCCCTAAAAGTTTTTCTTATTATGCTCTTTTAAAGAATGCTTTTCGCGCGCGCGTCTCCAACGTCCTCTCTCTTTTAAACGAAAAGACCAACGATCACTTCTTCAGCTTCTTCGCGATTTCCTCCTCGCCTTTCTTCACCACCTCCCCGATGCTTTCCCCGTTCGAGACGTCTTCCATCATCTTTCGAATCGTCTTCACGTTCCGTCGTAACATCGACGTGCTCGTTCGAATATCCGAACGCATCAAGGACGCCACGGCGACGATGGCCGCGCCCGTGATCACGAAGTTTGTCCACGCCATTCTTATTATTGATTGCGCGCGTTCTTTCTTTTTGTCTTCTTCTTTTTGTCTTCTTCTTAATATTCGCCGCTCAAACAAAGGGTATTTATGACACGTTTTGAACGTTCGAATTTCCACAAAAACAGTCTCGCATGTCTCGCATCGATTATTCCAAGTGGGATAAACTGAACTACTCTTCTTCTTCTTCGGAAGAGGAGGACGACGAGAAAGAAAAGACGCAGGAAGCGAGGGCGGCAACTGCACACCTCGGAAATCTTGCGCTTTCTTCTTCTCAGGGAACGAACTCGTCGTCGTCACCTCTTTGGAACGGGTTGGTGTTGCATCATAAAGATATTTTTGTCTCGCATGTGCTTTCGAAATTGAATAGGACAGATCGGTTTTTCTTTGCGTGCGTGAATAGAGAGAGTCGGGGTGTGCTTAAGTACGCCGGGGTAGACGTATCAGCAATACCTTGGTGTATTGTTGAATGCTCATCCATTTCGACGCTGGAATTCGCGTGGAATTACATGCACTGGGCAGAGAAAGATAACGATGGATACGTGATGGATCAAGCCAGGTTTTGCGAGCAAGTTGCTCTAACGAACAAACTCGAGTTTCTCAAGTGGGCGAGAGAAGTGAAACAGTGTGAGTGGGATGAAAGAACGACTAATGAGGCCGCACGTAAAGGTAATCTCGAGATGCTGAAATACTGCATCTCAAATGGTTGCCCGTATGATGAAAAGGAGTCGTGCATTCAAGCTGCTGGAGGAGGACACCTCGACTGTGTTCGATTTCTTTTCGACAAAGTGAAAATTTCACGAGATATGGAAAGATATGCGGCACAACTGGCAGCAGCATATGGTCGCATAAACATCTTGAAATATGTTGTTGAAGAAAGAAAGATATCTGAGGAGGTGAAGGAATCCTGCGTGGCATCTGCTACAAAGTTAGGCCGCCTCGATTGCCTCAAATACTTAGTCGAAGAGGCGAAAGTGCCTATTGACTACTGGCAACTCGTCGCGGGAGCTCGTTACTTCGAGCACCCGGACTGCGAAAACTACTTGCTCGAAAAAGGGTGCCCAGAACCAACGGACGAAGAATACGCTCGATTTGTCGAGGCAGCAGAAAAAGCAGAAGCACGAGCGCGAGAAAGAGAAGCAGCTTCTTGAGAACAGTAGATGGATCATCGAAAGAGAGAAAGAAAGAGAGAGACACGCTTGTTTTGTATTTTGGACCAAAACGTAGATATTTGCAATTCACACGACAAGAAAGAAAAGAGGAACAATCGTCATTTTTAGGCAGAGAGTACACGCACACGCGCGCACACTTTTCACGCGCACGTAAGAAGAGAAAATGTCCTTTACCGCTGAAAACGCCTTTCACGCGCCTCATTTTTCTTCTTCTTCTCTCCGCCGATGCTGCTCTCCTCCTCGCGCTTTGAAGTCTTCGTCTCGGGGAAATGTGAAACGTCATCACCTTCGTCGTCGTCGCGCGATGTTGACGCGCGCGGAGTATAACGCGTTACCATCATCACCCTCGTCTTCGAGAACAAAAACCGACGACCGAGGACGGAGTTCTTCGTTTACGTCTACTTCCTCGAGGAATTCACCGGAGGAAGTGTTGCGAAGGGCGGAGGAGCTCCAGGCGTTGGTGCGAGATATCGCGCAAGTGGCGTCTTCGACCGGGCCGGCGGGGGTGTCGAGGACGGTACAAGCCGCGCGGGCAATATTTGAGTTAGGGGTGAAAACAATACAGAGCGGTAATTTAGAGCGAATGACGGCACCGTCGGCGTTGAGGCAACTGTTTGAGGCGCTCGGGGCGACGTATATTAAGTTTGGGCAGTTCATCGCGTCGACGCCGAGCGCGTTTCCGAAAGAGTTTGTGGACGAGTTTCAGAAGTGTTTGGACGATACGCCGCCGGTTTCTTTTGGAGAAATTAAGAGGATTTTAGAAGAAGAAGGGTTAGACATCGACAGAGAGTTTTATTCGATCGATCCGAAACCGTTGGCGACGGCGAGCGTGGCGCAAGTCCACGCGGCGGTGTTGAAAGGATCGAATAAAGAGGTGGTGGTGAAAGTTTTGAAACCAGGAGTTGAGGACGTGTTGAAAGCGGATTTGAGCTTCGCGTTAGTCGCGTCGAAAGTGCTGACGTTTTTGAACCCAGAGTTGAATCGAGCGAGTTTAGTGGACATCGTGAGCGACTTGAGATCGAGCATGATGGAAGAGACGGATTTTAGGAAAGAGGCGAAAAACGTGCGAGATTTCACTCGGTTTATTGAATCGTCAAAGTTAGAATCGTTAGCGACGGCACCATTTATATACGAAAAGCTGAGCTCGAAGAAAGTTTTAGTCATGGAACGTTTATACGGGTCGCCGTTGACGAATTTAGAAGACGTGGAGAACGAGTTGAAGAAAAACGGGAGAGTGGCGATGAACCCGTTGAACCCGAGCGTAAAATTAAGCGCTGAGGATGTGTTGGTGAACGCGTTAAATGTTTGGTTTTCATCCGTGCTCGCGTGCGAAACGTTCCACGCGGACGTCCACGCGGGTAATCTCTTAGCGTTGAGCGACGGTCGCGTCGGGTTTATCGATTTCGGCATCGTCGGAAGTCTCTCCGTGGAAACCTACGAATCCGTTCGCGCGTTTTTCGCGGCTACCGCCACGCGCGATTACGATAAAATGGCGTTGTCGTTAATCACCATGGGTGCGGCTGAGAAAGACGTCGACGCGTCGAAATTTGCCAACGACCTCCGGGAAGTTTACAAAGCTTTGGATGAAATCGAACCCACCGTCGTCGTCGACGAACGCTCGCAAACCGCGGCGGTTTCCGTCGACCAACTCGAAGCGCAAAATGTCGCTTTAAAAATAATCCAAGCCGGTGAAGAGAACGGCGTGAAGTTCCCTCGAGCGTTCGGGGCGCTTTTGAAACAAATTTTATACTTTGACAGATACATCACCGCGTTAGCGCCCGACGTTTCGGCCATCGACGACGAGAGATTGGACTTTGTCGACGCCGTGGTCGTCGACGTCGGAGACGTTGGGAAACGCATCCCTTAAATGAATACAACGCCAATACGTATAAATGTGCGTTAGAAAAGCTCTGCCGAACAAAAGCGCGAGTGTCTGTAAATATAAACATGATTAAAACGTATACTCATCAAACGTAAAAATCCCACCTTGTGTTGCTTTTTCCTTCCTCACATTTTCCCGGGAAAAGAGTTCGTTACGTTATACAAAAATTCACGCGCTTCTTGAAGAAGAAGAAGAAGAAAAAGAAAGAAGAAATGAGGACAAAACGCTGACGATGTTAACGACGATGCTAAAACCGTTCTCCTTCGCGAAATCTTTGGTACCATCGCTCGCGTGCTTCGCGTGTGGCGTCTTGCTCGAAATGGGTTTTGGTCTGACGGGGAAACTTCGACGGGGAAACGTGACGAAGAAGAGAAGACTTCTGGCGGTCTCCGGCACCTTGCAAGACGGATTCGCGCTGAGGAAGAACCTAGACGGCGTAAGAGAGGAAGATAAAGCCGTGTTTATTGGGTTCGCGCTCGTTCGAGGCGTGAAGATGTATTTCGACGTGAAACCAGAAGGGTGCCGAGAACACGTCCGGAAAGACTTTGAAGACGAAGACGAAGAAGGACGAAGAAGACAAAGAAGACCGAACATGAATCCAGCGTTAGTGGTGACGAACGATTGGAACGATGCGAACGTGTACCACGTGTTTGCGGTGACGGAAGAGGCGTTGTGCGAAGCGTTGGCGAATGAACCGAGGTATTTAGGCATCGCGCCGGACATAGCGAAGGTGGATTTGTGGGCGAAGGAAACGAGCGAGAGCGTGAGGGTCGCCGCGGGTGTCGGAAGCGTTTCCGGCGGCGGCGGAGGAGGAGTTGGAGGTGAAAATGATGACGATGATACGAGATACGCAACAATGCTCACGGTTGTTGCGTACGGGATTCCGGGCGCGCGCGCGGTGGAAGCCAAAGGGTACGCGAAAGAGGACGGGTGTCGCGTGACCACCTTCGCCGAATGCTCCGCGCGCGCGTTCGGCGACGAGAAACCACCGTTTACCACGCGCGACGCAAACATACGCAAAGCGCAAAAAGGAAACCTCGCATCACAATCTCCCTCATCATCATCTAAAGACGACGACGAAGAAATACACGACGCGATAAATACCACAAAAATCATCCGTTTACGAGAGGATCTCTACGGCGCTCGGTCCTCCTTTTCGCCGCGACTGATCGATCGAACCGCCGCCGAACGCGCCGTAGCGTACGTCCAAAAACAACGCGCAACAATACCTAAAAGCGACGTAAATACTCTCGGAGGATATTCTCCGCCCGATGCGTAACTTCTTCCTAAAAAAGCCATCGGTGTAAATACCGTCTCGTTGTTATTCTAACACACAGTACTGTACTCTTCAAAAGCTCCATTGCCACCACGCTTTCAAAAGTCCGTCCGCGTACTCATACAATTCAAATGGTTTCCCCCGCTGCCACCGGTGGTAGCACTCCCTCCTCCTCTTCCTCCTTTTCTGTCCAAATACCTAGGATCGTCTTCCGTTACCTCGTCGTCGCGCTCGCTTTAAACGTCTACATGGCTCCCGGGGAGACGGTCGCGGACAAGCTCGAAAATGCCTTCGCGAACATGTTCGGGTCCATGGTGCGACCGTTGAGTTCGTGGACGAAAGCGAAAGAGTTTTACACCGTTTTAGAAACGACCGGTGCGGTGGCGGTCTTGAAAGTCGCCTTGTTGTGCAAAGCGATCGCGTATACGCTGAGACGGAAGAACAGCAGAGCAACGGAAGCACAAGCGCAAGAAGGAAAGAAAAAAGAGTAAAAGAAGAGGAGTTTTAGGTGCACGTGTGTTGTGTATTTGATGTAAGAATTACATTCGTGTTAAGTTAATCTGGACAGTATCATCATTTTCATTTTTCTTTTTTAAGCGCCCGTCGTGCATGTACAGTTCGGTGAGCGAACGCTCGTTGGAAACGCGCGTTCCTCGTCGACGGCGCGTAGTATAAATATAAATATTTATTTCGTTTTCATCACGTGTCTAACTTCGGTTGAGTAAACATGATGTTTTAAGACAAATCCGTATCGGAATCGTACGGGTCGGCCTTCATATCTCTCATGTCAATCGGCATCTTCACGTGAGAGCCCTTCTTTTGGAACGGAATGTGCACCGCGAAGTACACCCCAACCATGGCCCACGAGATGGCCCATCTCCAGCCTTGGTTCAAGTCGCTGCTCGAGTCGTAGATGCCCAACTTCTCGTGTCGCGGTCCTCTAACGCCTGTACTCGGATCGATGAGATCGTTGTGACTCGCGAAGAAACCAAACAAGGAAAGGAAGCACATGAAGAAGGAAACGACGACGCACTTGTGGAAAGATCTATCGATGGCGAAGCACGCGATGCAGCAAAGGAAGATACCGCACATCGTACCGCCAGCCGCGGACATCATTTGAATGCCCATATCGTACGAGTGGTTTCCTTGTGATTCCAAAGACATTTTGTTCGCGATAAACGGCATAACGCCCAATAATAAAGCCGGGTAGTGTCTCGCTGGAGTAGCCTCAAACGCTTGTCGACCGAGCAAGAGACCGACGAAGATAAGAATAGCCCCGTTCGCACAAAGCGGGATCACGTTGTACAAACTCGCAAAGATACCACTAGAGAACAAGATAAAGTAAACAACCCCGTTCAAAAGCGAGTAACCGATTTTAGCACCAAGCGCTTTGTGAATCGGGTGACCGATGTACATGGTCGTACCGTAGATACTGCCCGCGAGGGCACCAATCATCGTTCCGAGACCGTCAAAAATCAAACATTCTGCCATAGGATACGAATCACCAGCCATCTCGGCGGATTCGACATCTGCCATCGAGCCTAAAAAGCCAATCGCGCCATAGAGTAAAGATTGAGCAACGAGATCCTTGACATCAGAGTGGGTGAAGCCTTTTAAACCTTTGCCAAAGCCGCCGAAGATGTCGCCCTTACCGGCGTACTGTTTCCACGCAGCTTTAGCTAACGCTTTGTCCGTACCTTGGCACGTCTTGCGGGCTAACCCAGTTGCAGCATCTACTCCGTTGTATTGCGCTGCAACCGAGGTCGTGTGCGATCCAAAGCCGTACACAATGTCGTCCGTGGACTGTTCGCATGCGCCCATCCAGCCAAACGCCGAGGAGCTCAAAATCGCCAACAAAGCGATGGGAAACGTGACGGATTTGTAGATTGGGTACCTCACGTTCCCAAAGAAACCCGTCAAGACAATCATGAATGGAAGCCAGCACATCATCGGGTGTTCAAAGATATCGACGACGTACACGTAGCCCAACCACATGAAACCAACGCCAAATAACGGGATGAAGACGGCGGCGGTTGGAAACAACCACCTGACCAAGTCGCCTAAGAAGAAGCCGCTGACTTCGAACAAACCGACGATAAAGTTGGCCGTCACGGAAACTTCCCAAGCATATTCGGCTGCTTTTCTCGCCCCAGATTGAATTTCCGCGTCCGTTGCCGAACATCGACTAGCGAAATCGATACATGGAGCGAACTTATCGTGACCCCTTTCCAGAGCCGGCAAAGTGATGGCGTATAACATGATGTAGATAACCGTTGTGTTCATACCGTACGGTTGCGCGGTTACATCCGTTCGATTTTCCTTCGTCGCCAGACGAGTCGCCAACCACGCGTAATACACGTTGCCAAACAGTAAGCACAAACCACACGCCGGAATGTTCCATTCGTAGTAAATTTTCTCCCACTGTTGCGCGCACGCCAACGCGTACCCCTCCGGGCCCCAACTTCTCCACGGCGCCGCGAGAATCCCGTACCCGATGTGCCCGATCGCCGAGCCGGTCACCCCGAGCATGGTCGCCAAGTTATCGAAGAACAGTTCCCCGAACGCTTCGATGTCGCCCGCTCCGGTGAAAAATTCAACCTTCGTGTTCCTGTCGTTTAAAGGAGAGTTTTTGGTGGTTAGCGCTCTCTTTTACATTTTTTTCTCGTTCTTTGTAAAAGAGGTAAAACACAAGGCTGGGGCAAAATTCGGTTAAAATGTCGTTCAGACTTTCATCTCTCTGTCTCGACCACTCTCGATCGCTCCGCATGAAAAGATCGAATCGTTGCGTTCGAATGCGTTTCCTTGACAGATCGCACGCATTTTCGCGCGAATAAAAGAAACAGAAGGGCGAGACAGAGACGCGAAAGAAAACAATAAAATATCTCTCATCCCCCCGAATTCAAACGATTCTTTTCCGCAATTTTCAACAATTCAAATTAAAGTAGTACCATTTATAACTCGTCCCGTTTTGCCAGCCGAAAACTTTCAAACGTTCCTTGTACTCCGCCCACGTCTGCGGGGAGCTGGACGTGCCCTTCGAGAGGGTGGATTTTGATTTTTCCAGAACCGGCTCCGACATGATATGTATAAATATAAAGTCTTCGACGTGTTCGAAAATTTGTGAGGAGGGTAGTATAAGAATTGGGTGTCCCGAAAGGTCGCTAAACCCTAACACTCGTAACGGTTTTTCTTCGTCCCTGCGGCAACTTTGCGCGGAACGCCAAAGGCGAATAATATTCGTAAGCATATATTACAACAATAATAAGTACAACAACAAAAAAACAGACATAGAAATTACACGATGCATACGTTTA
>Ga0209335_10006340_pt1 | contig 10588 bp, 8 predicted proteins | sample COG_09_FD_184753 | JGI IMG/M metagenome (GOLD analysis project Ga0209335, IMG submission 184753) | Pelagic Microbial community sample from North Sea - COGITO 998_met_09 (SPAdes) (version 2) | ecosystem: Environmental > Aquatic > Marine > Neritic zone/Coastal water | place: Helgoland, sampling...
CATATCTTTAAAAACGTCTGCTTTAAAATCTTGAAAATCAGAATTAATTTCTACTGGAATAAAATCTGCTTCAGATGAAGCGATCTGTGCTGCTAACTTAGCAGCTTTTCTATCTACTTTTCTTTGTTGCTTAGCAGCTAATCTTGCTGCTTTTCTTTCTGTTTTAATTCTTAATTTTTCAGCCTTACGTTCCGCTTTTGCAGTTATTCTTTCTTCTTTTGTTAAACCTTTTTTATTTGTCTTAGTAGCTAAATTATTTATTTCATTATCTTCAGGTGCAATAGTATCAATTGGTTCATTGATAGCAGTATCTTCAAAGTGGTCAAAAATATCAAAATTATCATCTACAAAACCTTGCATGACATCACCAATCATTTCTGGATTTATTTCCATCATTGTTTCCATCATAAACATGGCGCTATCACCTTCACTATTCATCATAAGTTCTGCCGTAGCTTCAGCGGCAGTTTGATCACTATTATTAATAATTTCTTCAAAAATTTGACCTTTTAAATCGTTATAAAAATCATTTTGAGCAGACATCATGTTTGCCGGATCAGTACCCGGTGTTGGAAAAGGATCAGTACCTGGATTAGTGGAGGTCATTTTAGCTTTTTCTATATGATTAAAAATATCAAATTCTTGATCTGCTAAATTTCCATAAACTGAAGAGATCATAGTATTATTATTTTCCATCATTGAACTCATCAAATAGGCTGAATTTTTTCCACTAGTTTGTTGCATCATATCAGCAATCATTTCAGCATCTCCTTCATCTGCATTTTGAAATGCACTTTGAGTAAAGTTACTCATCATGCTTGGGTCAGCTTGCATATAAGCATCCATTTTATCAGAAGCAACCTCAGTAAATGTTGCTAAAACATCCATTGCTAAATTTCCTTGATCTCCATCTACAGGTTGAGTATTTGCTATTTCATTCATCATATAAGCACCCATTTCAGTATTACCTACTGCCATCATTTGGGCCATAGTGTCAGCTACAAAGTCACTATCGTCTTGAATCATTTCAGTAACAATTGTTTCTCTTAAGTTTTCAAAATTTCCTGTTTGAGATGTCGAGACATGAGAAAATATATCAAAATCTTGTTCTACTATTTCTGTCATTAATAATGCAGCGCTCTCAGAATTATTTTCCATCATATTTTCCATTAGACCCATGGATTGATCAGAATTTGAATTAACGATAATGTCTGATAATAAACTTAAGTCATCTGTAGATTGCTCAACTACGTAATCTAATTTTGATTTTTTTAAACCTAGCAATTCAGCTTTATAAGCTTCAACATCAGCTGAGTCTGCTATACCATCTCCATTTGCATCCGGGATTGTTCCACTTGCAAGTTGTTTTGCAATAGCTCGCTCAATCTTTTCTTCACTTTTAGTTGCAGACTGGACTGTTACTTCTTTAATTGAGTTTACTACACTATTTTCTTCTTCTTCTGACAGTTGAGTATCTTCAGATGAGGATAAAGTAGTTGTAAGGTTACTTGAATCTCCATTAATTAAAGCTTGCTGTTCTTCTTCTGTAAAAATAAGAGAAACACCCGAGGCACTATCTGAAATAACTTTTGTTTCATTACTTCCTTCTATACCTATCTCTAGAGTTCCAAGATTACCCGTTGAGTCTTCAAGAAGAGACACATTTTTTTTTCCTTCAGAATTTTCACCGGTTACAAGTGTTCCATTAAGCTTAACATCTAGCCCAGAAAGTTTAATTTTCATCACCCCATCTTTATTTTTTGCAATTGATCCAGACTCGAATGTAAACTTTCCATTAGTTATAGATAAAACAAAAGAAGGTTTTGATAAATCTTTATCAAACTCATTCACAGAAAATTCTGATTTATCTTTTAATGTTAAAAGTGAATTATCTATAAAAGAAATAATTATTGATGACCTTGTATCTGATTTTATTTTGTCATTTATAAAAATTTGATCAAATTCATTTAATTTAACAGTTTCTTCTCCTTTAATTATGAATGCGTCCCCTTGAAGAGAATCAACAAAGCCTATAAATTTTTCATCTCCATAGGTATTTGTAAAAAAAAATAGACTGGATAAAATTAATAGAAAATTAATTTTTATTTTGATAAGATTAAATGTGTTTTTCTTAAATAAGTACATAAACAAGTTACTAATTATTAGCTTAATTATAATCTCTTTTTATAATATTTTCTCTATTTTAATGTTATCATTTAGTTCTAGAATTGAAGGTAATTTAATGAAAACCTTTAATTATCTACCTTACAAGTATTCAATTTTTTTTCAAAAACCTTTATTGTATTCGAGGAGAGATATTCAGACTAATAGTTCAAATGGTAAAAAGCTCTATCAACTTATAAGCAACAGTGAAAAAAAATCTGTATTAGATTACACATATTGGGAATTAAAAATGCTTTATCAAATTAGTTCTCAAGATATAAAAAAAGATTTTGAAACAAACTTTATTAATTTAGCAATTTTATCAAAAAACAACATTAAGAAAAAAAAATCACTTAGACTTTTTTATTTAAGAAATATTCCAAGATTTAGTAAGGATGTGGGGACCATAATTTTGAATAACTAATAATCCCATATCTAGTATGCTTATAAATTATGTTACTAAATAGAGTCAAAATAAAAAAAACAACTTGTAAGGGAATATTTTTTAAGTAAAGATTCTCATTTAAAGTTTACAGCAAAATTTAAAAAGATTTAAAAATGGAAAATAAAAGTTTTTTAAATAAATTAGAATCTATTAATGATCAATTAAACTTAACGCATTATTGGATAATATTTTTAAAATACAAAAGAATAATTTTTTTAGCGCCAATTTTATTTGGTGTATTGGGTTTTTTTATAGCCTTAAATATTAAGCCAATTTTTCAAAGTCAAGCAACACTAGTTATTGAAGAATCTACAAAAAATATTGTAAATATAGAAGAGGTATATGGATCCCAAGGTCCCCAGGGTGGATTTATGAATAACAATTATATTAATAATCAAATTCAAATAATTGAAAGTGATGAAGTTTTAGGAAATATATTACTAGATAAAAAAATTAAAGCAAAAGCAGAATTATTGCATAGTAAAATACAAAAAAATTTCTTATCAAAATCTAAAATTTCAAGTTTTTTTAAAAAAGATAATAAAGAAGAAGAAAAAATTGATATTAAAAAATATATAAAGAAACATTTATCTGTTATTCAAGTAAGAAATAGTGATGTAGTTAATATTTTAATCACCTCAGAAAATCCTGAATTAGCAAAATTTTTATTAGAACAAGTAATCGATTCTTATTTAAAATATGATGTTGACACTAAAGTTAGAGTAACAAACTATGCTAATGCACAAATAAATGTAAGGCTATCAAAACTCCTAGAACAAATGGAGATAGCTGAACAGAAATTATTAAATTATAAAAAAGAAAATAATTTAATTGATATTGGGGATATTAAAGAATTAAAAATAGATCAAATTAAATCTGTTTCCAAAAGAATTATCGATGCAAACCGTGAACTTCAAAAGAAACAAAATGATTTAACAGCAATTAAACTTGCAGATGGAAATGTCGAGGAACTTCTAGCAATTGCTGATTTAAGAAGTAAAAAAGAAGTTGATGCTATAAGAACAAATATCAATGCAACAAATGATAACATTGAGGCACTTCAAATAATTTATAAAGATGAACACCCAAAAGTAAAAAAAGTTTTAAAAACAAAAATTAACCTTGATAATAGACTTAAAGAAATTTTAGATGAAAATATCGCAGCAGCAGCATATGAGTTAGCAAATTTAAAAGGATTTATAACAATAAGTGAAGAAGAGCTTAATAAGGCAAAATTTGAATTACAAGATCTTGAAGAAAAAGATGTAGCTTTGAAACAGTTTGTCCGTGAAGTTGAAACTAACAATAAAATTTATGAAACATTCCTACAAAGAATGAAGGAGACAAATGAAGTTAAAGAGCTTCAATCCTCTAATGTAAGAATTATTCAAAATGCACTACTACCCTTAAGTCCGATATCTCCAAATATTTTTAAAATAACAATGTTATTTTATATTTTATCTTTTGGGGGAATTTTTATATTATTAGTTTATTTTGAATTTAATAGTAACACAGTTATGGAGCCATCTAATCTTGATGAATTAAATATTCCAGTTTTAGCAACTTTACCTTCTGTAAAAAAGATAGATAAGGGGTACCATTTATCTCAAATGTTTATTGAAGATGTCGACTCTGAATTTTCAGAGAGTATTAGAACACTCAGAACACTTTTGGTAGCTAAATATCAGAAAAATAAGACAATATTAATAAGTTCAACCTATTCTGGAGAAGGTAAAACAACTGTTTCATTAAATGCGGCACTTGCATTTTCTAAAATTGGCAAAGTTCTTCTAGTTGAAACTGATATTAGAAGACCCTCAGTACTAAACAAAACAACCCTAGTAGACGAAGCGCCCAAAAGTGGTTTTAGTGACCTTATTCAGGGGGGCGTGAATGTAAGCGATTGCTTAATGAAGCTTCCAGGCTCTGAGATAGAAGTGATGACATCTGGTACAAGAAGATCAGATTTAACTGATTTAACATCAACAAAAAAACTTAAACAATTTTTTGACGTTTTAAAACAAAATTATGATTATATAATTATTGATACTCCACCGATACAGCCAGTGAGTGACACATTGTTTATTAGTCAGGCAACAGATCACAATTTAATTATTGTTAGAGCTAATGTTACAAAATTAGTTGGTATTAAATCCGTTTTAAAAAAATTAGACAATGTCCGAGTTAAAGTTGATGGATTAGTCTTAAATGACCTAGATACTTCAAAAGCAAGTTATTATGGTTATTATCAGTATGGTGGATATAGCAATAAGTATAAAAGCTATAGTTAATCAATACCATTTTAGTCCAAAACAAATATAATCCTTATTATGTTGATTGAAAAAATATTTCAAAGAGATGATAAATCATTTCTTCTATTTTATCGGCTGTCCCTAAGTATTGTTTTATATCTTAGCTCAACATTAGCCTACTTTATTAGAAATAAGTCATGGGAGTTATCGGATATATATATTAGAGCTGCAATCATTATTGTAGTAATTTTTTTAATTTTATCATTTTTTAAATCTAGACAACAAAGATATATTAAAGGAACGGTTCAATGGCTTAGAGTTGAATTGTTAATACTTATACAAACATTTAGTCTTTCAATTTTATTAACAGTAATGCTTAAAACTACAGATGATTATTCTCGTATCTGGCTATTCACTAATATTGGAATATCTTTTGTAGCATTCTTAATTTTAAAAGTATTATTTGATTTTTTTTATGCAAAATTGATAAGCTCAAATACAATACAAAGAAATATCCTTTTAATTGGAGATGCTGAAGGGTGCCAAAATATAATAAAAAAATTCCCAAAAAAAATAAGTAACTCAGTCATTAAATGTTTAATAGCGATCGATCAATTGGATAAAAAGGACTCAAATTTTTATGGAGTTCCTCATTTTAGTTTAAATGAAAATTTTGGACAAATTTTAAATCATCATGCTATAGGGCAAGTATGGATCATTTCATCCCCTAAAACACAATCATATATCGAAAGTTTGATAGACAGATTTTTAAACTTTTCTGTAGATTGTCGACTAATTCAACCTGAATCAAAATTTAGATTTATTGAAGGGTTAGATAGTGAAGCTGGTTTTGATTTCTATAATGTTTCATTTTCTCCATTTTTTGGAACTAGTTTTTTAATAAAGACTGTATTAGATAAATTGTTTTCTTTATTAGCATTAATATTAATGTCACCAATTATACTAATATTTTCCATATTAATTTTAATCGAAGATGGATTTCCAATATTTTTTAAACAAAAAAGAACTGGATGGGATGGTAAATCTTTTAATATTTTTAAATTAAGATCAATTAAGAATATGAAAAATAGTAATGAGGCTTTACAAGTTAAAGCAGGAGATAGTAGACTTTTAAAAGTAGGTAAAATTATAAGAAGATTAAGTATTGATGAATTACCTCAATTTATTAATGTTCTTAAGGGTGACATGGCGATAGTTGGACCAAGACCTCATATGACCGATCATACCAAGTATTACTCAACTGATATTAAAAATTTTATGCAAAGACATAAGTGTTTGCCAGGAATAACGGGATGGGCACAAGTAAATGGATCAAGAGGTCCCACTGATGAAGAGGGAGCTATGAATAAACGTTTTCAACACGATTTATATTATATAAAAAATTGGAATTTAATGTTGGATGTTTATATTTTAATTAGAACTATCTTTGTAGTTCTATTTCAAAAAGTTGACTAGGAAAATTATGAATATATTTGCAATAGGAGATATTCATGGATGCTTAAACGAATTAACTTTACTTCATAAAAAAATACTTACTCATGATAAATTTAATGTAAAAAATGATCTAATAATTTATTTAGGAGATTATATTGATAAAGGAAAAAACTCAAAAGATGCCATCAATCAAATTCTTAAATTAAAAAATAATAAAATCAAAACTGTAAATTTAATGGGTAATCATGATGAATTCATGATTGATTTTTTATTTAATAAAAAAAATAATATTAAAAATTGGTTAAATTTTGGTCTTGATCAAACCCTTAGAAGTTATGGTATTGAAGTTGTCGACTTTATTAAAGACGGATTTGGAGATGATATTATTGATCAATTAAGGAATACATTGTTAAGCACTATGAGTGAAGAGCATATTAATTTCTTTAAAGATCTAGAATTATCATTTTCATCAGAAAAATATTTATTTGTTCATGCCGGAATAGACCCAAAAAAAACATTAGAAGATCAAACAAAAGAAGATTTTTTATGGTCAAGATCCAAAAGCTTTTTTGATAAGGATTTTAAAGCACAAAAAATTATTGTTCATGGTCATACACCAGAAGAAAATATCATTAATAACCCACATAGAATAAATATTGATACCGGTTGCTATTTTTCAGGAAAATTAAGTAGTGTATGCTTAAGTGATCACGACGAAAGTAGGCTATTTATCAATAATCTATTAAAGTAAAGGAATTGGTTAATACAACCACTACTTGAAAAAATATGACCATCAATTATAAATAATACACAAGTGATTCTAAATACTTATGAAAATATATTCTATAAAAGAAATAGTAAAAGCTACAAATAGTTTTCTAAATCCAGAAACAAAAACTTTACCGATAAAAAGTAAAAAAATAAAAAATATAAAATTACCTCCCAAGACAAAAAGTATAATTGCTGAAGCAGAAAGTACTATTTTAGATGAAAATAAAAAAAGGTCATTATTATTAAAGAATGAAGTACTTAACGTACCTCGGAATAGCATAGATTCATTTAATTATAAAATTAAGATCAAACCAGAAGTAAAAGATCATATGATAAATGAACTTTACTTGTATCTTAAAAAAAAGGTTAGAAAAAGTACTCTTAAATTAATTATAGATGAACAGTTAGAGATAAAAAATTTAAGAAATAAAGTAAATATTTTAAAACAAACTGAAGCTAATTTAAAAAATAGTTATCAAACATTAAAAAATGAACATGAATCAGTTTTGTTAGATAATAAAAATTTGGAAATAAATAAAATACAATTAAATAGTGAAATCAATGAATTAAGAATTGGTAATGAAGTTTTACAAAATAATGTAAATCAAGTTACTGAAAATAATAATCAGTTAGATAAAAAGATTGTAGAATTAAAAACTGATAATAATGTTCTGCATAATAATTTAAATGAAGTTACTGAAAATAATAAACAATTAGATAAAAAGATTGTAGAATTAAAAAATGATAATAATGTTCTGTATAATAATTTAAATCAAGTTACTGAAAATAATAATCAGTTAGATAAAAAGATTGTAGAATTAAAAACTGATAATAATGTTCTGCATAATAATTTAAATCAAGTTACTGAAAATAACAATCAGCTAGATATAGAAAATAAAGATTTGAAAGGTGATTTCGATAAAACAAAAAATGATTTAAATGAAAATATAGAAAAAAACAGATCTAATGAAATTCATAATTTAGAACTTAAAAATACTGTATCAAGATACATAGTTAATACAAAAAAAATACAAGAGAAACTGGATTTAGCAGAAAAATCAAATTATTTAAAATTAGAAGCACAGACAGAAAAAGTAAAATTTTATCAAGAGGAAAATGTTAGATTGTCTAGTGAACTTCTAGCAGTACAAAAGAAAAATACAACGATCAAAGAAAATTTAAACTCTATAGAAACTGAAAAAGAAGAAATATCAAATAAAATTAAAGAACTTAATAAATCAATAGATGAAAAAACCAATATTATTCCATCAAATTTTATAAAACAAAGTTTAGTTAAAACTGAAGAAAAAACTGAAACACTAAATGATAAAGAGCAAAAAGGCCTTGATGAAGTAATTAATAGAATTTTTGCTAAAATTTAAATTTAATTTCAAACGATCCAAAATAACTATCAATTTATACAATTAACAATCTGTTGTAATTATTGACTCATAATTATTAAAAGGCTAAAATTATTTCATAAATTTATGATGATACACTGCAAAAATTGTAAACAAAAATTCTACGTTATGAATGAAAATTCTGAGCTTGAAGGTAAAGTGATCCAATGTAAATATTGTAATGATCAATCAATATACGAGTCAAGAACAGTATATTTAGAAAATAGATTAGAAGAATTAAGCAAAGATTTAGATAATGCTGAAATAAAAATAAATTATAAAAAAAAAGAACACCAAGACAAAATAGATCAGCTTCATAATGATTTAAAAGACAAAAATAATGAATTAAAAAAACAAACATTATTACAAGAAAAAGTTAATGTTTTTGAAAATCGTTTAAAAGAAACTGAAAAATTAAATTTAGAAGAATTAGAATTAGTAAATGAAGTTAAAAAAATTAAAAATAAAATTAGAACAACTTCTGAAAATATTTCCAGTCAAAACAAAGATATTGAGAATAAAACTAATTATTTAGAAACAAGAATAAGTTCATACACTACTACGGAACCCGAAGAAAAAAATAACTCCTTAAACGAAGAAAGTTCTAAAGATGATACTGGTGAAATAGTAAGTATTAATAAAAATTTAAATACGTCAAAAAAACATAATAAAAATCAACAAGAAGAGAATAATAAGATCAAAAAATTTAAATTTTTTACACCTGGTTTTTTAAAATAGTTTAAGTAAAGTTTTTCATTTATGAATGATAAAAATGATGATTTGAATAAAACTAATCACCATTCACCTTTGGCATCTAATAATGATAATGAAAAATTAATAATTAAAGATGAGATTTTAAAAATTAATGATCTTATAAAAGATAAATTTCATTTACCAAAACTTGACCAAAACATTAAAGACAAATTTTTAGTTATAAAAAAATCTACTTTTGAATTAAAAAATGATTTTCAAGATCAATCATTAAAAATTTCGAGTTCAATAAAAAAACAAGAAGATGAAATTTATAACCTAAGTGAAACAAACAATATAAAATCAGACATACTTGAAAATCAAAAAATATTAATTGAAACCTATAAGAATAACAAAAATCAATTACAATCATATACTCTTAAATTAGAAAAAAAACTGGCAGAACAAAAGTCATCTAATAGAAATTTTTTGGCCAATAATACTGAATTAAAAAGTACTGTAAGTCGTTTTATCAAACATAATAAAAATCTACAAAATGATATAAACCGATTAAAGCAGGCTCAATCCGACTCTTTAATCCATAAATCTCGCATTGAAGAAATGTCTAATCAAATAAAATTTTACCAAGAAGACAATGTTAGATTATCGAATGAGATAATAAATATTCAAAAAAAATATGAAATGATTAAAGGTAATTTAGCTTCATCTGAAAAAGTAAAAGAAGATATTTTTAAACAAATTAAAGATTTAAACAATTCTTTAACTAAAACCAATATTGTCGGCACTCCATTTGTCAAAAAAATTGTTGAAGAAGATTCTATTAATTCAAAAGTATTAAACGATATTAAAAATAAAAATTTAAAAGATGAAAAAATTAAATCTGAAAAAAATACAGATTTAGACGAAGAAATTAATAATATTTTTAAATAATTATATTGATTAATTTTATTCTGTTATTTCAAAAACTTCACATTTTTGACTAGTTTTCAGTATTGTAAAATATGAAAGCTCTGTTTCAACTTCTTCAAAACTTAAGTTTTGAGAACAATATGTTTTAGCATATTTATAATGATAACTATTAATAAATTCACATTCACCATTAGCACAATTAGCTGTAGCTGCTATTACCTTTGAAAAAAACAATATATTTAGAATTATCAAGATAAAAAATTTATTCATTAAGGTTAATATTTTTTTTTATTAAGTTTATTGACATCATTATATATACGTCTATTGAATTAATTAAACATTAAGAATAATGAAATTTAATTAAAGTTTTATGGAAGTATTTTTACCAATAGCTCAAGTATTTGTTAATCCTATTGAAATACTTTTATTGAGTGCCATAGTTGGAGTGCTCTCAGGTTTATTTGGTGTTGGTGGAGGTTTTT
>Ga0209335_10006355_pt1 | contig 10574 bp, 6 predicted proteins | sample COG_09_FD_184753 | JGI IMG/M metagenome (GOLD analysis project Ga0209335, IMG submission 184753) | Pelagic Microbial community sample from North Sea - COGITO 998_met_09 (SPAdes) (version 2) | ecosystem: Environmental > Aquatic > Marine > Neritic zone/Coastal water | place: Helgoland, sampling...
GGTGGAGGGTCCGGCGGAGCGCTTCGACGCCAGGGCGAGCTGCGCGTAGAGGAAACGCCTGAGCCCCCGGCGCGCGAGAACCTCCGCGTGGCTGTCGCGGACCCTCGCTCCGGCGTCCACGTCCGCCTCGATGTCCACCGCGGACATGAACTTAGTCCCCGTGCCGAGCGACACCACCCTGAGCGCGTCCATCAGCTCGTCCCTCGCCACGACAGCCGCGAGCACCGTCTGTTTACCTCCGCCGAACGCATCTGTCCGTGTGGGCTCGGGCACGGACGCGAGCGCGGCGTCGTAGGCGGCGATGGAGGCTTTCGCGATGTTATCGGCGAAGATGCATGATGACGTGCGCCTGCCCACGTGCTCGGCGTCGCGCCCGCCGCCTCCTCGGCCCATGCCTCGGGCGCCTTCGCGAGTGTTGGTGGTTCCGATACGGAAATCCGACGTGTTCTGTTCCAACAAAAAAAACCTAACGACCTCGTCTCACTCGTTGGGGCGCGAAGAGCCGGACCCACACCAGTTCACACACGATGGACGACGCCGCCAAGGCTGCAAAGCGCGCAGAGATCGAGGCCAAGGTGGCCGCGATGAAGGCCGAGCAGAAGAAGCAGGAGGTGAGCGCCCCGACCCGGTTCCACGTCGCGAAGGGGCGATCGACAAACGAGCATCGGGACCCACACACTGAACCCCGATCCCTCCCCTTTCCCGTGTCGAATCATCCAGGAACAAAAGGCTGCGTACTTCGGCGAGCACCAGGGTATCACCTGCGACGGCTGCGGGGCGGAGCCCATCATCGGCTACAGGTACAGGTGCAAGAAGTGCGCCAACCACGACATCTGTGAGGCGTGCCACGAGCGTTGGGACAACGGGAAGGGCTCCATGGCGAACGGTCTCGCCAAGCAGACGATCTCCCTCGACCCCAAGGACCACGACTTCTTCGTCCACAAGGAGCGCGGGTTCAAGCCGCTGGTCAAGACCGTTGGGCCCACGAAGAAGAGCGAGAAGAAGCTCAAGGTATGACCCGCACCATCCGGTTTCATCACGGCATCCTTTTGTAAGAGTTATGCGTCACACACTGACGCACCACTCTGTCACAAACGCACCACTCTGACGCGTCCCCAACCCTTCCCCTCTCTCGTCTCGCAGCCGAACGATCCTTGCTCTTGTGGCAGCGGGAAGAAGGCGAAGAAGTGCGGCTGTGGAGCCTTCGCGTGATCGAGTTGTCTTTGTATTACATCCAAATGTTGGTCATATACATGTTTACACATACGAAGAAAAATAAAATAGGCAAATAGTATATCCAATTGCGCGTGTTTATGTATGCATCCTAGTTAGAATTAGCCATAAAGCACAAGATCGGACCTTTTTGGTGTGCTTTATGAGTGCTGACGTCATTGAGGCAGTGTGTGAAGCGCGCTGGCCCTTCACGCGCGGTCCAACCTTCGAGAGTCACTCTCGAATCCAACACCATGTCTGCCGCTTCGCTCCTCGGCAGCCGCGCGGCTCTGTCCGGCGCTTCCGTCGCGACGTCGACCGCCAATGCGCGTCGACACTCGTTCTCAGCCGCCGCCAGATTCACGACGCGGGCGGCAATCTCGCAGCCTCCGTCCGGGGGCGAGGCCGAGGCCAACACCGAGCGCGCGAAGGTCTCCATGGTCTCGCTCGGGTGCCCCAAGAACACCGTGGACGGCGAGGTCATGCTCGGCGACCTCTTCGCCAACGGTTTCGACGTCATCGACGAGCACGAGGATGCGGACGCAATCATCGTCAACACCTGCGGCTTCGTCGAGGACGCCAAGAACGAGAGCGTGGACGCCATCCTCGCCGCGGCCGCGATGAAGGCGGAGCAGGCGCAGGATGGAAAGAAGAAGAAGATCATCGTCACCGGGTGCCTGGCGCAGAGGTACGCGGACGATCTCGCGGACGAGATGCCCGAGGTTGACGTGGTCATGGGCTTTGAAAACTACAAGGATCTCCCCAACACGCTCGGCGAGCAGCTCGGGGTGGCGACTGGGGCGGTTGAGGACGGGGCTAAGCGCGGGAGGGTACGAGTGGGTACCGCGTCGCCCCCGTTCAGGCCCGAGGCTTTGCGCAAGAGGCTCACCCCGCAGCACTACGCCTACCTCAGGGTGGCGGAGGGTTGCGACCACAAGTGCACGTTCTGCGCCATCCCGGGCTTCAGGGGCAAGTTCAGGTCCAAGCCGTGGGACCCGATCGTCGAGGAGGCCAAGGCGCTCGCGGACACCGGCGCCCGGGAGCTGTGCCTCATCGCGGAGGACACCAACCAGTGGGGCATGGACCTCAAGGCGAGCGACGGCCGCGGGCTGGCTGAGCTGCTCGAAGCGTTGGCCGAAGTGGACGGCGTCGAGTGGATCAGGATCCTGTACGCGTACCCGTCCTACTTCTCCGAGGAGCTCATCGACGCCATCGCGGACATTCCCCAGGTGGCCAAGTACATCGACATCCCCTTGCAGCACATCACCAACCTATCTCTGCTGCGCATGAACAGGCCGCCCCGCGCGCACACCGAAGATCTGCTGTACAAGCTCAGGGATCGCATCCCGAACCTCGCGCTGCGCACCACCTTCATCAGCGGCTTCCCCGGGGAGACGCAGGAGGAGCACGAGGATTTGATGAGGTTTACACGGGAGTTCAAGTTTGAGCGGCTCGGCGCCTTTGCCTACTCTGAGGAGGACGGGACCCCGGCGGCGACGTACCCGGACCAGGTGGAGCAGGCTGTCCGGGACCTGCGCAGGGACCAGCTCATCTCCCAGCAGCAGCAGATCTCGGAGGACTTCGCGCAATCACGCGTGGGCTCCGAGGTTGACGTCATCATCGACGGGTTCAACCCAGAGTTTGACGCGTGGACCGGGCGGACCTCGCTGGAGGCGCCGGATATCGACCCCATCGTGTTCGTCGCGGACCCGACGGGTGGACAGCGGGCGCTGGAGATGGGGCAGATGAGGCGGTGCAAGATCGTGGGTACGTCCTTGTTTGACTTGGAGGCCCACCTCGTGGACTGAGCATCGTGACCCGGGGATGGGAAGACAGTGCGTGTACGAGTATGAGTATCTCATGAGAGTTAAAGGTAGCCGCTTGCAAAAGAATTCGTTTTTTACAATGTCCCTGGATCTGGACTCGCTACGTGTCTACGTGCCGGCCCCCGGTTCCCAGGACCGGCGGTGCGTGAGGCGGTGCTCGCTAGGTGTGTCGCTCACTGCTTAGCCGCACCCTGAGCCGGGACGGTCGCGGTGTAGATGGGCACACCGCCCTGCTGCTGGGGAGGCATCGGCTGCTGCATGGGCGGGGCAGGGTAGCCTGGTTGACCCCCGTAAGCCGGCTGAGCGCCGTACGGCTGCGGCGGATACGGCGCGTACATGGGCTGTTGCACCGGCGGAGGTCCGAAATCCGCGTGGCGGGGTCCCCTCGGATCATAGCTCCCCGTGAGTGAGGGATGCCAGTTCGTCGGCAACCCCTCCTCACGCCGCTGACGCTCTTTTTCGCTGCACCTGGCGTACCACAGCCCGCACAGCGCAGACGCCGCCACGACACCCAAAACGATACCCCACACGACCGCAGACATCTCGACGCCCGTGTGACGTAGGGACGGTCGGAAACGTGTGACGGGGCGGAGGTGCCCGCAACTTGTGAAATCCTCAAGAAATTGCGGACGTTCGTCTCCAAGAATGCAAGAATCGAGGGCTGGAGGAACTGCTGGAGGGGCAAGACGTCGATCGATAATAGAGTCTGGTATTCAAAGGGATGGTCTAAGTCCTGAGCGCGCGCGAGACCCTGTCGTCGTCGTCGTCGTCGTCACCCTTCTTCTTCGCCTCCTCGGCAGCCTTCTTCGCAGCCTTGGCCTCCTTCTCCTTCATCATGTTGATGAGCTCAGCCTTGTACTGCTCCCTGTACGCCACCGTGTCGGGGTCGATCTTCTTGACAACCTCGGAAACCTCCTTCGCGGTCATCTCAGCCCCGCCGCTCAGCCGCACGTCCCTGAGCGCGCGCCTGACCATCTCGCGGTACTCGCCCTCGTCCGCGAACAGGATCTCCTCGTCCGTGGGCGCGACGCGCTCCACCACCTCCTCAACCTCGGCGGCTGTCATGAACTTTGCGCCGCTGAGCCTCACGTCCCTCAGCGCTCGCGTCAACTGACCCATGTACACCGCCGGGTCCGTCTCCTTCACCGTCTCAACAGGCTCCGTCTCGATAGGCTCGAAGTCCTCGGGGTATTCGCTGCGGCGGTACTCGTCGCCGCTGAGGCTGACGAATCGAAGCGCGCGGGAGAGTTGGTCCTTGTACTCGGCGGCGTCGGCCTCGTCGACGGCGGCTTCCGTTCCGAAGGGATCCTCGGAGAGGGGCTCGTCGGAGGACTCGACGTCGATGGCGGAGCCCTTACCCTCCTCCTCCACCTCCTTGGCGGCGGTGGCGGCGGCGGCGGCAGCCTCGGCGGCCTGGCGCTTGGCCTCCTGCTCCTGCTGGTAGACGGCATCCTTCCTGGCGCGCTCCTCCTCCTCGGCGGCGCGCTCATCCGCCTTGGCGAGCTCCTCATCCTTGGCGAGCTTCATGGCCACCTCGTGCTCCTCGACGAGCTCGCGAACGTAGGAGCCGTAGAGGGAGCCGTGCGCCAGGAGCTCGGACGCCACCTGGAGGATGACGGGCTTGTAGTAGTTGATGTACTCCTCGGCTCGGATGTGCGCTCGGACCATCATGTCGTAGACGCCCACGTCCATCTCCTGCCGGGGGATGTTGAAGTGCTCGATGAGTTCCTCGGGCCACAGCGGCGCCAGGCCGGAGCCCTGGTGGGGGTAGTGCCCGGACGCGGTCACGATCTCGTACGCGATATCCGCGGCGCTGACCAGGTCGCCCTTGGTCTGCACCGAGATGCCCTGGGGACCGTAAAACACAGTCTCGACGCATCGACCCGCGATGAGCATGGCGATGCCGTCGATGAAATCGTCAAAGGTGTCGGGACGCTCCTCTCCGTTGAAGTGCGTGGTGGTGGTGTCGTCGGATCGCTCGGGTTTGAGCATGATCCCAGTCGCCTGATCCCCCGCGGGCTTGATCGTGACGCGGAGAATCTCCGGGCAGTAGTTCATGGATCGCTTGGACGACCACAGCACCGCCCGGCCGGCTTCGACCATCGCCATGTGGTCCTTACCCCAGCCGTCCTCGAGGGGCGCGGAGGACACGCCCACGAGGTTACGCTCGATCACGCGCTCCACGTCCGCGAGTGACACGAGCTCCCTGTCCGCCCTGACGGAGAGGATGGAAGCCTCGTTGAGAAGCGCCGCGAGGGACGCGCCGCTGTACCCGTCGGTGAGATCCGCCGTTCGGTTCAAAAGGGCGTCGGACTCCCACTTGTGGTCACCCTCCCGCGGGATGTTGAGCTTCCTGGCGTGCACCTGGAGGATGGCGAGCCTGTCTTTGTGGCGCTTGGGCACGCCCACGTGGAAGGTTCGCTCGAATCGACCGGAGCGAAGGAGCGCCGGGTCGAGCTGCGCGCTGAGGTTGGTGGCGCCCATCACGAGCACCATCTCCTGGTCCGTGCCCGCGTTAGCCTTGGTATCGAAGCCGTCGAGCTCCACGAGGAGCTGCAGCAGCCCCGCCTCGCGTTCCTGCGTGGCGCTGTCCATGTTGCCGTAGAGGGCGCGCGAGCGGCCGATGGTGTCGAGCTCGTCGATGAAGATGATAGCCGGGGACACCTCCCTCGCGCGCTTGAACAGGTCCCTCACCCTCTTCGCCGCGACACCCACGAACATCTCGACAAACTCAGAGCCGTTGGCGTAGAAAAACGGAACCCCAGCCTCGCCCGCGATAGCCTTGGCGAGAAGGGTCTTGCCAGTACCGGGCGGGCCCTCGAAGAGCACACCTTTGGGGATGCTGAGCTTAGCGCGCGACGCGCTCAGCTCGGGCGCTATCCTGTTTTGAGCATTCTTGATTGCCTCCGCTCGCTTCTTCTCGGTGTCCTCTGCGAAGACCTTGTCCACCAGGTCCTGCCACTCCTGCCACTCCTCCTCGGTCTCCGGGATGAGCATGTCGGGATCCAGCATTAGCAGGTTGGAACCCTTCGCCGGGATCCTCGCCATGAACCTGTCTCTCGCCTCCACCTTCGCCGGGCCTTCGGGCATGTCCTCAATATCCTTAATCAACTTAGCAATGCGCGCGTTCTGCTTCGACTTCAGATCGATGTCAGCCTTGATTTGTTTGATGTCCTTCATCGGCCACCCCGAGAACTCCTCGATGAACTCTTCCTTCGCCTTGGCCCACATGGCGGGATCGTTAAATTTGGGAACCTTCTCGAGAGCCTCGGTGATCTTTTCTTTCTTGTTCACGCGTTTCTTGTCATCTTTGGTGTCCTGGAACTCCTTGAACTCCTTCATGACCTCGATGATGTACCGGAACTCCTCCACGATGTGGTCCACGCCGGCGACGTCCTTGAAGGTGAGCCCCGAGAAGCTCCCCTCCTTGTCCTTGTCCGCAACCTTGCCGCCGATCATCTTCGCCTTGCTCTTCCCAAACTCCTCCATCATGTCAACCTTGGCCTCCTTCTTGGGAATGAGCTGACCGTTGAACACCTTCTTGTTAAGCCATTCCAGCGGCGGGAAGGGCTTCTTCCGCTTAATCTTGCGCCCCTTGGTGTTCTGCGACTGGTTGAAGTACCCGCCGATCATGTAAAAGGCGAGGATGGGCCACGCGTAAGGAAACATGTTGATGACCGCCTCGTTGTACCGTTCCAGGTGGACAAACTGCGAGCACCCGGTACGGTTCAATCCAAGCTCCGCCGCCTGGTCATCAGCGAAGATCCTCGTGCGCTTGTTGAACTGCGCCAGCTTGTTGATGTCCCAGATGGCGTCGCCCGGGATCTTGCACTCGAACCGCTGCTTCCGTATCGGCCCGCCCATCTCCTTACCCGGCTCGGAGATCTCGGCGATCACCGTGGTGCCCTGGTCGTAGTGCAGCAGTCGCCCGACCTTGCCGTCCATCATCAGCTGCATAAACTCGGGGTACGTCACCTTGCCGTCAATCTTGGGTTTCATCCCAAACTTTTCCCGTAGGCGGTACGGGTCCATCTTAGGCCCGACGCCGACTCGTTGCGGGTACGTGTGCTCCTTATTCTTCCACTGCGCGAAGATCTTGGAGACGTGGTAGTCGTACTCCACGTCCGTCATCGGCCGCGTGACGATCTCGCCGTTCTCGTCCTTGAGGGGCTCCAGCGGACGCAGCCTCTTGGTCAACGCCGTTTTCTCCTCAGCCTCGGGGTACACGGGCACTCGCAAAGTGGGATCGCTCCTCTCCGGGATCTCGCCGTACTCCTCCCAGAGCTGTCTGGCGAACGCGCGCTGTAAGTAGAGCTGCTTAGCCTCCACGGCTTTATTGCCGTACAGTGGGGAGAAGTAGGAGAGGACCGCGGGCACGTCCTCGCGCCCGTCCGGCGGCGGGGGAATGTTACCAATGTGAATGTAATCCTCTTCGCTGGTGGGCTCCTTCGCCTTTCGCTTCCTCTCCTTCACCTTCTCGTCCGTCGGGGTGGTGACGAAGTCCTCGAACTCGTCGTAGTCGAAGCCGACGTTGTCCGGGATCCTGTTGCGTCGCGCCATTTGGCAGTGCACGCGCCTGCGCCCGGGAAGCGAGACCCCCCGCGCGGCGGCGAGCCCGCCCAATCCTCCAACCGCTCCGCGGATGGAGGTTGCGCCGGGGGCGATCCGGGACGCGTCGTCCTCGGCGTCCACGCGCGCGATCCCGGCCCTGACGACCACACCCACGCGCGGACGCGCGCGGACCGACGCGAGCGGCCACGCGCGCGTCGACGAATCCGACCCACCGGAGCTATGCACCGTCGATCGCCTTCGCATCACCGCCCCTACGCGAGCGCGCCAGCCCGCGCGGGGTGAGTGCGCCGCCGTGGCCGTGGCCGCCGCCGCGATTGGCGCGACTGCCGCCATCCCTATCGATCCGATCAAAGGCGAGGTTCGCGACCCAAAACCTGCCTTCCTTGCGAGGGCCGTCTCGTCGGCGCTCGATGTGTAGCACTAGGGCGTTCGCCTTGGAACCTTGGGGAACCTCTTCCTCGTGAGGGTTTAGGTCAGAAGCCAAGCGTGAGTCTGATTAACTCAAGAATGACGGTCTGATTTCCGCTGTTTTCGCACCCGCACAGGGAACCAGTCTGAGTATAATGTAATTGGAACGGCGGCTGGATAAGGATAGATTCGCCTTTTTGACCGGTCCGACGTCGACGCGCGCGCCATTCTTCGCAGCCGCGCATCGCACGGTCGCAACTGAAACCTAGAAACCACCATGGCTTCTTTCACCATGAGCACTGGGCTCACGGCTCCCGCCGTGTCCTCTCGGGCGGCGTCCCGCGGTGCGTGTTCCCCCTGCTAATCAAGACCAATACCCTGAACCCTGGTGAAACCTTTTGCCCGGACGGGGGCCTACGTCACCCTCCCATCGTGGCGACGGTCGGGTCACGCGGACGACGGAGACGCGCGTTTTCCGCTTCGCACGAACGCGGAACGCGACGTTCTCGCGACTGGCGACGATGCCGGGGCGTCATCGCCCCGCCGTTCCCGTCTCCGTCGCGCGCGACCCGAGCGACACCCCGCGGGCCGAGGGGTGAAATTCCCACCGCTCGCGAGAAAAAGAAGAAAATACCAGCCGGACCCTCGCTGACCCTGCCGATCCCTCCCCTTTCTTTTGATTCTTCAGGCACCCGCGTCTCCATGCGCGCGCCCGTCGTGGGTCGCAAGGTTGACAGGCAGGTCGTCGCGGCGGTGAAGGACCGCAACGCCCCCTCCAGGTACGAGGCTGTGATCCTCATGAAGCCCGGCGTCGAGGACTCCGTCCGCGCGGCTGAGGTGGAGAAGCTCAAGGCCATGTTCATGGAGGGTGGCGCCACGGAGTTCGAGGTGACTGACAAGGGCCTGGTGAACAACGCGTACGAGATCAAGGGCTACGCTGACTCCCACCAGTACATGATCCACACCCAGTGCCCCCGCGGCACCGCCAAGCTCGTCCAGGACAAGCTCAACGAGCCCGTCATCGGACAGGAAGAGTACATTCTTAGGTACATGTTCTTCAAGGAGAAGTAAACACGACACGTGCTGAGGAGGTTGCCGCATTATTGAAACATAGCCTATCCGGTGATAACGCCGTTTAATTCAACCACGAAGCGATTCGTTCATCACGTGAGCTCTTTGTCTCCTCCGTCGCGCCCAAAAAACGCAGCAGTGTTGTGTTGTTCAGGTTTGCTCTATCATATTTCAATCTGCTCTCTAAGTGCTACTGCTCTTCCTTGAATTCAGCAGCCTCCGCGAAGCGCCAGCACCAGGTGGAGCACCGAACCGCCCTCGATGTTGTAGTCCTTCGCGATCTTGTCGTCGTTCATCTGCTTACCTCCGAAGATCAGCCTGCGTGGAGCGAGAGAGATTGGCGCGATGAGTTGGAGTTTTGAACGGAGAAGTTTCGCGAAGCTTCTCGGCGGGAGGGCGGGTCGAGGGGCTCACCTCTGCTGGACGGGTGGGATACCCTCCTTCTCCTCGACGCGCTCCTTGATACGCTCGATGGAGTCGGTGGGTTCGATGTCGATCTCAATCTCCTTGCCCGTCAGGGTCTTCACCTTGATCTGGGGAGAGGAAGAGAAAGGGGCGTGTTGTCAGTTTTGGGCACTCGGGGGGCAGCGGGCACTCGACTCGGGGGACGCACCATCATCTTGGCAGATCGGGTTTTGGGTGGTTGCCGTTGAAGCCGGGTGTGTAGGGGCGGGAGCGCGCGTCTGCGGTCGCCGCTTGTGCGTGTGGTCGCTCGTCGCTCGACGGAGGAATGCGCGTGGGCGAGATCCGCCCCGTCTTTTCAGCGAAAATCAAGCAGAGATAGAGAGGCCGCGGGAAATTCGTGTCGAGGTTCACACGCACCAGTCCCTCGGCCACAGTCAGGAGAGCGGCCTGTAGCCCTCTCCTCCCGGACAGTCGCCGCGGCTGAGTGGCACTGGCTGGAGGCTGACGCGCCCCGCGAGGCATCGAGGCGAGTGGTGCCGTATACCCCACCGGCTGTGCGGACACTCAATTGCCTGGTGCCGTGAAAATGACGACACCGGGGAGTTCGACCCCCTCGTCCACGTCGGGGACCTTCCGCACGGCTCGCGACGCCATGAGCGAGGCGTCGGGGTCGGAGCGGTCCCTGACATGGCTCCCGCGCGAGGTTCGCGGCGAGGTGGAGGGTAAGATCCTCCAGGCGGCGTCCATGGGATACCAGAAGGGAATCGCCGCTGGCAAGGCGCAGACCGCCGCGTCCAGGAGCGACGCGGACAGGCGCGAGATGGACACCTTGCGACGCGAGCTCGAGGACCTGAGGAGCGAGCGAGCGAGCGTCGCGGGCACACACGTGTTCCACGACGCGGCGTCCACGTTCTCCGCCAGGTCCACACCGACGCATCACGCCGTGGACGATCGATCGCGGCGACGGGGGACGACGATGCCCCGCGACGCGTCGTTCGAGCCTTCGCCCCACGAGCCATTCGAACGCGGTGACGGTGGATCCACGCCCTCCGGCGGTCACTCCGTCGCGGACACCGCGTT
>Ga0209335_10006356_pt1 | contig 10573 bp, 9 predicted proteins | sample COG_09_FD_184753 | JGI IMG/M metagenome (GOLD analysis project Ga0209335, IMG submission 184753) | Pelagic Microbial community sample from North Sea - COGITO 998_met_09 (SPAdes) (version 2) | ecosystem: Environmental > Aquatic > Marine > Neritic zone/Coastal water | place: Helgoland, sampling...
TGGGAACTTGCCTCTGAATACTACTGCGATAGGTACACCCTTATCGTAAGCTTCCTCCACCTGTTTTCTGTAAGATGCCTTGCCGCTGTAGCTGAACATCAACTTGTAATTGTCAGGGGTTTTACCTATTCTCTTTACTCTTTTTGTATAATCGTAGAAGAAAAGTTCTGGGAAAAGCTGAGGGATTTCAAGGTCTTCCCACGCAATGTCAGATAATACATTAAGTCTAACGACACCTTGCACACCCTGCTTTTTGCACAGCTTTGAAAAGTTTGTAAGCTCACGAACCAACTGAGCCTTAAACTTTTCTGGCTCTGCTTGAAAGTAATCTGTCTTGTACTGTCTCGCCGCATTGACAGACTTATACACCGCTGCAAGCCCTGCCTCTTTTAAGCAGTCATCCATGCACCCTGCTGCTTTACTGCCAGCACACAAGATAGAGTTAGGCATCATGCTCAACTGAGCCATACGTACAGGCTTGCCAAATAACTTGGCATCATTCCCTGTCTTTTTAATCTTAGTGTTCCCGCTTTTCTTTGCTGCATCAAGTAGTTTTCTCATTATTTAAAGAACCTCGCTTTTTTTGATTCATGTTCTGAGTAAGCAGCATCACAATAATACTGCGTTTTTATTTTATAATCCTTATGGATACTTAATGCAAGCGCATTCCTTGCATTTCTGGCCTTCCGCATCTTCATAAATTCTCCCCGATGGGATGCCTCGTAAAAGATTTCAACAGCTTTTAGCATCTTGTTGAATTGCTTTTCTATACCTTCCCTAGATTCTACTGGTATATCCCGTGCCATTTTAAAACTCTCCTTTTAACTATGAACGTACCCGTCCGTTTCAATCGCAAGCCACATTGAACCCCAAGGGACTACCACCGCGCCATCCATTCCGAATGTAGGCTGAACAGTCCGTCTAAAACCGATAAAGGTTAGCCCGTTATCTTCTTGTTTCCACTTTCTAAGCAGAGAAACCTGCTGATTTTTGTTTAGCTTTACCATGCTACTCTTTCCTTTTTCCTTTTAGTTTTATAAATACAGCTTTAATTTATCAATTGCTTCATCTTCTGACATATAGCTAGTGATTCTTGTGCCTCTAACTTCTTCATCCCTATGGGCAACCCAACCAACATACCAACCCTCGCCGTCTCCCATGACATACGGGCCAGATATATACTTTCCCATTTGAATTGAACCTTCAAGCGCAGATTGTGAATGTTCGCTGACTTGAAATCCTGATACAGGTATATCTAAAAATTCCATACTATTTCCTTTTAGTTTTATTTAGTAGGTGAGCAGTTTTATATCTTGCTCAGGATATTAATGGTTTTCTGAATCACGATTTATAATTTTACAGGAGCAACTCTATTAATTATAAATCACCACCCAATTTAGGAGTTACGGTCGGTCGCCACTATAGGCCCTTCAACTCTATAGCACGTATCAAACTCAGAAAACCAAAAACAATACACCAAAGCCCACACCTTAAGAGCATGGGCGATGGTGTAGCGTCTTAGTTTTATTTTATTATGCGGCTTGTGCTAATTCTTGATCCATGTTGATCAGGTTCAACTGTTCAATCAGGGTTTGCATCTCGCCAGCTTCTAATTTTTTGATAGCGTCCAACGCTTTTTCAAGGTTTGATTTTGTTTTAGTTGGAATTTCTGGCAGATCTTCCCAAAATGATGGGTTGATTGTTTCAAAAAGATCTTCTGTCGCCCCTTTTTGTAGTGAAAAAGTCTTCTCTTTTTTATTATATTTAAGGCCGTGAGCCTCAAAATACTCTAAAAAGTTTTTAGCAGTGAACCCTTTCGGCTTTTTCGCTATTGTTTTTATCGCGTTGAATATATCACGGGTCGCGGTTGCGTTATTGTGTTCTACTAATTGACCCTTTGCCCATGTCATACACTCGACCAAATCAGAAACAACTGTATCAGCGCTAATTCTGTTCAATCGATTTTTAAATGCTACTTTCGAAGTGATTGTCGTCATAATGATATTACCTTTTTTTAATAGTGGCTAGATTTATACGCACCGGATTTGATGCGCATAAGATAGCCACCATTTTTTACCCAAGCGAAACAGTGCCAGCCGTTAGCGAATGCCGAAAGCTTTTACTGTTTGCCTTTTGAAAAAATGATGTTGCGACTATTAGGCTAGTTTTCACTATACCTTACCTTATTTGTACAGAAAAAAAGCTCAACATCTGTAGCAGTGACAGGGTTACACCAACACCGGAATCATGGCGGATTCTACCCTCGCTGCATTGGGCAGAATTTCGGATTAGCCGTGACCTATTAACCCATCATCCTATCAGCAAATCAGCGAGGCCGATTGCGTTTAAGAGTCAGAGCGTTCGCCCTAATCCTAGTCCTTACAGTGAGTCCGCCGGTGCTGCGCGGGGCTTGCTTCGAACAATGTCCAAGTTACTCCCATTTAATATTAAAACAAGGGTTAAAAATGGAGATTCGGCAGAAGAATAGTGGAGGAATAATGGAGGTTTTAAAGTCTTTAAATGCTAGCAAGAATCGGGCCAAGTTTTAAAAGAAAAATAAAGCACAAATCATGCCAACATTACTTAGCACGAACCGTGCCAAGTACGATTATGGAGAGATAATGGAGGTTTTGACAAGCCGTGAGAATCCATAGGAAGCCGCACAACGAACAAAAAAGTTTTGAATAGTAGGGTTCACGAAAAAAGATCGTGCCTTAGAAAGCTTTTAACGGCTTTTAAAAGCATAGTCTTTAAATTTGAAAACCTAGATTTTTGTTGAATATTGAGGTGGGTTATTGATAGGAATGATAATAGTGGGATGGATTATAAGTTATTGTAATGATTGACAAAGCTTATAAAGGGTAAACAGTGTTATCATTTATAATGATTAAGGTATTAAGACTTTTTAAAGCTGTTAAAAGCTTGTAAACGTTTCACGTGAAACAATGGCGAGGCTTTGACCAGCTTTTACAAGCTTTTAAAAGTGTGTCAGATTGAGACTATTGGGGCCGACCTTTAAAAGCTTTTAAAAGTGTGCGAATATTCTAATGCTTGCACGTTTTAATTTTAAAACATTTAAAAGCTTTAACATGCTGATGTTTAAACATGTGAATATTAGGATACTTTAATAAGCTTGTACAGCTTGACAAGGGCGGGCAGGAGGCCACCCCACCCCCACCCACACATAATACATGCACGAACATTTTACAGCTTTTTCAAGTTGTCAAAATAAGGGGGAATACGGGGCTGCTTTGGGGGAAAACAAAAAGGGGATGTGGGGGGGAAAGCCTTTAAAAGCTGTAGAAAGTTGCGCTCTCTATTTAAAAGCTTTTAAAAGCTTCTACATTCTTTATTATTTCTTTATTATAGTTGCAGTATATCGTTAGAAGCTTTTAAATATGTAATAGAGTATACAGTTAAATTTGTTATTTGTCAAGAGGAATTACAACATTGTTTAATAAAAAAGCATAATTCCGTAGGAATTGCATAAAAGACTTGACAACATCCTAATACAGCCCTATAATAGGGATCCATGAGTACACACATATCTAAATACTTACCTCGTAATACACAAAAACAAGGTGAGCGTGAATATACAGAACGTCAGTTAAGTTTCTTAGCAAACCTACTAAAGACGGGAGGTGATCCAAAACAAGCAGCAGAATTAGCGGGTTATTCCGAAGGAAGCTATCCTCAAGTCATTAAAGCACTTAAACAGGAGATGATAGATCTAGCCTCTGATGTACTAGCTCAGTCTGCACCTAAAGCAGCTTTTAAGCTGGTAGAAGTAATGGAAGCGGAACACTCTATTCCACAGTCGAATGTTAAGATACAAGCTGCTCAAACAATTCTAGATAGGATTGGTTTGGGTAAAGCAGAAAGAATTGATGTAAACCATAAGGTAGATGACTCTAATCAAGGGTCTTTATTTATACTACCTGCTAAAACCCCGGTAACTGTAGATGACGCAGAATACGCTGTATCCAAGGACTAGACCAAAAGGACGAGGCATTGTACCTTTTGGATATACTCTCAACAAAGAAACAAACATGTTGGAGGCTATACCCGGATACTTAGAAGTCCTAGAAGAAACCATTGATGGTCTTTTAGATGAAAGTATCCCTTCATTACGCGAAGGGTTAGTACACATTAAGAGTAAGCTGGGAGAAGATGTAAAGATCTCTCACCAGACTCTTAGTAACTACATGGAAAAGGCTGGTAAAGCCCCTAGACAATACAACTACCACTCTGAAGTAAAAGCTAAGATGAGTGCGAAGAAGTCAGTCAAGCAGAACAAAGATACCGTAGAATCTTTAGAAAAAAGATTACAGACAGCTAGAACAAAACTAAAAAAGAAGCAAACAACTTTTAAAAAGCTGGACGAACCTGAAGACGCTGTAACAAACGAAGGTAAGATTGTTGACTTAGAGAGTATGCCTAAGTCGGTTAGAGAAGAAGCACAGCAAAAGAATGTAATCTTTGCTCCAAATGAAGGGCCTCAGACAGAGTTCCTTGCAGCGTCAGAAACAGACGTTTTGTACGGTGGAGCAGCAGGGGGTGGTAAGAGCTATGCAATGCTCGTAGATCCTCTTAGATACGCTCACAGAGCCGCACACAGGGCATTGATCATTAGACGGTCTATGCCAGAGCTACGAGAGCTGATAGATAAGTCAAGGGAATTATATCCCAAAGCTTTTCCCGGTTGTAAATATAGGGAAGTAGAGAAGCTTTGGAACTTTCCTTCAGGAGCCAAAGTAGAGTTCGGCTTCCTTGAGCGTGATGCAGACGTATACCGTTATCAGGGACAAGCATATAGTTGGATAGGTTTTGATGAGATTACTCACCTACCCACAGAGTTTAGCTGGAACTACTTAGCTTCACGATTAAGAACAACAGACAGTGAGATAACGCCGTACATGCGTTGCACTGCTAACCCCGGTGGCGTAGGTGCTCACTGGGTAAAAAATAGGTATATACTACCATCAGATCCTGATACAAGCTTTATCGGTAAAGATGGTCTTACAAGAAAGTTTATACCGGCTCGTTTAGAAGACAATCCTTATTTAGCAACGGATGGTCGATACGAGCAAATGCTTAAAGCTTTGCCCCCTACGCAGCGCAAACAGCTATTAGAAGGTAATTGGGACGTAAACGAGGGGGCGGCTTTTACCGAATTTAATATAGAAAACCATGTAATACCGCCATTTCAAATCCCGATTCACTGGGATAGAGTTAAAGGAGTGGATTATGGTTACGCCAGTGAGTCAGCTTGTATATGGGCTGCTATAGATCCAAGTGATGGTACTCTTATTGTTTATAGAGAACTGTACAAAAAGGGTTTAACGGGCGAAGACCTCGGCTATAAAATTACAGAAATGGAAGTAGAAGATCCTTTTTCAGTTCAAGGTGTACTAGATACAGCAGCTTGGGCTAGAACAGGAACGACAGGCCCTACAGTCGGTGAAACATTGGTAAGACAAGGCCATAAGCTGCGAAGAGCAGATAAAAACAGAATACAGGGTAAAATTCAAATCCACGAATACTTGAGGCTTCAGCCAAGCGGACGACCAAGATTACAGATTTTTAGTAGCTGTCCTAGCCTGATACGCGAGCTTCAAAGTATTCCTCTGGATAAGAGCAATCCTGAAGATGTCAATACTCATGCGCCTGACCACGCTTATGATGCCTTACGGTATCTTATTATGTCAAGGCCAAGAGTAAATGACCCACTAGCACAGATGCGGCATTTACGTATGGAACAAGCATACACACCCGCAGATGCAGATTTCGGATATTAATATATGTCAGATGAAAATAGCTTAACAGCTAACGGTCTATACTTTGAACAAGTAGAAGACGAGCAAGGTATGCAATTGACTTTAGAAGAGTCCTTGCGTAATAACTTTGTTGGTCTTCTTATGGATCGTTACGAACAAGCTGAAAGCTCTAGAGACATTGATGAACAGCGTTGGTTAACTGCATATCACAATTATCGCGGTTTGTATGACAAAAATGTACGCTTTAGAGAATCAGAAAAATCTAGAATTTTTGTTAAAGTAACTAAAACAAAGGTTCTCGCGGCCTTTGGTCAGCTTGTAGATGTTATATTCGGAGCTAACAAGTTCCCTATTGGCATCTCAGAGACTAAAATACCAGAAGGTATTAGCGAATATGCCCATTTAGATCCTCAAAACCCTCTTCCCGGCATTGAAACTTCAGCAGAAGAAAAGCCTGAAGGTGAGGAAAAGAAAAAAGATAACCCATTTGATGTGGGTTTTTCTGGTGATGGTAAAGTATTAAGGCCCGGAGCTACTTATGGATCTGGAAAGTTTGATGAAACTCCTATTGAGGTACAGGGAGCCGATAAACTCGTAGATGGGCCTAGTCCTAACCCACAAGCCATTCAAGTTAGTCCAGCAAAAGAAGCTGCAAGACGTTTAGAGAAGCTTATTCATGATCAAATTGAAGAATCTAATGGCGCTAGTGAAATACGCAACGCTCTTTTTGAGTCTGCTCTATTTGGAACAGGCATCGTAAAAGGCCCATTTAACTTTAATAAGACATTGAGTCGCTGGGAAGAAGATGAAGAAGGATCTAGGAGATATTCTCCAATTGATGTGCGCGTTCCTCGTATTGAGTTTGTCAGCATTTGGGATTTTTTCCCTGATCCAAACGCTACAAACATAAACGAAGCAGAATATATATTCCATCGCCACCGTATGAATCGCACTAAACTGCGTTCGTTGGCTAAAATGCCATATTTTAACAAAGACGCTATTCGTGAAGCCTTAATGATGGGGCCTAACTACGAAGAAAAAGACTATGAACAAGAACTGAAAGATGACCATCGCACAGGCGAAGAAGGGTCAGGACAGTTTGAAGTTCTAGAGTATTGGGGAGTAATAGACGCTGAGTATGCTCGCCAAGTTGGTATGGATATTCCAGATGAAGTAGATGACCTAGATGAAGTACAAGTTAATGCTTGGATCTGCAATGGTCAAATGTTACGAGCAGTAATAAATCCCTTTACGCCTTTCAGATTGCCTTATCATGCCTTCCCATACGAAAGAAATCCTTACAGCTTCTTTGGTATTGGCGTTGCAGAGAACATGGATGACTCTCAAAAGATCATGAATGGTCATGCACGTATGGCAATTGACAATCTAGCGTTGTCAGGGTCATTAGTCTTTGATGTAGACGAAACTGCTCTTGTGGGCGGTCAAAGTATGGAGATTTATCCGGGCAAAGTATTCCGAAGACAAGCAGGAGTACCCGGACAAGCGATTAATGGCTTAAAGTTTCCTAACACCTCACAAGAAAACATGATGATGTTTGATAAATTCAGACAGCTTGCAGATGAACAGACAGGTATCCCAAGCTATTCTCATGGTCAAACAGGTGTCCAGAGTATGACGCGAACTGCTTCAGGAATGTCCATGCTACTTGGCGCAGCATCTCTTAACATTAAGACCGTCATTAAAAACCTTGATGATTTCTTGTTAAAGCCTATGGGCGAAGCATACTTCCAGTGGAACATGCAGTTCTTAGAGTCTAAGTTAGATGTTAAAGGTGACTTAGAAGTAAAAGCCACAGGTACTAATAGCTTAATGCAGAAGGAAGTACGTAGCCAACGCTTGACTATGTTCCTACAGACTGCTCAAAACCCTGCTATTGCACCATTTATTAAAATGAACAAGCTAATTAGCGAGCTTGCTTACAGTCTTGACCTTGATCCAGATGAATTGATCAACGATCCAGAAGAAGCAGCACTAATGGCTCAAATTATAGGGATGCAAAATAATGTTGGACAGGCAACTGGCCCGGAAGCTGGCCCCACTGGTGAACAACCCGGATCTATGGCTCCCCCTGAAGGAGCACCTCAGCAGCCTCAAGAGCTTGGAGCTACAGGTACTGGCGGTGGCAACATCGGAACTGGAGCTGTACCGCAGTCAGGGGAGGCTGAGTTCTCTGGCTAAGTTAGAGAGCCTAAAGGACAGCGTTAAAGAAGCAATGGAGCGCACGGATGGCTGAAAAAGAAATTAAAAATAGTAAAGATGTAGACGAAGAGTGGCCTAAAGAAGGCAGAGACTATGATACCGTCGATGGTCAGTGGTTCTGGAAGCATGAAAAAATCCCTATGGGTAAAATCAGAGCTGAAGCAAAAAAAAGAAGCGAAGAAGAAAAGGAATCAAAAAGCATGTTAGATAGAAAAAGAAAAGCACCCGGCGGCGAAATTTCTGAAGATATGTCTGACGAAGATTCTTTCCGAATGATGTATAGCTCTTTTAAACAAGAAATGAAAGCGGCTGAGTCACCTGAAGAGCAGAAACGTATTCAACAAAACTTCCAAAAACAGACACAGAACGTAGATCAAGAAGTAAAAATGAATGTGTTTAAAGAAGAAGATAGGACTATGAAAGCTGAAGGCTCATTGCTTACACCACCTGAAATGGGTATGGAATCTGAAATGCCTATAGATACTTTTACACCTGAAGAACAAGCAATGGCAGAAGAGTCACAGGTTCCAGACGATCAAATGGAAGAAGACTACATGGGCTTTATGCTCAACGAATCTTTAGATGAAACAGAACAAGAATATTTAATGGGAGCTTTGGAATCAGATTCAAGGCTTAGTGAAATCTTTGATAAAGTCATTATGACTGCATCAGAGTTTTCGGGAGCTGGAGAAGTTGAAGGCCCCGGAACAGGTGTATCAGATTCTATTCCTGCGCGATTAAGCGATGGAGAATTTGTAATCACCGAAGAAGCCACCAGTGAAATCGGAGCAGACAACCTTCAAACAATGATGGATGATGCAGAACGAAAAGCTAGTGGAGGTAAAGTCGGATACGCAGAAGGCGGTTTATTAAGTAATCCTTATGGAATGCCTAATCAACAAATGGAAGAAGAGGAAAACCGCATAGAGCAATCTATGTTGGGTGCTAATCAAATGCCAAGCCTAATGGGAGGAAGACGCTAAAAACAACAATAGTACGGCTACCTTGTATTAACAAGCCCCAGATTTTAAAGACGTTTTAAATTGGCTACCTTGCAAGAAAACAAGCCCCGTAGAAAAGGAGAGTATTATGTCCGAACAGGCATACGAAGAGGAAGAAGTCGCAAACCCGTATAATGCACGTAAACCTTGGCACACACAAGATAGGAAAAAATCTTTAAATGCTGCTGAAAGTTTGTATTACCCGGAAGATGAAGACGAAGAACCTCGACAGAAAAAGGCTACCCGCAAAAAGGCCCCTTCTTCTGAGGATGAACCCAGTACTAATTATAAAAAACGCTATGATGATTTAAAGAAACATTACGATCAGAAACTTTCTGAATTTAAACGTAAAGAGCAAGAACTATTGGATCAAGCTAGAGTAGCTGAACCCCAATACCAAGCTCCTAAGTCTCAAGAGGACTTAGATCGTTTTAGGCAAGAGTATCCTGATCTATATGATACGGTAGAAACTGTAGCTCACATGAGGAGCCAACAAGAAGTAGAAGCACTGCGATCTAAGCTTTCTGTTATTGAACAACGAGAAGCAGAAATTGCAGCGCGAGAAGCTGAGACGGCTTTACAGGAACGTCATCCTGACTTTGATCAAATCAGAGGAGATGATGGGTTCCATGAATGGGCGCAGGAACAACCGGATCAAATACAAGATTGGATTTATAACAATCCAAATAATGTTACTTTAGCTGTTAAAGCGTTAGACCTTTATAAGTTAGAAACTGGGAAAGGACAGAATACTCAAAAAAGACGTTCAAATCGTAAGCAGCCACAAAGTTCTGCTGCTGATATGGTATCTACTAAAACAACCAATATAGATGCTAAGGAAGCTAAGATTTGGACAGAAAGTGAAATTGCGAAAATGTCCCTTGACCAATTTGATAGACACGAAGAAGAAATCAATATTGCGATGATTGAGGGAAGGGTTCGTAGAGGATAATCTTTTCTACTTAGGAGTAATATAATATGGCTTATAACCAATCAGACGCTCTATTTGAGCAAGGTACAGACACTAACGGTAACTTTGGTAATTCAGTAGCAGGTCAAACGAACTCGTTTTTCCTACCCAAAGTATATTCCAAACAGGTACTCAACTTCTTTCGGAAGTCTTCAGTAGCGGAAGCTATTACGAACACCGATTATGCTGGTGAGATTTCTGGTTATGGTGACACTGTACGAATCATCAAGGAACCTGTCATCACTGTTTACCAGTATGAGCGTGGCGCAGATATAACTAAAACAGCTTTGACTGACCAAGAAGTTAGTCTTGTTGTTGACACTGCTAACGCATTCAAGTTCATCGTTGATGATATTGAAACTAACATGTCGCATGTAAACTTCCGCGATGTAGCAACCTCTTCAGCAGCTTACGCTTTGCGTGATGCTTTTGACGAAGGCGTAATTGCTACGATGTTTGCGGGTGTTTCTGCTGCAACCCCTAACCACATCCTTGGTTCTGACGATGCAACCGACCTTGCTGCTGGTACTTTTGACGGTACTGGTAACTTGGACATTGGCTTTGGCTCATCTGAGCATGATCCTATTGACGTTCTTTCTCGTATG
>Ga0209335_10006357_pt1 | contig 10572 bp, 5 predicted proteins | sample COG_09_FD_184753 | JGI IMG/M metagenome (GOLD analysis project Ga0209335, IMG submission 184753) | Pelagic Microbial community sample from North Sea - COGITO 998_met_09 (SPAdes) (version 2) | ecosystem: Environmental > Aquatic > Marine > Neritic zone/Coastal water | place: Helgoland, sampling...
CAAGCGCGGGCAAGTGCGGCTGATCAAACTGTAACAATTCTTGACGCTCGAGCCAGGCCAGTTTCTCTTGAGCGCTCGCAATAACGCTGGCGGGTAGTCCGGCCAGTTTGCCCACCTGAATCCCATAGCTCTGATTGGCAGGGCCTGGTTGCACCGCATACAGAAAAATAATTCGATCTTCGACTTCGGTCGCAGTTAAATGCAGATTCTTGACCGTCTCGACGCGCTCAGGCAGTGCCGTCAGCTCGAAATAATGGGTCGCAAACAAGGTCATCGCATTGATTTGTTCCGCAATATAACAACCGGTCGCCCAAGCAAGAGACAGTCCATCGAAGGTCGAGGTGCCGCGGCCAATTTCATCCAGTAGGACGAGACTGTGCTTGGTTGCATTGTTTAAGATGAGCGCGGTTTCAGACATTTCGACCATGAAGGTTGAGCGTCCACTCGCTAGGTCATCGGACGAACCGATGCGCGTAAAAATTCGGTCGATATCGCCAATGATCGCTTGCTCGGCCGGGACCGGGCAGCCCGTCCGCCCCAGTAAGGCGATGATCGCAGTTTGCCGCATGAAGGTCGATTTACCCCCCATGTTTGGACCGGTAATGATAAATTGCCGCAACGCATCGTCAAACTGGACGCTGTTCGGGACGAAGGGCTTCTCCAGCATCGATTCGACCACCAAGTGGCGGCCATTTTCGATAATCAGCTCCGATTGGTAGGTCAGTGCGGGCGTTATCAAGTTTAAGGCGATAGCGCGTTCAGCGAAGTTGGCCAAGACATCAAGGATTGCCAGGCCCTCGGCTAAGCGTTTAAGCGGAGTAATCGCCTTGAGCAAATCGCTTAGCAGTTCATCATAGAGCTGTTTCTCTCGTGCAAGCGCCCGACTTTTGCTGCTGAGGGCTTTATCCTCAAAGTTTTTAAGCGCCGGGGTGATGAAACGCTCGGCGTTTTTAAGCGTTTGCCGTCTAACGTAGGTGATAGGCGCTTGTTGTGCTTGGACTTTACTTATTTCGATGTAGTAACCGTGGACGCGGTTATAACCGACTTTTAAGGAGCTCAGTCCGGTTCGTTCGCGCTCTTCGGTTTCGAGTTTGATTAAAAATGCTGCTGCATGTTCGCTAATCGCTTTGAGTTCGTCCAGCGCTGAGTCAAAGCCTTCTTCTATGACGCCGCCCTCTCGTAGCACCACAGGCGGCACGGGTACGATCGCGCGGGTCAGTAAATCAGCCAGTATCGGTTGGGCTTGGACTGAGGTCGCAAGGTCGACCACCATGGGTGCATCGATAGGCTTTAGGATTTCGCTGATCTCGGGTAACAGATTCAGGGTATCTCGTAGACGAGCAAGATCTCTAGGCCGCGCGCTTTGCAGCGCGATTCTTGCGACGATGCGTTCAACATCTCCAGCGCCAGCCAGTACGTCTCTGAGCCCTTGAAACGCCGACTGCTGCTGCATCGCGCTCACAGCTTCCAAACGCGCTTCGATCTGAATCGAATCCCGTAGCGGCTGCGTCAGCCAGCGCGCAAGTAATCGTGCGCCCATCGGCGTCTTGGTTTGATCGAGAACGGATAAGAGCGTATGGTCCCGGCCGCCTTGCAAGTTGACCACGAGTTCTAGGTTTCGCCGAGATGTTGGATCGATAATGATCGAGTCTTCGTTTCGAATTCGCCGCAGCTGCTGTAAATGCGGCAGTGCTCGGCTTTGGGTGGCTTGCACATAGCCGAGTACACAGCCGGCTGCGCGAATGGCAACGGGTTGATCCTCACAGTCAAATGCAGCGAGGTCCTGCACCCCGAATTGTAGCTTGAGCAAGCGCACCGATTCTTGCTCGTCAAACTCCCAAATCGGTCGAGGCTTTAGTCCCTTCAAACCGGAAACCGCGTTCGTCAATGCGGGATCGTCTGAAATCAAAAGCTCGGCCGGATTTAACCGGGCCAATTCACTCTTGAAGTGGTCTTCATGCTCGGTTTGAAGCACCTCAAAACGACCACTGCTGACTTCCATGACGGCAAGCCCAAACGTGTTATCCAGTTTGAAGGCCGCGCAAATCAGACTTTCCTGGTTGGCATCAAGCAAGGCTTCTTCGGTTAAGGTTCCAGGTGTCAGGATGCGGACCACTTTGCGCTCAACGGGACCTTTGCTTGCAGCGGGATCCCCGATTTGTTCGCAGATTGCGACCGAGACCCCCTCGCGCACGAGTTTCCCGAGGTACCCATCGGCTGCATGATAGGGCACGCCACACATTGGAATGGGGATACCTGCTGATTGGCCTCGACTTGTCAGGGTTATATCAAGCAGGCCAGCTGCGGTTTTTGCATCCTCGTAAAACAGCTCATAAAAATCACCCATCCGATAGAATAAGAGCGTATCGGGATGTTGGGCCTTGATGCTGAGAAATTGTTGCATCATGGGCGTGTGGGCGTCGGTCGTCACAAAGCATCACTAAAAGATAAGTTGCCCCAAGGTTAACAAACGGACAAAAGCGCTGCATCCTTAAACTTGCCCAAGCGTATTGATTGCGATCGCGATTCAGTAAATTATACTGTACGCATAACCAGTAGTCTGTTAGCATGCAGCGATACGGGTTGGGGAAGTGGTGCTGCCTGGCGTTCAAGGCAGTGCCTTGAGAGCGCCTTGAGAGCGCCTTGAGAGCGCCTTGAGAGCGCCTTGAGAGCGCCTCGTGAGCGCCTCGAGAGCGCCTTGAGAGTGCCCAGGAGCTTCGGGTGAGATGATGTCCAGTGAGAGGGTGTCCAGTGAGAGGGTGTTCAGTGAGAGGGTGTCCAAGTTGACGTAAGACTTTTTGAAGAAACGGAAACGGTGAACGGTGAACGGTGAACGGTTGACGCGATGAAGCGATGAAGCGGTGATCAGTAGAAGCAATTATCAGTAGAAGCAATGATCAGTAGAAGCAATGATCAGTAGAAACAGTAATAAGTAGAAGCGGTGATCAGTAGAAACGGTAAAAGTCGAAGCGGTAAGAAATAGAAGTGGTAAGAATAAGAAATAGAAGCGCTAGGTAATAGAAGGGCTAATAAGGTGAAGCGGTAACAAGCTGAAGCGGTAATAAGTTGATGCAGTCAAGGTGCAAAGAAATACAAAACAACAAAGACATACAAAACAACAAAGACACACAAAACAACAAAGAAATACGAATTAACCCAGAAATACGAAACGGTAAAGAAGCAATACGAAACGGTAAAGAAGCAATACGAAACTGGAAAGAAGAAGACAGCGGCGTCATGAAGTGTCTTAGAGAATTACGAATTCGTAAGGTCGCCGTTCGAAACCGGCGGGGATCGGATGAGATAAGACAAAAGCCCTTCGACCCAGGAAGGCTGTTCAAGCGTAATAACGTACAGACTGCATCGCGATCTGTACACAGACCAACTACCTAGGCAGCGTTAAAGTTGCCGATGACTTGAAATGGAGATGTTTAAAATGGAAGCGACCACAGCCCGGGATGCCAACAAAGATAAAGCGCTAGATGCCGCGCTCACTCAGATAGAACGTCAGTTTGGGAAAGGGGCAATGATGCGATTGGGCGACACCCCTCAAGTTCAAATTCCTTCCATCTCAACGGGATCGTTAGGACTCGACGTTGCCCTGGGAATCGGCGGACTTCCGAAGGGCCGCATTGTTGAGATTTATGGTCCTGAGTCCTCAGGTAAGACCACCTTAACGCTGCAGGTCATTGCCGAAGCGCAAAAGAGCGGCGGCACCTGTGCGTTTATTGATGCGGAGCATGCACTGGACCCGATCTACGCGCAAAACCTTGGTGTGGATATCGAAAATCTTTTGGTCTCCCAACCTGACACCGGAGAGCAGGCACTCGAGATTTGCGATATGGTCGTACGATCCGGCGCAGTGGATGTCGTTGTCATCGACTCGGTTGCGGCGTTAACGCCTAAGGCTGAAATAGAAGGTGATATGGGAGACCACCATGTTGGCTTACAAGCTCGGCTTATGAGTCAGGCACTCCGGAAAATGGCCGGCAACATCAAAAATTCAAATACGTTGGTCATCTTTATCAACCAGATTCGAATGAAAATTGGCGTGATGTTTGGCAGCCCAGAAACCACCACCGGCGGTAATGCGTTAAAGTTTTATTCCTCTGTTCGACTCGATATTCGTCGTATTGGCGCGATCAAAGAGGGCGATGAGATTGTGGGTAATGAAACCCGGGTAAAGGTCATCAAGAACAAAGTGGCGCCGCCCTTTAAGCAAACTGAATTTCAAATTATGTACGGTAAGGGGATTTATCGTATGGGCGAAGTTGTCGATATGGGCGTTCAACTCGGCTTGGTTGATAAGGCAGGCGCTTGGTATAGCTACAAAGGCGACAAAATTGGTCAGGGCAAGAAGAATGCTTGCGAATACCTGACAGAGCATGCGGCGCTGGGAGAGGAGATCGAAGGCTTGATCCGTGCACAATTGCTCAATGATCCGGCTGCGGCTGCTGAAGCGGCACCGATTGACGACGCAGTTGTGAGTTAAAGCCGGCAGATTGATGCCATCGGTTTTGGGAAACTGTATTTTAGAGCGTTTCAAAGGAGTGGCAGTTGGCGGATAAAAAAACGACAGCCGCGCTCCGCCGCGCGATCAAGGCGATTGAGGAAAAATCGAAAGGGTTAAAGGCGCCGCTCGGGACTGCTCAGTCCTCGACAGAGACGCGCTGGCTGACAGGGTTTACGTCTTCGCCAGAAGCCGCTTCAGACCTTGAAGGGACGCGCGGCAGTTCAGCCGCCACGCAAAAATCGTTCAAACAATCGCGATTGAAGCCGAAAACTTCAAATCAGAAAGCCAAACGTCAAAACGATCGGCTTGAAGAGACTGCCTTAAGCGAAGAAACTGCCTTAAGGAAACAAACTGCCTTAAGGAAACAAACTGCCTCAAGTAAAGAGACTGCGTTCAGTCATGATCACGACACGCTAACATCATCAAACTGTTTGCTGGATGAGCGAGATGAGTTGGATGACGCCGAGATTGAGGCGAACGCGCGCGTTATGCTGCGTCGATCTGCGCTCAATTTGCTTGCCCAACGTGAACAAACAGCACTTGAACTCAAACAAAAGCTCGGTCGCCGCTTTCCGGAGTATGCCCCGCTGCTTGATGGCGTGATCGAGCGACTTCAAGAACAGGGTTTGCAAAACGACGGTCGCATGGCAGAGGCCTATGTCCGATATCGAGTCCAACGGGGTCAGGGGCCAATGAAGATTCGGAGTGAAATGATACAAAAGGGGCTTACGGGCAGCGATATCGACACGGCCTTTAGGCGCCAAGCACCAGATTGGATTGCGCTCGCAACGGCTGCTTTGCAGAAGCGTTTCGGGGCTGTGGACGAGTCTGAGCGCTTAGATCGAAAAGAGCGGGCGAAGCGGAGTCGGTTTCTTCAGCAGCGCGGATTTCACTATGAACATATCTCAGCTGCCTTATAATGGAGCGCCTTTGATCGCCGAGACTTGGCAATCAGGGTGAATTTTAACGGCCGCTTGGAGATAGGGAATGAACAGTCAGCAAATCAGAGAGGCATATCTCAAGTTTTTTGAGTCAAAGGGGCATACGGTAGTCGACTCGGCTTCTTTGGTCCCTGACAACGATCCGACTTTGCTCTTCACAAACTCTGGGATGGTTCAGTTTAAAGACGCTTTTGCGATGCTTGAAAACCGCGGTTATACCCGAGCAGTCAGCTGTCAACGCTGCGTGAGAGCAGGCGGTAAGCATAATGATCTCGATAACGTCGGCTACACCGCAAGACATCACACCTTTTTTGAAATGCTAGGTAATTTCAGCTTTGGTGATTATTTTAAGGCTGAAGCCATTGAATTTGCGTGGACCTTTTTGACCGAAGTGGTTCAATTGCCGAAAGAGCGATTGTGGGTAACCATTCACGAGGGAGACGATGAGGCCCACGCTATTTGGGTCGACAAGATTGGATTTGATCCTGAAAGAATTTCTCGACTTGGCGATGAAGATAATTTTTGGACGATGGGCGATACCGGTCCGTGTGGTCCCTCCTCTGAAATTTTCTATGACCATGGTCCCGACATTCCTGGAGGCCCCCCCGGCTCCGAAGATGGTGATTTGGATCGTTTCATTGAAATTTGGAACCTAGTGTTTACCCAATACGACAGAAGCGCCGATGGTACGCTGACGTCGCTGCCGAGTCCCTGTGTCGATACCGGGATGGGATTAGAGCGGGTCGCCGCGGTCCTGCAAGGGGTGCACAACAATTATGACACGGATTTGTTCCAGCCCCTTATCCGTAAAGCCGCTGAAATCTTGGCGATTGATGATTTGAATCATCCCTCGCTTAAGGTGATTGCAGATCATTTGCGCTCCTCTGTATTCCTAATCTGCGATGGTGTATTGCCGTCCAACGAAGGCCGAGGGTATGTGATGCGTAGGATCATGCGTCGGGCCCTGCGTCATGGCCATGCGCTCGGCGCAACCAAACCCTTCTTTCATGATTTGGTTCCTGTGCTGGTTGCAGAGATGGGGGAGACCTATCCGATGCTGATCAAAACCAGGGAGCAGATTGAAAGAATTGTTTTAAAAGAAGAAACGCAATTTGCTCTGACCCTGGATCAGGGGATGCGCATATTGGACGAAGCCATAACAGGCCTTACGGATCAAGTCATCCCTGGTGCAATCATCTTTAAGCTTTACGATACCTACGGATTTCCAGCCGATTTAACCGGGGATATTGCCCGAGAACGCAATTTACTGTTGGATATGCCGGGGTTCGAATCCGAGATGGCTCAGCAAAGAAATCGTGCGCGAGCAGCCAGTAAATTTCAGGGCGAAGGCGGCGAAGAATTCGAGATTGATGCCGAAACAGTCTTCCTAGGATACGAGACTTTGGACGTGACCGCATCAGTTACGGCGATTCATGATGGCAATGGCTTTGTTGATAGCTGGTCAGGGCAAGGCGCTGTATCGGTGGTGCTGGATCAAACCCCATTCTACGCGGAAAGCGGCGGTCAAGTGGGTGACCGAGGCAGCTTGGTCGCAGGGGGGCTTGTGATGAGCGTGCTGGATACTAAGAAATCCGGCAAGGCCATCGTGCACTATTGCCAAAGTGAAAATGGTGTACTCGCAGTTGGCGATCCAGTGCGCGCGGTGGTTTCGCCGAGCGTTCGGCAAAACACCGCCCGTCACCATTCGGCGACGCATCTGTTGCATGCGGCATTGCGCGTCGTACTGGGAGATCACGTCAATCAGCGTGGCTCACTGGTGTCTGCCGATCGGTTGCGCTTTGATTTTTCGCATTTTGAGGGCGTAACGGCCGAAGAACTGCAGGCGATAGAACATCTTTGTAATCAGGAGATTTTGAAAAACACCGCGATCTCAACCGAGGTGATGAGCGTTGACGCCGCAAAGGAACGCGGTGCCATGGCGCTGTTCGGTGAAAAATATTCAGAATCGGTCAGAGTGTTGACGATGGGGGATGGGTTCTCGATGGAACTTTGCGGCGGCACCCATGCGCTGAGAACGGGCGATCTTGGATTGCTGAGAGTCCTATCAGAACAAGGGATTGCCTCTGGGGTTCGCCGAATAGAAGCGGTCGTTGGCGAACAGGCGCTCAGTGCCATTGCAGAAACAGAAGCCTTCGCCAGCGCAGTCTCAGCCGCGCTTAAAACCGACCGAGGCGCAAGCTTAGCGCGCCTTGAACAAGTCATGGAACACAATCGACGCCTTGAGAAAGAGGTTGCGGCTTTAAATACTAAGCTGGTGAGTGCTGGATCTTTGGATACGGCAGATGCGGTGTTTGAGGTTCAGGGGGTACCCGTTTTAGTGAACCTCATTGATGGTGCGGATCCAAAAAGTCTTCCGGATGCCTTGGATCAGCTCAAAAACAAATTGGGCCGGGGCGTCGTCGTACTGGCTACAGCACAAGCGGGTAAAATAGCCCTTGTGGTAGGCGTGACCAAGGATCTCACTGGGCGAGTGCATGCAGGTGAGCTGGTGAATCATATTGCCCTGCAGGTCGGTGGTAAGGGTGGCGGGCGACCTGATATGGCTCGAGCAGGCGGGAGCGATGTGGCGGCACTACCAGCAGCGTTGGCGTCGGTTGAAGCGTATTTAATGACTCGTCTTGGCTAGTGCCAAAATCAAAAACTGGGGCTCGGGCTGATGCCTGAGTGACTAACGGTAAGGTATAAAGAGGGTTGATCATGGCGCGTTTTGTCATGAAGTTTGGGGGTACGTCGGTTGCGAATATTGCGCTCTTAGAGCGCATTGCTGACCGTGTCCAACAGGTTCAGAAAGCCGGTCATGAAGCGGTGCTCGTGGTGTCCGCAATGGGCCACGAAACAGATCGGCTCGTTACGTTGGCTGAAGCAGTCGACTTCCAATCGCTTGCGACGCGGCGGGAGTTGGATGTGCTGTTGGCAACGGGTGAGCAAGTTACAATCGCCCTGTTGGCAATGATGTTGTTAAAAAAAGGGCTCGCGGCCAAGTCGTATCAAGGTCATCAAGTGCGAATACTCACCGATGATGCCCACAGCCGAGCGCGGGTTCTGAGCGTTGAAACCGAAGAACTCGAGCGTGATTTATCGCAACATATCGTGCCGGTCATAGCCGGTTTTCAGGGCGTGGCGCCCAATGGATGGACGACGACTTTAGGTCGTGGCGGCTCGGATACCACTGCGGTGGCCGTTGCCGCAGCATTGAATGCCGATGAATGTCAGATTTTTACCGATGTCGATGGTGTTTATACGACCGATCCCAGAGTCGTGTCCGAGGCGCGCTGTATGACTCGGATTACCTTTGAAGAAATGTTGGAGCTGGCCAGTTCTGGTTCCAAGGTGTTGCACACGCGCGCCGTTGAGATTGCAAATAAGAACCAGGTTTCGCTCAGAGTGCTCTCTAGTTTCAATGAGGTTGCAGGAACGCTAATCACCACCGAGGATAATATTATGATGGAAGCGCCTTTGATTTCAGGAATCGCGTTTACCCGAGATGAAGCCAAGTTGACCTTGAGAGGCGTGAAAGATCAGCCCGGGATTGCCTCCAGCATCCTCGCACCCATTAGCGAGGCGAATATTGAAGTCGATATGATTGTTCAAAATATCGGTGCAGATTTTAGTACTGACTTCACCTTTACCGTTGCGCGCGCAGATTTTGAATTAGCCCAATCTATTTTGACAGCGGTGTCCGAGCGAATCGGCGCGCAAGAAGTTTTGGGCGATGAACGAATCGCAAAGTTGTCGATCGTCGGGGTGGGTATGCGGTCCCACGCGGGGGTCGCCGCGCAGATGTTCGATATATTGGCGAATGAGTCGATTAATATTCAAATGATCTCAACCTCCGAGATTAAGATCTCCGTTGTGATCGATGAAAAGTACTTAGAGCTTGCGGTTCGCGCCCTGCACGCAGGCTTTGGTCTCGAAGCCGATCCTAGTGCCGATTCGGTTTAAGGTCTTGCAGCCTGCCGTGGCTTTAAATGAGCGTTGTTTGCCGTGAGTGTCCGGCTTGGCCTGTCGCTTTGTCGACAAGATGGGACGTCGGCTTCTTATTGCTTTTAAAAATGACATTCAAATCGTTCTCCAGCAGGTGACGATGCAAGCGCCCATTAGGCTTTTTGTGGGCTCTGATGCTTTGAATTTCCCCCGTGTAAGGCGACTAGATTTCGGTTAGGATCGAAATAAAGCGTTGATTTCTGTTTTTCAGCAGCTAATCAAAGAGCGCAGGCCAAAGGAGGCTCGATTGCTCATTCTCAGCAGAAAGGTGGGTGAAACGCTTGTCATCGGGGGGGAGATAGAGGTGACAGTGTTAGGCTCAAAAGGAAACCAAGTCCGTCTGGGTATCAAGGCGCCGAAAGACGTCTCGGTACACCGCGAGGAAATTCAAAAAAAAGTGCGCTCTGAATCAGAGGCGTGAGGCGCCCCAGCTTTGATCAAGCGGGTTCGTTTTGGGACGGGCGACGGACCCTAGGGCGTTGGTTCCTCGATGTGAGCGCGATTGTCCTAAGCGCTATAATAGCGCGCCGCGCGCTCGTTGATGCGAGCACCGCCTAAGCGATCATTTTCTGAGCGGACAGTTTTTGAGCGGTAAGCTAAGCGGCTGCAAGGTTTTGGGTTGGCATGGATTTAGCGGGTCGCGCAAAAGGGAAGGCCCCAGTGCTGAATATAAGGCAACTTGATTCCGGCCTTCGTGCTCAGAAACCTACGCCATCAATGTTTTAGTAACAGACGCTAACGGGTGACGCGCCGGATTAGGCTTGGATAACCCGTGATCAATAGATCAGGTGCCAGGTAGCCGTTATCGACGAGCATTTTGTGGAGCCTTGGTAGTCGATAAATGGGAACGGACGGTAGTAAGTGATGTTCAAGATGAAAGCCAATTTGATGCGGCGCGATCAAAAGTCGCTCCCACCATTGCGTCAAAATCGTTCGGGTATGGTCTCGAGGGTCGAGGCTTTGCCCGTTGGGCACAGCCGCATGCTCTCCAATTTGGCGCAGTCGTGTGCTTAACATGTGGGTGGAGGCGAATGCGCCGACCCATAAGAGATAAAGCCAAGATTGGCCGAGGGCTGTAACCACGCCTAGAAAAGCGATATTGGTAATGAGTCC
>Ga0209335_10006359_pt1 | contig 10571 bp, 10 predicted proteins | sample COG_09_FD_184753 | JGI IMG/M metagenome (GOLD analysis project Ga0209335, IMG submission 184753) | Pelagic Microbial community sample from North Sea - COGITO 998_met_09 (SPAdes) (version 2) | ecosystem: Environmental > Aquatic > Marine > Neritic zone/Coastal water | place: Helgoland, sampling...
AATCTCGTGATAAACTTTTTCTTTAGCTTTATCTCTAATATGACAAGTGTTTAACAAATAACAATTTGCATCTTCATATTTATCTGTTTTTTCAAAACCAATTTTTTTTACTGTATCAAATATACGATTGGAGTCGTACTCGTTCATTTGACAACCAAAAGTTTTAATAAATATTTTTCTTAACATTAACTTATGTTTTTTTTTTAACTCCATACAACTCTAATTTATGATCAACTAACTGATAGCCGTATTTTTCTGCTATTTTTTCTTGTAACTTTTCTATTTCATCGTCAACAAACTCAATAATTTCTCCTGATTTTATATCAATTAAATGGTCATGGTGTCCTTCATTTAATTCTTCATATCTTGCTTTTCCTCCTTTGAATTCATGTTTGGTTAAAATTCCAGATTCCTCAAAAAGTTTTACTGTTCTATATACTGTTGCTATACTAATTTTTGATTCAATCTTTGAAACTCTGTTGTATAATTCATCCACATCAGGATGATCGTTAGATTGTGACATAACCTTAGCAATAATTTTTCTTTGTTCGGTAAGTTTAACACCTTTGGCTATACATTTTTGCTCAATATTTTCTGACATAATCAATTTTAACTCAAATAAATAGGATTAATCAAATTCTTTTTAATTTTAAATTTTTCACATAAATTTGGCACATCTTTATATTTTATATCTTTTAATCCTGTAAAATCATTGAAGCTAAAACAGTAATAATTAATACTTTTTGTTAAAAATAATGCCTTAATTATTGAAAGTGAATTACGTATTCCAGCAAAACTGCCTGGGCCTCTATTAACATAAATTGTGCTTATTTCGTTTAATGAACTTTTATTAACCTTTAAAAAATTATTAATTAAAACTATCATTTTTTCAAAATTACTTTTGCTATTTTCGTGGCTACAAGTATAAATATTTTTATCAACAATGTGCGTTAAAAAAATTTTATCTCTGGCTGCATCTACAATTAAACTGTTCATATTAATAATAATATTTACATACAATTCTAAAGCAGAAGAGAATAATATCAAATATTATTCTAACGATATGGGAATACTTTCTCTTATGTATCATAGATTTGATGAAAAAAAATATCCTTCAACCAATATTAAAATGAGTGTTTTTGAGGATCAAATTCAAATAATTAAGGATTTATATTATAACTTTTATGATCCTGGTAATTTAGAAAAAAATTTTGATATTCAGAAAAAAGAGAAAAAAATCCTTATTACAATTGATGATGCCTTTTCATCATTTTATAATTCTGCTTGGCCCTATTTAAAGAAAGAAAAAATTCCCTTCATACTATTTGTCTCAACTGAGTCTGTTGGAAAAATTGGCTATATGACTTGGAAACAAATAAAAGAACTTGAAAAATATGAAAACGTTTATATCGGAAACCATTCTCACTCACATGAGTATTTAGTAGATTTTAAAAAAAAAGATTTTATTAAGGATATTAAAACTGCAAATAATATTTTTATAAAAGAATTAGGTTATAACCCTATTTTTTTTTCTTATCCTTTTGGAGAATATAGTTATTTTATCAAAGAATATATTTCTAAAAATTTTAAATTTTCTTTTGGTCAACATTCTGGTGTGATAGATATCAATAAAGATCGACATGAATTACCAAGATTTCCAATTAATGAAAAATATGGAGATTTAAAAAGATTTAAATTTTTAATTAATCTTTATCCATTACAATTTAAAAGTTTAAGTCCTGAAGAAAAATATTTAACTATAGATAATAACCCACCAAATTTTTCTGTTGAATTTTTTAATGAACAGAAAAACCTTAATAATATTAATTGTTTTTCAGATGAGGGTAACGAGTGGATGAAGTCTGATACTTCATTCAATAAAAATATACTAAAAGTAAATTTTCGTGAAAAATTTACTTTCCGAAGGGGTAGAATAAATTGTTCTTTAAATGATAATGGCGTATGGAGATGGTTTGGTATCCAATTTTCTGTTGAACAAAATTAAATAAGACTTTTTAACTCTACACTAGATGGCAGCAACCTAGCATCATCAAAATCTGTTAAATTATTTTGTCTTATTATTTTTTGTAAAATTTTTACATATTCTTTACCAGTTTCAGCATACTTATCCAAATATTCAGAAAGTAACATACTATCAAGCTCTTTTCCTGCATCTCTTAATTCAGCTCTAGCACTTCTAAAATTTTTGTAAGATGAATGAGTATTTAAATTTCTTTGATACGCTTTTACTGATGCTTGTAATACTTTAAATTTCATCACTTTATGTGTTGTGTTATTTCCCGCATCTATAGGTTTTAATCCTTCACCCGACCAAGTCCACTGACCGAATAATGCGTTTCCCTCAAGCGCAAACCTTGATGTTCCCCAACCAGTTTCTTTTGCAGCTTGTGCGATTGCCATTGAAACAGGTATCTCATCCATTCTCATTTTTAATGTCAATAGATCTTTATTTACTACACCATATTGTTTAAATTTTGATTCTAACCAATTTTTTTGTGCTCGAGAATTTTTACTTTTATTTAATATACTAAAAAGCTTTTTTCTATCTAATCTAATATTTTGATTTTCTTTAATAACTAATGGTAAAATAATTTGAATAAATAAGTTTTTTCTTTTTTTTACATTTTCTATCTTTTTAATTTCGTTAGGCAATAATGTTAGAGAGACTGGTTTAACTAATTTAGTTTTTCTTACTTTATTTAAATCATATTTAGTAGACTCAAATAATTCTGCAATAGTTGCTGCGCTTAGTCTCACTGAATCGTTTGGTAGATCATCAAATGCTAATATATCTTCAAATAAATATTGGTTATTTGTTTTAGTATCTAAATTTGAATCTTTTTGAAATGCCTTTTTAAAATTATTTTTTGAATTATTTTCAAAATCTTTTGAGAAAAGGATTCTTTGCTTTTGAAATTCATGAATTTTTGGACTTATAAAAAAAACAAGAATTATAATCAAGCTTGAAATAAAAGTTCTAGACAAGCTTCCCAAACTTTTAATTTCACTATTATTTTTTTTAATTAAATTAAATTTTTTTTTTCTTAAAAATTTTTGAATTTCACTAATTGAAATTTTATTTTCTGTTAAATATTTACTTATTTTCGACAGTGTAAATTCTTTTTTGATCATACTTATACTGCAACAACCTCTTTTACTTCTGGTAAATAGTGACATAAAAGATTTTGAACACCTTGTTTAAGCGTCATAGTTGAACTTGGACAACCAGAACAACTACCTTGCAATTCTACTTTCACAGTACCATTTTTAAATTCTTTAAATTTAATATCACCCCCATCTTTTGCAACAGCAGGTCTAATTTTTGTATCTAAAATTTTTATTATCTTTTTTTCTATCTCCTCAAGATCAGTTTTATTTTCTTTAAATAAACTACTCTCAATTACAAATTCTTTTCCTGATGAATAAAATTCATTTATTAATGATATAACTATATGTTTAATTTCTTCCCAATCTATATCTGCTGACTTGTTAATAGATATAAAATCTGTTCCCAAAAAAATTCCTGTTACACCATTAATTGATAAAAGATTTCTAATTAATTCGTTATCAGTTTTTTCTTTTTTAGTTATTTCAAAGGATCCCTCATTGGATACTGTTTTGCCAGGTAAAAACTTAAGTGAATTTGGGTTTGGCGTTATTTCAGTTTGTACAAACATAAATTATATATAGTCATTAATAATAAAAATTAAACTAATTAATAAATTTAATTAAAAACCTACTAATTCTTTAATTTTTTTAATTTTTTTTAAAGCTATTTCGTTTGCTTTTTCAGATCCCTTAAATAGTATTTCATCTAAATATTTTTCATCGTTTAATAATTTTTTTATTTCTCTTGAAATTGGTTCAACTTTTTCAATTAAGATTTCAGATAATTTTTCCTTAAATACTGAGAATTGTTTTTCTTTAAACTCATTTATTGAGTCCTCTAAATTTTGATCTTTTAAACTTGAATATATCCCTAATAAATTTTCTGCTTCCGGTCTTTCAATTAAATCTTTAACACTAATTGGCATTGACATAGGATCTGTTTTGGCTTTTTTTATCTTATTTAATATTTCATCTTTTTCGTCCGTAAGATTTATTCTGCTTAAGTCTGACGGATCAGATTTACTCATTTTTTTTAATCCGTCTTTAAGACTCATAATTCTAGAAAATTGTTTTTGAATCAGGGGTTCTGGAACTTTTAGAAAATCTTCAGCATTAAAATCATGATTAAATTTTTGAGCTATATCTCGGCAAAGTTCTAGATGTTGTTTTTGATCATTGCCCACAGGTACGTGTGTTGCATCATATAATAAAATATCAGCAGCCATTAAAACTGGATAAGAGTAGAGTCCAATACTTGCTTTTTCTTTATCTTTTCCAGCCTTCTCTTTAAACTGTGTCATTCTATTTAACCATCCTATTTTTGATACACAACCTAAAATCCATGCAAATTCTGAATGTGCTGGAACCATTGATTGATTAAAAATAATACTTTTATTTGGATCTATCCCACTAGCAATAAATGTTGCTGTTGTTTCTCTTATATTTCTTTTTAGTTCTTTTGGATCTTGTTTAACAGTAATTGCATGAAGATCGACAACACAAAAAATACATTCATTATCTTTTTGATTATTTAATTCAACAAAGTTTTTAATTGCACCCAAATAATTTCCTAAATGCAGGTTCCCTGTTGGTTGTACTCCTGAAAAAATTTTTTTAGTCATTGATTCTAATACTCTAAATTTATATCACTAATTTTAAAAGCTTTGATAAAAAATGCAATCAACAGATAGAAAACAAGTGTAATTAGCACTAAACTAATTAGATATATTGATTTAAGGTTTTCATCATAAGCCAATTTATCATCAAAAAAAACAGTCAAATAATAAAAAAATAAACCCATTAAAGTTGAGGCTATAAGAATTTTTATAAATCTATTAACAAATACCAAATTAAAGTTAAAAAAATTTTTTTTTTTTAAAAAAAAGAATAATATAATGCAGTTGAACCAAGATGATATTGTTGTTGCTATTGGGATAATTATAAAACCAATACTTTTAAAATAAAAAACACTAATTAAGATATTTAGCAAAACTGAAATTAGTGAGATGTAAAAAGGTAATTTGGTGTTATTCCGTGCAAAGAAAAAGCTAGAAAAAACTTTTATTAAAGAAAATGCCGGTAAGCCTAAACTAAAATATAATAAAGCTTTTGCTGAATTTTTAACACCATTTTCATCAAATGAACCATAACCAAACAAAGCGGATATAATTTGTTCTGAAGCAATAAATAGGGCTATCGTAGCTGGTATACTTAAGAATAGTGACAATTCTAAAGCTTTATTTTGAATTAATACTATCTCGTTTTTCTGATTATTTTTAATATATTTAGAAAGCTGAGGAAGTATTACTGTTCCTATTGCAATGCCAGCTATAGCTAGATTTATTTGATAGATTCTATCTGCATAGTAAAGATAAGAAACAGCACTAGCTTGAAATGAAGCAATAATAGTTCCTACCAAAATATTAATTTGGGTTACACCAGAAGAAAATATACTTGGTAGCAATTTTTTAAAAAAAGTTTTTATTTTTTCATCTATTTCAATTTTTAAATTAAATTTTGGTAAATAAAATCTCCTAACAAATGAATATAAAAAGATTAATTGAACAACTCCAGATAAAGTAACTGCAGAAGACAAATAATAAACAATTTTATCATTTAAAAAGGCTCCATAAAATAAAACTCCTATTAACATTATATTTAAAATTATTGGTGCAGCAGACGCTACTGCAAATCTATTATGTGAATTAAGGATTGCTGAAAAAAAAGATGTTAAGCTTATAAAAAATAAGAAAGGAAAGGTAATTCTAGTCAAATTTATTGCTAGGTCTAATTTTTGGCTATCATCATCAAAACCTGGTGCTATTAAAAATACAAAAAAAGGCATAAAAATTTCAATTATTACAACCAGAAAAAACAAACCAAAAATTAATAAATTAAAAACTCCATTTGCAAATTTTTCAGAATTTTCTTTTCCCTGAGATAATTCAGATGCATAGCTGGGGACAAAAGCTGCATTAAATGTACCCTCTGAAAAAAGTCTTCTAAATGTATTTGGAATCCTAAATGCCACAAAGAAAGCATCAGCTAAAGGGCCTGTTCCTAGAAATATTGCAATAAGTATATCCCTTACATAGCCTAGCAACCTACTTATTATAGTAAAAAAACTAAATGTGCCTGTTGACTTAATAAGATTCATAAATCATATTAGTCTTAATTTAGCTCCATTTGTATATCTAATTATCATAAATGAAAAAAACTAAAATAGACCATTACACTGATAAAGAGGCTCTAGAGTTCCATAGCAATAATAAGCCAGGAAAAATTGAGATAAACTCATCAAAACCAATGACCTCGAAAAGAGATCTAGCTTTAGCTTATTCTCCTGGTGTTGCAGCTCCTGTTAGAGCAATTGCAGAAAACCCAGATGCTGCTTATGATTACACTACCAAAGGTAATCTGGTAGCTGTAATTAGTAATGGTTCTGCAATACTGGGTATGGGTAATTTAGGTGCTCTAGCATCTAAGCCTGTAATGGAAGGAAAATCTGTATTATTTAAACGTTTTGCAGATATAGATTCTATTGATTTAGAAATTGACTGCAATGATACAGATGAAATCATCAAAAGTATAAAAAATTTTGCCCCGAGCTTTGGTGGTATTAATTTAGAGGATATAGCTGCACCTGACTGTTTTATTATTGAAGAAAAATTAAAAGAGATTTTAGATATCCCTGTTTTTCATGATGATCAGCATGGAACTGCTATTATTACTACCGCTGCCCTCATTAATGCACTTGATATATCTAAAAAGACATTAGAAAAAATTAAAGTAGTTGTTAACGGTGCTGGAGCATCCGCAATGGCTTGTACTAATTTATTTAAGAAAAGTGGTGTGCCACAAAAAAATATAACTATGATAGATAGAAAAGGTGTAATCTATCGAGGAAGAGAAAACTTAAATCAATGGAAATCGGCTCATGCAATTGAAACAAAAAACAGAACTTTAGATGAAGCAATAGAGGGTGCTGATGTTTTTTTAGGATTATCAGCCAAGGGAGCCTTATCAAAAGATATGGTAAAAAAAATGTCAAAAGATCCAATAATTTTTGCATGCGCTAATCCTGACCCTGAAATTACTCCTGAAGAGATTCAAGAAGTTCGTAATGATGCTATTATTGCTACTGGAAGATCAGATTATCCCAACCAAGTAAATAATCTGATTGGATTTCCATATATTTTTAGAGGTGCCTTAGATGTTAGAGCAAAAACTATAAACGAAGAAATGAAGGTTGCTGCAGCAAATGCTATTGCAGCACTCGCAAGAGAAGATGTTCCAGACGAAGTGGTTGCAGCAATGGGTGGTGATAGACCTCATTATGGTAAAGAATATATTATACCTTCAACTTTTGATCCAAGATTAATCAGTGTAATCCCAGCTGCAGTTGCAAAAGCTGCTATGGATAGTGGTGTAGCAAGAAAAAGAATTGAAAATTTTGAAATTTATAAAGAACAACTTAAACAAAGATTGGATCCTTCAGTGACAATCATGCAGGGTATAAATACTCAAATCAAAAAAAATAAAAAAAGAATTGTTTTTGCAGATGGAGAGGATGAAAATACACTTAAAGCAGCAATCGCTTTTCAAAATAGTGGATTGGGGATACCAATATTGGTTGCTAAAAAGGAAAACATTAAACAAAGATTAAAAGAAATTGGATATAGTGAAAATTTTAATATTGAAATAACTAATTCAACAGACAAAATAAAAAGAGAAAAATATGTTAATTTTTTATTTAAAAAAATGCAAAGAGAACAAGGTTTGCTTGAAAGAGACTGTGATAGAATGGTAAGAAATGATAGAGTAATTTGGGCTTCTTGTATGGTTTCCTGTGGTGATGCAGATGGTGCAGTAACAGGAAATACTAGAAGATATGGGGCTTCATTAGAAAAAATTAAAAAAGTAATTGAACCTAGGCTAGGTGAAATAATGTTTGGTCTAAATATGATAGTTAACAAAGGTAAAACAGTTTTTATTGGTGATACCAGTGTGCATGAATATCCAAGCTCAGAGCAGCTTGCTGAAATTGCAATATCCTCAGCTAGAGTTGTGAGGCTGTTTGGTTTTGACCCTAAAGTTGCTTTTGTATCTCACTCTACATTTGGACAGCCTCTTACAAGTAGAACTAAACACATTAAAAATGCAGTAAACCTACTAAAAGAAAAAAATGTAGATTTTTCATTTGATGGAGATATGCAGCCTGATGTAGCCTTAAATGAACAATACAAAGAACTTTACCCTTTTTCAAATATTGTTGGAAATGCAAATATTTTGATTATGCCAGGCCAACATAGTGCAGCAATATCTTATAAAATGATGAGAGAATTAGGTGGAGCTAAGGTGATCGGGCCCCTGCTAGTTGGCTTAGCTCAACCAATTGAAATTGCTCCTTTAAGGTCTTCAACTTCTGATATTCTTAATCTGGCATCGGTCGCTGCATATTCTGCAGGAGTAATTAATTATAATAAAAAAAATTAATCTTTTTGAATTCTTAAATTCTCAACCAAAATAATACTTGCTATAACATCCTTAACATCAAGTATTTCTTTTGCTTCACTAATCACTTCTTTTCTTTCTTCACTTGTTAGAGAAATGCCATAAATGAATATCTTTTTTTTATAGGTATCAATTTGATAATTAGTCGCTTTAATCTTTTTATTAAATATCATTGCTGTACGTAATTGTGATGTTATTAACAAATCTTTAGCTGACTGTTGAAAGTTAAAGTCTTCTTTAATTTTTATGTCATTTTTAACAGATCTTGCTCCTTTAGTTTCCCATGCTAATTTTGTGATTTGAAGTTTTTCTTCTGGTTCATCTACCTTTCCTGTCAAAAAAATTCTACCATCCAAAACTTTTGTACTTATAGATAATAAATAATTTTTTTCTCTTAATAATAATCTAGCAGTTAGGTTTTTTTGCATTACCGAGTCATCAATTTGGGTTCCTATGGACCTTGGATCAAAAGCAATACTTACACCAGTACCAAAAATTCCTTTAGATGCAGTGCCCACACAGCCTGCTAAAATAAAAAAAAATAGAACTATTAAAAAAAATTTACTTTTCATTTTTCAATTTTAAACAGTAATTATAGATTTCTTTTTTTGGTACTTCACTATTTTGACTAATCAAATCTATAATATCTTTAACACTTAATTTTTTAATCATCTTGTTAATATTTTTTTTATCAGATTCGCTTAGAGTTATCGATAAATTTTTTTCTTTTATTTTTTCAGAAATAACAATTGTTAACTCTCCTTTCGGATCAATTTTAAAAGGTTCTAAATTCTCTACATCAACTCTAATATATTCTTCAAAAAACTTGGTCATTTCTCTACAAACTAAAATTTTTCTTCCTAAAAAAAATTGCTTAATATTCTTTACAGACCTATTAAATTTTTTTGGAGATATAAAAAAAACTATAGAACCACTAATTTTAGATAATTTTTCAAAATCTTCATTTAATCTATTATTCTTTTCTGGAAAAAAACCATAAAAAAAATATTTTTCGTTAAAACCACTAATGGAAACTGCTGCTGAAACTGCAGAAGCACCAGGTATTGGAAAAACATTTATCTTATTAATTAAGCACTCATTTATTAATATGGCTCCAGGGTCTGAAATAGAAGGTGTACCTGCATCAGAAATAAGCGATACAACACACCCAGATTTTAGTATTTCTATGATTTTCGGTAAATTTTTTTTTTCATTAAATTTATGATTGGAAATAAGATGCGATTTAATTTCATATCTATCTAATAAATTTTTTGAAATACGCGTATCTTCACACAATATATAATCTGATCTTTTTAATATATCTATCGCTCTCAGTGTAATATCACTCAAATTACCTATAGGAGTAGAGACAATATATAGTCCACTCTTAGTTTTATTATTTTTGCTTTCAGTATCTAGAATCATTAAATTATAATCATTATAATAATAACATTAAAATGAACAAAATTATATTATTCATAGCAGTTTCATTTTTAATACTTTTAAAAAATGTGTCTGCAAATGAAAAAATTAAAATTGGACTCTTAATTCCTTTAACTGGCAAAAACAGCGATATAGGTCAATCCATAATTAAGTCTGCGCAACTTGCTATAAATAAAATTAATAATAATTTAATCGAGATTGTTCCTAGAGATACTAGATCAGATCCTAACATTACTCTTAGATCAGCTAGTGAGTTATCTAATTTGGGAATAAAGATTATTATTGGCCCTGTATTTAATCAAAACCTAGAATATCTTGATGAATTAAAAGAGGTAACTTTTTTATCTTTAACAAATAAAGGAGAGAAGAGATCAAAAAATATTATCAATGCAGGCATTAATGCTACATCTCAATTAAATGGAATCAAAAAATTTATAGAACTAAATGAAATTAAAAAAACTATCTTCTTAATTCCTGATAAAAAA
>Ga0209335_10006365_pt1 | contig 10561 bp, 8 predicted proteins | sample COG_09_FD_184753 | JGI IMG/M metagenome (GOLD analysis project Ga0209335, IMG submission 184753) | Pelagic Microbial community sample from North Sea - COGITO 998_met_09 (SPAdes) (version 2) | ecosystem: Environmental > Aquatic > Marine > Neritic zone/Coastal water | place: Helgoland, sampling...
GTATTAACAATAATTTTCGTGAGAAAGTGTGACGCTTATAGGCTAAAATAAAAGGAAATCAAGCATTTATGAATAAAAAAAAACTAAAAATTGATGATTTTATTGGGTTTTTTTTGATTTTTTTACTCCACTAAACTAATAATCGCTATCAAGTGATTTTATAATGAAAAAAAAAATTATATCTTTATTTTTAAAAAACTTAAATATTTTTCCGTTAATTTTTCTAATTTTAATAACAATTTTAACAACCTCATATTTTAACATAAAAAAAAACATAAATTTTCAAAAATATAATAATTTTATAAACAATATTTATTTAAAAAAAACTCTTAGTGAAATTATTAATAATTTAGAACCTAGATATAAAACATATAACCATAAAATAAAATCTGGTGAAACTTTTGATAAAATATTAGAGGTTTATTCTATTGATAAAAAGGAAATTAAAGAGCTAAAAAAAAATCTTTTAGAAAAAGTTAACATTAACAAATTAAATACAAGTCAAAAAATTCAAATTAGTGTCGATAAAACTAATAATAAAGTTATCGAATTTATTTTTCAAACTTCAAGTACTGAAAAAATTTATTTATCAAGAAATATTGAAAATACAAAATTTAATCAAGAAATTTTAACTATAAAATTGGATAAAAAAGTTGTCTATAAAGAAAACTTAATTTTACAAAGTTTGTATAAAGCTGCTACAGATAAAAATATACCACCCAATACTATAATTGAATTTGCTAGAATTTATGGTTTTCAAGTGGATTTTCAAAGAGACATCAGAAAAAATGATAAGTTTCAAATAATGTATGAAGTATTTCTTGATCAAAACAAAAAAGTTATTGAAACAGGAGAAATACTTTTCGCGAACCTTAAACTTAGTGGTCAAGATAATTCTTTATATTTTTTTAACAAAGAAAGTCATGAGGGACATTATGACAAAAATGGTAAAAGTGTACAAAAAGCATTAATGAAAACTCCTATAAATGGTGCAAGACTATCATCATCTTACGGAATGAGAAAACATCCTATTGATGGATTCAATAAAATGCATAGAGGAACTGATTTTGCAGCACCTATGGGAACACCAATTATGGCATCTGGAAATGGAATAATTAAAAAAGCAGGCTGGTGTGGTGGTGGTGGAAACTGTATAAAAATTAAACATAACTCAACTTATGAGACAATTTACGCACACATGTCAAAATTTGCTAGAGGAATTAAAAATGGTGTAAGAGTTAAACAAGGACAAACTATTGGATATGTTGGTTCAACTGGAAAATCTACTGGTCCTCATTTACATTATGAAGTAGTTGTTAATGGAAAAAAAGTTAACTCTCAAACATTAAAACTTCCTTCTGGTAAAATTTTGAGAGGAAAAAATAGAAAATTATTTGAGGCTAATAAAATTAGATTAGAAGTTCTTAAATCAGAAAAAATTATTGGCTTAAACTAGCTTACTTTTGGTTTTTCTTTAACTTCAGTTTTAATTTCAGCTACAATCTTTTCATCTACCTTTTCAGTTAATTTCTCTGGTTCCTTGGATGTCTCAGTACTAGTTTCTTTATCTGCAGGTATATTTTCTGAAAATTTTTGTTTTCTATAATTTTCTTGCTCATTTAAAACTCTTGTAAAATGATCAGCATGCTGAAGATAATTTTCAGATAATATTTTATCTCCACTTGATGAGGCCTCTCTAGCTAAATCATTGTATTTTTCAATTAATTTTGGAGCATTATGGTTATTTCTACCAGGTACCTTTCTTTTAAAATTTTCGTTATTTGAATAATTAGATCCAAATTTAGGCCTATCCCCATTAGTTTTAAAATTCCTATCGTTTCTTCTGAAATTATTTCTTCGCACGTTATTATTATTTCTAAATGTAACCATAAATTTATTTAATTATATTTTTGTACTAACAATACATCGATCATTCTTCGCAAGATCTTTTAAAGTACTATTTATATAAAAACCTTTTTTATTTAATAATTTAATTATTTTATTTTTTTGATTAAAACCAATCTCTAAAATAAGTTTGCCATTTTTTTTTATCAGTTCAGATGATTTTTTTATTACTTTTCTGAATTCTGATAAACCGTCTAATCCTCCGTCTAATGCTAATTTTGGCTCAAAATCTATTATATCACTTTCCAAATATTTTAAATCGCAACTTTTAATATAAGGGGGATTAGATACAATTAAATCATATTTGCCTTTATCAAATTTGTCAATATCTGAATTGTAAAATTTTGTTCTTCCTTCCACTTTTAGATTTTTTGCATTTATCTTAGATATATCTAGTGATTTTTTGGATATATCTATCCCTGTTCCATAAAAATTTTTTCTCTCTTTTAAAATAGTTAAAAGAATACATCCTGATCCAACCCCAATATCTAAAATATTTATTTTATTTTTATATTTAGTTAATCTTAAAATTTCTTCTATTATAATTTCTGTATCAGGTCTTGGGATAAGAGTATTTTTGTCAACATAAAATTCACTATCCCAAAAAAATTTCTTATTTAAAAGATATGCTATCGGTTTTCGCTTAGCACGTTCTTTTATTAATTTTCTAAAATATTCTAAGTTATCATCATCTAAATTTTTATGATTATTTAATAGAATATATTCCCGCTTTGCACCCAAAACTTTTGCCATTAAGATCTCAGTATCCAGTTGAGCAGTTTGGATATAATTACTTTTTAAAATGTTAGTGCCCTCTTTTACTGCAGATTGAATATTCATTTAATTTAGATTGCTCAAACTATCTTCTTGTGCTTGTAATGTTAATGACTCAATCATCTCATCAAAAGCTTCTCCTTCTAAAAACTCCTCTAATCTATGAAGGGTTAAATTAATTCTATGATCTGTAACTCTTCCCTGTGGGAAATTGTAAGTTCTAATTCTTTCAGATCTATCTCCTGTACCTATTTTAGTTTTTCTATCTTGTGATCTTTCTTGATCAATTCTTGACCTCTCCAATTCATACAATCTTGATCTTAAAATTTTCATACCTTTTGCTTTATTTTTATGTTGTGATTTTTCATCTTGTTGAGAAACCGAAAGTCCAGTTGGAATATGCGTTATTCTTACTGCACTGTCTGTTGTATTAACGGACTGTCCGCCTGGACCTCCCGCCCTAAAAACATCTATTCTAATTTCGGACTCATTTATTTTAAGATCCACTTCCTCAGCTTCTGGAAGAACAGCAACGGTTGCTGCTGAAGTATGAACCCTTCCTTGAGTTTCTGTATCTGGTACTCTTTGAACTCTATGAACGCCACTTTCATATTTAAGTGTAGAGTAAATATTAGTTCCTTTTATTGAAGCTATAACTTCTTTTAAGCCCCCAGCATCACTTCTTGAAATTGATATTAGCTCTAATGTCCATTTTTTTTTATGACTCACTTTTTCATACATCTTAAAAAGATCTGAGGCAAATAAGCTTGCTTCTAATCCTCCTGTCCCAGCTCTAATTTCTATGATTGCATTTTTTTTATCAGCTTCGTCTTTTGGAAGTAAAAATAATTTCAATTTTTTTTCATTTATTTCAAATTCAGTCTTTAAATCTGATAATTCTAATTCAGCCATATCTTTTAATTCTTTATCAGTAGAACTATCATTTAAAATCTTTTCTAACTCTTTTTTATCATCTTCATAAGATAAATATTTTTTGGCATTTTCAATTATTTCATTAACATCAGAATATTCTTTTGATTTTTCTGCAAATAACTTTTTGTCAATTTCACCAGAGGATAGATCTTTTTCTAAAGTTGAATGTTTTGATATAAGTTCTTCAATTGTTTTTACAGGTATCATTATTTTTTTTCTAACTCTGAAGCTTTTTTTTCAACTTCAGTAACAACTTTGTCAATTATTTCATTTGTTAAGACTTTTTTACTCTGAACACCAGAGAGATAAAGCATATTGTTACCCTTACCGCCACCTGTTATACCCACATCAGTCATTGCCGCTTCACCTGGTCCATTAACTACACATCCAATGATTGACAATGTTACTGGGGTTTTAATATGGGCCAATTTTTCTTCTAGAACTTTAACGGTATCAATTACTTGAAATGCTTGTCTTGCACATGATGGACAGGATATAATTTTTACCCCTCTATTTCTTAATCCTAATGACTTTAAAATCTCGTTACCAATTTTTATTTCTTTTACAGGGTCATCGGAGAGAGAAATCCTAATAGTATCACCAATTCCATCTAAAAGTAATGATCCAAGACCAATTGATGACTTAACACTTCCAGATACAAAGCTTCCAGCTTCTGTAATTCCAAGATGTAATGGATAATCTGTTACCTCTGAAAGTTGGCGGTAGGCTGCAATAGACAAAAAAACATCTGAAGATTTAACACTTATTTTAAAATTAAAAAAATCTTGATCTTCTAAAATCTGTATATTTCTAAGAGCACTTTCAACTAATGCTTCAGGACAAGGCTCTTTATATTTTTCAAGTATATCTCTTTCAAGTGATCCTGCATTAACCCCAATTCTAATTGAACAGTTGTTATTCTTTGCAGCACTTAAAACGTCATAAATTTTCTGCTTATCACCTATGTTACCTGGGTTTATTCTTAAACATTTTGCTCCATTTTCAGCAGCCTCTATTGCTCGTTTATAATGAAAGTGAATATCTGCAATAACTGGTAGTTTTACATTTTTAGTAATTTCTTTTAATGCTTTTGTAGAGTCTTCATCTGGACATGAAACCCTCACAATGTCTGCACCCTCATCTTGAATTGCATTTATTTGACTGATTGTAGCTTTAACATCAGTTGTTAAAGTATTCGTCATTGACTGAACTGAAATTGGATTATCTCCACCAATCTTTATATCACCAACATTTATTACTTTAGTTTTTTTTCGATTAATATTTCTAAAGGGCCTAAGGCTCATAAAATTTAGTCTAATTTAAATTCTTTATGTAATACAGCTATAGCTTTTTTTACTTGATTAGTAGCAATTAAAACTGAAATCTTAATTTCAGAAGTAGATATTACCAAGATATTTATTTTTTTTGAAGCTAAAGCTTGAAACATTCGATAAGTTATTCCAGGAGTTGTTATCATTCCAACTCCAATAATTGAAACTTTGGATACATCTTTATCAAAAGATAACTTCTTATAAGAAATTTTTTTATTTTGTTTAATAAATTTCTCTGCTTTTTTTAAATCATCAGATTTAATTGTAAACGTAAGATCTGTTTCTTTACCATTAAGTGAAATATTTTGTACAACCATATCTACATTTATCAAGTTTTGAGATAGAGGTTTAAAAATAGATGCAGCCACCCCTGGTCTATCTTTAACTCCCTCAATAGTAATTTTTGCATCATTTTTTGTTGATGAAATTCCAGTTATTATTTGATCGCTAAAGGCTTTAGATGAATTTGTAATCAATGTTCCAGGTTTTGAAACAAATGAGGATTTAACTTGTATATTTATTTTACTCAATTTTGCATCTTGTACAGAGGTTGGTTGCATAACTTTAGATCCTAAAGATGCCATTTCCAACATCTCATCATAAAATATTTTTTTAATTTTTTTAGCATTTTTATATTGTCTAGGATCCGTAGTATAAACACCATCTACATCAGTGTAGATAATACATTCATCTGCTTTAATAAATTTAGCCAACATTATTGCTGTAGCATCTGAACCACTTCTGCCAATAGTTGTCAGTCTATAATTACTATTAATTCCTTGAAAACCAGTGATTACAGGAATGCCTCCAATTTTGAGATAGTTTTGTAATTCTTTAGATACAACTTTATTTATTCTTGCAGCTGAGTGGGGGCCCTCAGTTATAATTGGTATCTGCCAAGATAGCCAAGATCTAGATTTAAACCCAATATGATTTAATCTTCCTGCTATTAAAGCACAAGAAACTTGCTCGCCTGTACATAATAAAGTGTCATATTCTGCTTTATCAAAATTGTGACTAATTAGCTTAGATTTACTAACTAGTTCGTTGGTAACACCACTCATAGCAGAAGAAACTACCACTACTTTATTTTTCTTCTTTTTATAGGAAGAAATTATTTTACATACCTTTTTTATTCTATCGATACTTCCTACAGAAGTTCCACCAAACTTTAATACAACAGTTTTCATTGATCTAATTTATTTATTATAATTTAATAAACAATTGATAAAATACATCTTAATTGTTATGTCAACTAATTATCGAATATGAGCAGTGTAAATAAAAAAGAAGTTGAAAAATTTTCAAAAATGGCAGCTGATTGGTGGGATCCTAGCGGAAAATTTAAACCACTTCATAAATTTAACCCAATAAGAATTAGATATATTAAAGAGAGTATTATTAATAATTTTAAATTAAAAGCTAATCAAAAGCCATTAGATAAAATCAATATACTAGACATAGGCTGTGGAGGAGGACTTCTATCTGAACCAATGACAAGATTGGGTGCAAATGTAACTGGAATTGATGCATCTAGTAAAAATATTAATATTGCCAAACTTCATGCAAAAAAAAGTAAACTTAAAATTAATTATATATGTTCATCTCCTGAAAAATTAAAAATTAAGAAAAAATTTGATGTTATTTTAAACATGGAAATAGTTGAACATGTTGAAGATATTAATTTTTTTATAAATTCTTGTTCAAAACTTCTTAAAAAAAATGGAGTCATGTATATTGCAACTCTTAATAAAACATTAAAATCATACATATTTGCAATTATTGGAGCAGAATATGTTTTAAGGTGGCTTCCAATAGGAACTCACGACTGGGAAAAATTTGTAAAACCTGAAGATCTTAAAAAAATTTTAAGTAAAAACAATTTAAAATTAGAGAAGTTAGATGGGATGAATTTTAATATAATTAAAGATGAATGGAGCATATCTTCAGATACCTCAATTAATTATATTACAAAATCTATAAAACTCTAATTATCCTTTTCTTCCACCCAAGGTATCATTTGAGCATCGATACCTTCCTCTTTAAGCTCCAAAAGATCTTTCTTGGAAGCGCTTCCATAAATACCTTTAGATTTTTTTTTTTTATCATAGTGTATAGATCGTGCCTCATAAGCAAAGTTCTCACCAACAAACTTAAAATTTTCTTTGATAAATTTTTGATAACTTTGAATAGTTTTTTTTACATTTTGATATTTCTTTAATTGCAAATCATTTTTTATAGTTTTTTTATTATTCCTTACATTTGGTGCCATAAGAGTTTTGTCAATCTTTATAGAATTACAAATATGACAAACTAATAATTTTTTTTTTTTGAGTTTTTCAAATTCAGCAGAAGAAGCAAACCAACTGTCAAAAGCTATTTCACAATCGCTACATCTTAATTTATATTTAATCATAGTTATTAATTAATAATAATTATTAAATTTTCAACAATCTTAACTTCTATAATCTGCATTGATGTCTATATATTTTTTTGTATAATCCATTGTATAAACAGTAAAACTTTTCTTTCCGGTGAAAATTTCAATATCAAAATTAATATAGTCACTTTTCATATATTTAGACGTTATTGTCTCATCGTAACTCTGATGTAATTTACCATCTTGGACAATTTTAAAATCTCCAAATTTGATCGATAGTTTTTTTAAATTTATATTTGGGCCCGCTTTACCAATCGCCATTACAATCCTTCCCCAGTTAGGATCCTCACCAGCAATTGCAGTTTTTACAAGAGGTGAGTTTGCAATAGAAAAAGCTATTTGTTTAGCTTCAACATCAGATTTACATTTTTTTACATTTATAGTTATAAACTTTGAGGATCCTTCTCCATCAGAAACTACTCTTTTAGCTAAATTCAATAAAACACTGTTTAAAGCTTTGTCAAAAATTTGAATTTTTTTATCATTAAAATTTTTAATTTTAGCATTATTAGCTTTTCCAGTTGCAAAAATAGTTGCCATGTCATTTGTGCTTGTATCTCCATCACACGTGATGGCATTAAAAGTTGTGGAGATATTCTTTTTTAATAATTTTTTTAAAATATCATTTGAAATATTTGCGTCTGTAAAAATGTACGCTAGAGTTGTTGCCATATTTGGATAGATCATACCCGAGCCTTTTGCTATTCCATAAATTTTTACTTCTTTATTTCCAATGGTACACACTTCCATTGCTAATTTGGGTTTAGTATCTGTTGTCATAATTCCTAACCCTGCTTTCATCCAAAGAAATTTGTTTTGGGTATATTTAATCTTATTAATTAAATTAGGAATTTGATCAGAAATTTTTTTATATGGAAAAGGTTCACCAATAGTTCCTGTACAACCAAACATAATTTCTTTGAAAGAAATTTTTTTTGGAATATCCTCATCTTGCTCTTGTTTTTTTGTTAATCCGGCTGAAATAATTTCTGACAACTTTTTAAGACTTTCATAGCCTTGTTTGCCTGTAAAAGCATTCGCATTTCTAGTGTTAACTAGAAGTGAATATATCTTTTTGCTTTTTTGGTTTAAATTCCATTTAATATTTTCTGATACTATTTTTGATTGGGTATAAACAGAAGCGTAGTTTGCCCCATCTCTAAAATAAAACAATGATAAATCATCTCTATTATCATTATATAAATTTGCGCTTACAACAGAAATTGATAAGCCATCAATATGATCTAGGTCTTGAAAATCAATCATTTTAGCATTTTTTGATTTTGAAGATAAAAAATTTGATAAATTAATTCCCATAGTATTTAAAATAATTATTTAATACATATATTAAACAATATAAATAAAGAATAAATCAAATACTAATGTTCAATCCAATTAATCTTATTTCAAAATTCATTAAATCTAGCAATCAAAAAGAGCTCGACAGAATTGGTAAAATTGTAACAAAAATAAATTTACTTGAGGGTGAGTATAAAAACCTCAATGAATCAGATTTTCCAAAAAAAACTCAAGAATATAAAGAACAAATTAAACAAGGAAAAACTTTAGATGAACTTTTGCCTGAAGCATTCGCATTGGTTAGGGAGGCTTCAAAAAGAACACGTAACGAAAGACATTTTGATGTTCAAATAATTGGTGGCGTTGTTCTCCACGAAGGCAAGATAGCTGAAATGAGAACAGGAGAAGGTAAAACTTTAACAATTTCTCTTGCCGCATACTTAAATGCTCTAGCAGGAAAAGGTGTTCATATTGTAACCGTAAATGATTATCTGGCAAAAAGAGACTCCCTAGAAATGGGTCAGATCTACAATTATTTGGGTCTCTCATCAGGCTATATCAATAACGATCAAGATGATAATGAAAGAAAGAAGAATTATAATTGTGATATCACATATGCAACAAATAGTGAGCTAGGATTTGATTACCTTAGAGATAATATGAAATTTTCTGAAAATGAAATGGTTCAAAGAGAACATTCATTTTCTATAGTTGATGAGATAGACTCATGTCTAATCGATGAAGCTAGGACCCCATTAGTAATATCAGGTTCAACTGAGGATAAAACTGCCCAATATGTTGCTGTTGATAAACTTGTAAGACAATTAAATGATAAAGATTATGAAATAGATGAAAAAGAAAAAAGTATTCTTTTAACCAATGATGGAATCAATAATGTAGAAAAAATTTTTTCTACTGCTGGTATCTTAAAAAATAATAATTTTTATGATCCTGAAAATTTACACTTAGTACATCATGTCAATCAAGCACTTCGAGCTAATCATTTATTTGAAAAAGGTAAAGATTATATTGTTAAAGATGAAAACTTAAAAATTATAGATGAACTGACAGGTAGAATACTTGAAGGTAGAAGATTTGGCGATGGTTTACATCAGGCATTAGAAGCAAAAGAAAAAATATATATTCAAGCAGAAAATCAAACCTTAGCTTCAATAACATATCAAAATTATTTTAAACTTTATAAAAAAATATCTGGATGTACCGGTACTGCCGCAACAGAAGCTGAAGAATTTATTGAAATTTATAATTTAACTGTTGTGATTATTCCTACTAATAATGAAATGATTAGAAAAGATTATAATGATCAAATTTTTAGAACAGAAAATGAAAAAAACGATGCAATTATTGAAAAAATTGTTGAACGTCATAATGCTGGCCAACCAATTCTAATTTTTACATCAAGTATTAACAAATCAGAAATCTATTCAAACTTATTAAAGAAAAAAAATATTAATCATGTTGTATTAAATGCTAAAAATCACGAAAATGAAGCAGATATAATAGCTAACGCAGGTAAAGAAAAATCAGTAATTATTACAACAAGCATTTCTGGAAGAGGTGTGGATATTCAACTTGGGGGTAAAAAGGGATCTATCAAAGATGGTCAGCTCAGAACAGATAAAAACAAAATAAAATCTTTAGGTGGGTTATTTGTAGTTGGCACTGAGAGAATGGAGTCGAGAAGAGTAGATAATCAAGCAAGAGGTAGAGCTGGTAGACAAGGTGATGAAGGGAGCTCAATCTTTTATGTAAGTCTTGAAGATGATTTAATGAGAATTTTTGGATCAGAGTCTATGAATAAAATGCTAGAAAAATTAGGACTTAAAGATGGAGAAAGTATTGATCACCCATGGATTAA
>Ga0209335_10006369_pt1 | contig 10559 bp, 8 predicted proteins | sample COG_09_FD_184753 | JGI IMG/M metagenome (GOLD analysis project Ga0209335, IMG submission 184753) | Pelagic Microbial community sample from North Sea - COGITO 998_met_09 (SPAdes) (version 2) | ecosystem: Environmental > Aquatic > Marine > Neritic zone/Coastal water | place: Helgoland, sampling...
GCAACGCCAGTACTGGCTTCAACGCTCGTAATTATCGTGGTATTCTTTCCTGTAGTTTTCTTAACCGGAATGGCTAAGTTTTTGTTCTCTCCGTTGGCTATCACGGTTGCAGGAGCGATGTTAGGATCTTACTTGTTCTCGTTAACACTAGTGCCTTTGGCCGCTGCCTATTTGTTCAAAAATAAACTTCCCGCAGTAGGAGAACAAACGCAGTCTTTAAATTTTTTCCAACGATTTATTGAATTTCTCCGCGTCAAGTATGAAGGCAGCTTGGTTACTGCTCTAAAGTACAAATGGGGAGTATTAGCTGCCGTTGCGGGGCTGTTTGTTTTTTCATTATTCGTAATGAAAAATAAATTGGGCTATGAGCTGTTCCCTCAGTCTGATGTTGGGCAAATGGAAATTATGGTTCGGATGGAGTCAGGTACTCCGCTTAAAACAACAGAGCAAACCATTATCGAAATGGAGGAAGTTTTAAGAAAAGAACTGGGAACAGATTTAGAGCAATTAATTTCGAACATTGGTGTGTTTTACGACCTACCGGCGGCATATACACCAAATTCCGGAACTCAAGATGCATTTATAGGTATTCAACTTACTCCTGAACACCAAACTAGCACCTTCAGTTATGCCGGTCGATTAAGGGAGCTATTAACCGATAAATTTCCTGGGATAGAACTTAGCTTTAATACGGGAGGATTAATCACCGCCGCTCTTAATGATGGCAAGCCAGCTCCAATTGACGTGCAAATAATAGGAAATAATCTTCAGGAATTAAGAAAAATAGCTGAACGCATTAGAGATACCATTACAGATATTACAGCAACCAGAGATGTGCGGATACTTCAACGAATTGACCAACCGACAAAAGACATTGATATTGACAGAATAAAAGCAGCAGAACTTGGCGTTAAGCCTGTAGATGCTATTAAAAACATGGTGTCGGCGTTAAATTCTTCGGCCACTTTCGATAAAGCATTTTGGATTGATGAAAAAAATGGAAACCATTACTATGTTGGCGTTACTTACCCCGAGCACCTAATTAATGATGAGTATATCCTATCTAATGTAAATGTATCTAGCGAAACGCACGACAAACCCGTTCCATTTAGAAGTTTTTCTGAAATTAGTGAATCGACTAATCCCGTAGAAATAAATCACTATAAGCTGCAACGGGTTTTTAACGTTTATTCCAGTGTAGAGGGTTCAGACATTGGTTCTGTGTCGGACGAAATTCAGCGGAGAGTTGATGCAATGAAATTTCCTAAGGGGTATAAAGTTAATTTTCAAGGCGAAATTGCAGTGATGAGAACCTCTTTTTCTGACCTGGGTTTGGGAATGGGGCTAGCTGTGCTTTTGGCCTTTCTAATTATCATCCCTCTATTTCGATCATTTCGTCAGCCGTTAATTATTATCATGGCTTTCCCTTTGGGAATAATTGGTGTAGCGCTCCTCATGTGGATAACCGATACCAATCTAAATATTCAATCACTCATGGGTATTATAATGATGATTGGCATCGCTGTTTCGTATGGAAATATTCTTATTGACAGAATTAACGCGTTAATTAAAGAGGGCAAAGAGAAAGGCGAAGCAATTATTAGTGGCGCTACGGATCGGTTTCGTCCTGTTTTGATGACTGCCGGAACCACTATTTTTGGATTATTACCTACAGCAATGGCAACAAGCGCTGGAACAGAAGCCAATGTGCCTTTGGCAATTGCAGTAATTGGAGGAACATTCATGGCGACCCTGCTTACTTTGTATATAATTCCTATTCTTTACTTATTGATTGCCAAAAAATAAAACCGACTAAGAATGATGAAAACAAATAAAAATCAACTGGTCATGGCCCTATTGTCCTCTGTCATTTTATTATGTTCTTGCGGAAATAAAGAGCATGAGATGGAGTCCTCTGCGGTCGAGGAGAAACTGATTAGCAAGATTCAATCGGTGGAAGTAGTAAATCCTATAGAAAGATCATTCACTGCCGATATTTTAATTACGGGAACCGCCGAGCCAAATCAGAAGGTTATTATTTATGCAATGGAGAGTGGTTATGTGCAAAACATCCTGGTTGACATAGGTGATGTTGTTGCTAAGGGATCTGTAATTGCGGAATTATCGAACCCAGAGCTGCTAAGACAATTAGAAGAGAAAAAAGCACAATTAGATGCTAATGAGTCCACCTATAAGAGATTAAGCTCAGTTCAAGAAAAAACCCCCGCATTAACCACAACACAGCTGGTGGAGGATGCAGAAGCGGCTTACCTTGCTGCCAAAGCAGCAGTTTCCTCTATTCAAGATCGCTTAAGTTTTTTGCAAGTCAAGGCGCCCTTTAGCGGAAAAGTAACCAAACGTATGATTGATAATGGTGCCCTAATTCAGAGCGGGCTAACCCAAAGTAATCCCCAAGGGATTATTGAATTGCAAGATGTTAACCCAATTCGATTAACTATCCCGCTGCCAGAATCTGATATCGTTTCTATAGCTAAAGGCACTGAAGTTGATGTTTCTTTCCCTGAGCTGCCGGGAGCATCATTAAAGGCCAAAGTGAGTAGAATGGCCGGAGCACTGGACCCTGCATCTAAAACTCTTCTCGTAGAAATAGATTTAGATAATTCAGATGATAAAATTAAACCTGGCATGTATGCTAAGGCCTTAGTTAGGGTAAATAGCCGAGAGGGCGTTATTTCTCTTCCGATTACGGCTCAGTCTATTTTCCAAAATCAGCCATTTGTTTTAGTAGTAAACAATGATAAAGTAGAGCAAGTTGCTTTAAGAAAGGGCTTGGCGGGTAAAGATTATTTTGAAGTACTAAATCCGGAGATAAACGCTAATTCTTTAGTTATCGTTCAAGGAAAGGGGCTGGTAAAAGCTGGCCAAATTGTAAATCCCGTATTAAAAGGCGAGTAGAGTATGTGTCAACCATTACAGTCTGTTAAACTCCTTGTATTTATTCTGTTCTTCGGAATGTCATCGATGGTTCTATCGCAGGATAGTTTAGTTTCTGTCAATTTGGAAGCTGTGCTTAAGCTTGGCGGAGCAAACAATCTCACTATTAAAGAATATAAGTTAAGACACGAACTTGCTTTGGCTGATTTCATGAAAGCAAAGGAATGGTGGCTTCCCGATTTATATGCTGGGACATCTATTCACCAATTATGGGGAAACGCTATGAATGGTAATGGGGCTATTTTTACAGATGTAAATCGACAAAGTTTTTGGGGTGGGTTAGGCGTTAACGCTTCTTGGGATTTTGGAACGGGTTTGTTTCTCACCGATGCGGCAAAATTAAATACACAAGCGGTTTCATTCGCAACGGAAGCAGAGCAGAATAAAGCTTTGCTGCTTACTATAGAAGCCTATTATGACTTCCTTGTGGCTCAACTCTATGCTAAAGAATATTCGCAACTGGCCAAACAAGCTGGAATAATTGCAGCTCAAATCGAAATTCAAGTTGGGGCCGGTTTACTATATGAATCGGAATTACTGCTAGCGCAAAGCAACTTCAACCATCTAAAAGTACAGATGATGTCTGCTCGTATGGAGCAAAATAATCAAGCTGCATTGCTAATCCAATTACTAAACCTAGATCCAAAAACTCAGTTAGTCTGTGTTGATAGCTTGCTTGTGCCTATAGAATTAAAGGGTGTCGAAACTGGTATAAATGTTTCTAGCTCTATAGAATCTGTCTATAAAAAAAGACCCGAATTAAAAAGCATGGACTTAAATTTACAGGCATTAAACGCTGCCAAGAAAACAACTACTGCGGGCCTTCTTCTACCTAAGTTTAGTATAGGCGGCTACGGATCGTACTTTGGCGGTGTGTTCTCTCCGGTTAGTCCTACTAGTGAAATTAATGCTTCTCTTATTTGGACAGTCCCCACGGGAAGACTGATTTATGCTGGTGAGTTAAAACAATACGATTGTCGAATTGCTTTGCAGGAAAATCAAATTTCACAAACAAAAGCACGTATTAATAAGGGCGTGCTCAGTTCTCGCGCACAAATATTGTTAGCAAAACAACAATTAGACATTGCTTTAGCCGGGAGTAAATTAGCTGAAAAAGCAATGGATCAGTGCCTCCAAAGACAAGCCCTTGGTACTGTTCGTCCGTTTGAGATATTACAAGCACAAGAAGTATATATCAAATCAAGATTAGATTATCTTACCTCTGTTTCTCTTTATAACAAAGCGCAATATCGGCTTTTTGTTGCCGAAGGAAACAACCTGTAGAATATTATAAATATAGTTTCGAGAACGCTATTCCTTCTGTTTGTCAATTATTAGATTCAGTAGCAGTTTCTGAAGCTGATCCGTGATTTCATCATTTTCATTTAATAGAGTATATTGATTTTCTTGTGTTTCTCTATTCATCGTATCTTTGCTGTATGAAAATTTATGTATTAGCTTTCTATTTGGTTATTGCCTGTTTCTCAATTCAAGCGCAGGGTCCTATGTCTACTGGGCCTGCAGGCACTAGCGAAGAAGCTGAATGGCAAAAAATTAATTTAGGCGGAGGTGTGGTTTACGAAGGTTATCTACTACACGGGGACTTTAATGGTGATGGCACTATGATTTACCAAGACTCTAGCATGTATTCTGGAGAGTGGAAAGATGGTTCAAGAAACGGCACTGGCACAATGAACTGGAAAAGTGGAAGTGTTTACCAGGGTAAATGGAAAGAAGATCTTATGCAGGGTAGAGGGACCATGCGTTGGAAAAACGGAAATTTATTTGTAGGCCATTTTGAAAATAACAAGCCATCCGGAAAAGGGACAATGATCTATGCTGATGGATCCAAGCACGCAGGCCTGTTTACCAATGGTGTTCCTAACGGGAAAGGGAAAAGTAAAACTGTTGATGGTGTTGTCGAAAAAGGGGTTTGGGTAAGTGGTGTCAAGCAATAATTTTTACCGCATATATCTTTGGGCAGAGTTAACGCTGCTGTTTGTTATTGTTCCTGTGGCTCTTAGCCAAAAAATCCCGACATGGATTAAGGTTGCTGCTGTTTTGTTGGGAGTTGCTTATGTGGTTTACGTTTCTAATAAAGTTGGCCTATTAAATAAGCGGCTATTTACCGCTGTATTTTCTTCTGTGGGCAAGAGGTCTTCTTTAATCCGCCTTCTGATAGTTTTATTAGCAACCACGGCTTACGGCTATGCTGTCGAGCCTTCTCTATTATTCCTTTTTCCGCTAACAAAGCCTTTAATGTGGCTAGGAATCTGTTTAGGTTATGCTTTATTCTCTGCCATTCCCTTAGAGTTTATTTATCGCGTTTTCTTCTATAATCGATACCGCGCATTGTTCGGAACGCACTTTGTTTTTGTGCTTTACAACTCGTTGCTTTTCGCATTAGCTCATTTGATATTTGGCAATAACCTCGTTCTAGTAATAGCTTTTATTGGAGGGCTACTCTTCAATTACTCTTACTCAAAAAACCAATCTTATCTACTTGTAAGTATTGAACACAGCGTTTTCGGTTGCTGGCTATTTACACTAGGAATGACGGAAATGCTGGCGATCCCCAACTAATAAATCCATTCTAGATAAACGGTTAATGCAATGTCGTCATTTGATAGAGTGATCGATGCTGGGGTAGAATCAACATGGTCGCTACCCATAAAAGAAAGATCTCCAATGGCATCATCAGTATCTGGGGAGGGGTCGTTGTCTAATAGAAATATAGTGTACGTGCTTGTTAGGTTAGCTGTAAATGGAAATTCATCAGTAAAACTATACGTTGTTCCCCAAACAGCATTTTCATGTATGGTTGTGCCAACAACTATCTCTGTTATGCCTTGCTCAATAGATATTTTTAAATCTGCATCATCAATGATGTCCCACAATGTGCCAAACCCAAGTATAACAGGGTCTGTTGTCTCTGGCCAATTAGTAACATCTATGCTTGTCACTTTGACCGCGGTTGGGATTGTTTGCTCTAGAACGGTTACGGTAATCGTTTCGGAGTCCTTTTTTCTTCCATTTTTCGAATAACACTCTAAAGTTACATCGTAGCTGCCTGCCGTTGTGAAAATTAACTCAATGTCCTCCGTTTCAAATTCTTGACCGTCTGACACTGTCCATAATTGAGTTACTGCGTCTTGACTGCAGTTGGTAAAGACAATAGTTTCTCCTTCATATATCTCTGTTTCATCAGAAGTAAAACAAGCCTCTGGTTTTTTCTGACAACTTGTTAATATTAATACTGCTGTTGTAAGGGTAAGTAAACGTGATTTTATCATGATTCAATTTTTAGTTTGGGAATATTATTCCTTTATGGTTTCCAGCTTCTACCTTTGGTATCGTTGAGCCGTAATGTTCGTTAATCGCTTTTATAAATACATTAGCTGTTAATGCATAACCTTTCGGGTTCGGATGAATACCGTCTAAAGAAAATACTCCGCCTTCAATATACTTAGTAGAGTAATCAACTCCATCTAAAACTACACCATCTTCGTAAGGTCTTAAAAAATCATAATTATCAACTAAAGCAAACCCGTACTTTTCTGCCGCCTCTCTAATAATTTGGTTCAACGTAAGTGTATGTTCGCGGGCAATTGCTGCTTCGTATTTATCTAGCACTTGACTTGTGGGTAAGGGATCACTTTGCGATTGACCGGTGCCATCAGCAAGGTAATCTGATGCGGTTAGAAGAATCAAATCATCCTCTTCGGCAACCCGAACAACGCCATTGCCTTCAGTAATCCAGATCGGGTACCCGGTAGCCTCTTCATTAATTGTGTTAAACAACGGTATCGAAGTTATGTCTGGAATCGTAGAACACGCGCCATCAGCGCCCATTCTGCTGAGCGCTGTTAATACAGAATCGTACTTGTTTCTAAAAACGTTTGCCGGAGTTAGAGGAGTGATATCTATCAACCCAACTCCGCCAATTTCTATCGGGGTCGCTTCACCTCCACTGATGCACCACAATAATAAATCATTATTGCCCAGCCAACAGGTAAAAAAGGTTGCCCCTGATGATTTAACGTGGTCTAGGTAAGATACGTTGTTGATTATTGGTGTGCCAAAATCTAAAAATCTTCCAAATGGATTAAACGATACCACGGCTTGGTTTATCGTTGATGACAAAAAATCTCCCGCTGTAGGAACGCAATCGGTTAGTCTAATTCCCGCAACACCTAAATTATTATATTTTACTGTTTTATCTGCCCAGCTCGACCAAGAAGCGTCTTCACCATATCCTCCTAGGTCGTCTGCTGAAAGAACTTCTAGTTCTCCGTTTATCTCGGCCAGATGCATATAGCCTGATCCGTTTGCGGTAGCCAGCGGTTGCACAAATTCTCCAATGTCCGGGCTCACCAATTTCATTTGTCCTGCCAATATCGCTGGAAAAGAATTTTCTTGTTCGTGGTATTTATTATGTAACCCAAAATCTTGAAACCCTTGTGTTAACGAATTGCCAATGGCTATATAATTATAGAAGTCGGCCCTCCCTGGCGTAAGTTCTCTGCTTTCAAACTCCGTCTTTAAGCAGCCAAGAAGGCCAACGGCCAAAACCACAGCTGCTCCTATATATGTGTGCGATTTATTCAACTTGAGGTGCTGATTTTTGTTTCTTTTTCCAATCTAAGGCATAGCCCAGACTGATTCCGTAGATATTAACTTTTCGTCTGTAAATCGCACTAAATCCTTCGTCTACCAGCTCTCCTTCTCGCTCCGCTACCTGCCGAATAAATGAAAAATCAATTGATAAATTCTTAACTCCATAAAACCCAACGCCGGCCGTAAAAGATAGGTTGTCAGAATCTGGTAATTCTGGACTGACATAACCATCTGGTATTGGTGAGTTATCGTAATAACAGCCCATTCTCAGGGCAGCCAATTCTTTGTACACAAACTCTACGCCTGTACGGTGAGCAAATACGTTGTCCCAATTTTTAGTCACCTTCGTGTCTGGTGTTTCTTCGTTTTCAAAATCAAATGCTAACGTATCATAAGTTGACCAACCCGTTCGATTTATTTCATAATTAAGGTTTACATTCCAAGACTCGCCTTTTGCGAAGTCAAAACAAAAACCTCCCGAGATGACTGATGGCAAGTTAAGTTCGGCAGTGAACCCCGTTTCAATTGGAAACATTGAGCGCATCGAATTAGGAATATTAATGAAATCTGCTTTACCTTCTTTTAATTTAATTTTCATTCCTGATCGATAACTTAACCCTGCTGTTAAACTGATTACACCGGAACTAATTTCTTTCTCAAATACATTTGAAAAAATGCCCACGTTATATCCGTAAGCCTTGCCTTTTCCTGTTAGCCTTGCTTTCCCGTACAAAACATTTACGGAGCTTAGTGGCACTGCTTTTTCGTAACTGAAACTGCCTGTAGTATAAACGAAACCGGCTCCAATGCTAATACGGTCGTGAATCTTATAGGCTACGGTTGGCTGAAACATAAACGTTCTCAATGATATGTTTTGTATAATGTACCTCCCTTGCCAATCATCTGCAAAAGACGATGCAGAACCAAACTGATTGTTCACGCCAAGACCATAAGCAAGCTTCTCTTTATATCGACCTGAGTAGTAAAAATGAACTGGGGTAGCATTGCCCGTTGTCTGGTTAATATTATCGTAGTAATCCGTTTGAAGAGACACAGACGGGACAATAATATGTGTCCCAAAAATTAAATTTTGTGACTTTAAATTCATTAGCCCGCCGGGGTTAAAATATAGTGCTGATGCGTCTGTACATTTGCCTGTAAAAGCGCCACCTATTCCAACGGCTTTTGTTCCTTGTATATTTAGCTGGAACCCACCCGCAAAGGCAATGTTTGCAGCAATACAGTAGAATATTATAAGAAATTTATGCAATTTTTAGAGTAATGAATGCTAAAAGTAAGAAAAATTTATTAGGCGCGCATAACATTAAGCTGGGTTATTCAATAATACTTAATTAAATAACTTCCCTTTTTGGAATTTCATTCATCGCTCTTTCGGCAATTGCGGTTATTGAAAGAGCTGGGTTTACGCCAGGATTAGCAGAAATCATAGAGCCATCAATCACATACATATCACGATACCCAAAAACACGATTGTCTTTGTCGATTACGCCAGTTTCTTTGTTCTCGCCCATAACTGCGCCACCTAATATGTGCGCTGTTGAAGGAATTCCAGCAATAGATTCAAGGGCGAAAGATGACGGTTTACCTTTTGTTATTTGGCTATATTTTTTGGTTAATTCAATAGATTCCTTAATAAATGGGCTTGGTGGTTTGCCTTGTCCTATAGATGAGCTCATCAACCCAAAAATGTTTCTTTTAAATTTAAGAGTGCTGTCTATTGTTTGCATGAAAAGCAATACCACCGTGGTTTTAGACCAGCTATTAAGAACATACATTTTTAAATAGACCCAGGGCGAACTTATGAGTATTAATGCTGTTTTAAATAATCTACTCCAGGCATTATTCCCCACAGAGTATGGTAAATGAAATAATTTCCAAAACCCAGACCCTTCTGAATATCTAACAACTTCTAGGTGACTTTTTTCATCGGTATGAAGAATACTTCCTATAGCAACACCTCTAGAAACATCCGAGCTGCTGTCTGCCTTAGAAATACTTACCAATGTTTCGTTATTTGTTCGGATCTCCTGTCCTAGCATCTCTGACAAAAGAGGCAGAGATTTGTTTTTTAGTTTTAAAAGCAATTTAACTGTGCCTAAAACCCCTCCTGCAAAAACAATTCCTTTGGCTACAAACTCTTTTCGTTTAAAAAACCCTGTGCTTGATTTTGATTTAACCACATACCCCTCTTTATTTTCGCTGCCAACAGGGGCAACGTCATAAACTTCATTTTCGGCCAATATTTCAGCCCCTTCTTTTTGGGCGAAATGCAAGTAGTTTTTATCTAATGTGTTTTTTGAGTCGTTTCGGCATCCTGTCATACATCCTCCACAAAAATTACACCCGGTTCGGTCTGGGCCCTCGCCGCCGAAATAAGGATCACTCACTGTTTCGTTTTCTTTACCAAAAAAGACCGCAACCGTTGTCTGCTCAAATTTATCTCCCTTGCCAATCGCCTCCGCTAGCTGCTTTAGCTCAATATCGCCCTCAAACAATTTAGGTGTTTTAGCAGCACCCAACATCTTTAATGCTATTTGGTAAAAAGGCTTCAATTCAGTTTCCCAATCGTTGAGGTTTCTCCAGCTTCCCGTTGTATAAAAGTCCTTTTCCGGAATGGGTAGTGTGTTAGCGTAGACCAAAGATCCACCACCAACACCTGTTCCTGAAATAATTGCAACATGTTTAAGTATTGTCAATTTCATTATACCAAAACACCGTAATAATGGAACCCATAGCCATTTCCTTATGTTCCAATTTGTTTTAGCAAAGTCTTCGGGTTTATACCATTTTCCTTTCTCTATTACCAAAACCTTATAGCCTTTCTGAGACAGCCTCAATGCGCTTACAGATCCTCCAAAACCGCTGCCAATAATAATATAATCGTAGTCGTAATTCACTTACCTCTATCGAAACAGTCTTTTAATCCACTTTAATTTGGTAGGGCTATAGGGAGAATACTTTAGGCT
>Ga0209335_10006380_pt1 | contig 10543 bp, 8 predicted proteins | sample COG_09_FD_184753 | JGI IMG/M metagenome (GOLD analysis project Ga0209335, IMG submission 184753) | Pelagic Microbial community sample from North Sea - COGITO 998_met_09 (SPAdes) (version 2) | ecosystem: Environmental > Aquatic > Marine > Neritic zone/Coastal water | place: Helgoland, sampling...
TTGTGTCTACCAATTTCACCACGAGGGCATTAATGAATTTCATGAGTATTTATGCTAATATTTATAATTGAACAAGAGGAATAAGTAAAATTTTTTTAGTTAATTTCAATTAAATTAGAATCTGATGAAATCTCTTCAATAAACATATTTTTTAAATATTCTTTTCTGCTTAGAAGAGGCGATAAATCTTCTATAGGTTTACCAAATTGTAATTTCGGTATAATTTTTTGATCTGGCTTAATTAAAACATTTACAAATTCAGGTTTGTTTGAATTGATGATTTTTTTTAATTTATTTCTCATTTTATAATGATTTTTTATTACCGAATAGTTTATTCCAAAAGCATTTGCAATTTTTTCAAAATTTGGATTTGAAACTCCCTTACCTGATGCCTCAAATCTTTTTGATAAATATAGTTCCTGAAATTGTTTTATAATTCCATACCCATTATTATTTAATATAAATATTTTGATAGGCAGTTTATTATTGACTAGTGTATGTAATTCTTGAAGATTAATTTGTAGACTACCGTCTCCATCTATACATATAATTCTTTTTTTATTTTTAACTATAGAAGCACCGATTGAAGCTGGTAATGCATAACCCATTGGTGAATTACCAAATGCAGAAAAAAATCTTTGTCCTTTTTTTATTTTAAATGCCTGAACTGCCCAAGTTAAATGAGCACCATCATCGGCAATAATAATATCTTTATTATTTAATTCTTCAGATAAAACTTCCACAAAATAATAAGGATTAGTAAATTTTTTTTGTTTTCTCCAGTTTTCTAAAACATTAGGATAATTTTTATTCCAGTCTTCACAATTTTTTAACCAATTGATGTTGCAATTATATTTTGTTTTAAGATTAAATTTATCAAGAAAATCTCCTACATCATAATTTAATTTTAAAAAATTTTTTAGACCTCTTTTTTTATTTAGTTCATTCTTATCAATATCAACACTCACAATTTTAGCTTTTCTTCCAAATGTACTAGGAGTTCCACCAGTGATTCTGGTATCTAATCTGCTTCCAATATTTAAAATAAAATCTGAATTTTGCACTGCAAAATTAGCAGCTCTACTTCCATATACACCTATTGTGCCTACATAATTTTTTTGACCATAAAAACAACAATCCTTTCCACTCCATGTTGTTACATATGGTATTTTATAATTGGCAAATAACTTATTCAGTTTATTTTTACTTTTTGATATTTCTATTCCGCCACCTAAAATAAAAATTGGCCTTTTAGATTTTTTCAATAAATCATAAACATGATTAATTTTTCTATCTATTCCAATCTTTAAATTTCTTTTTGGTGGTATGAATTTTTTTAATTTTTTTAGATTTATTATTTTTCTTTGAAAATTCATTGGGACATCAATTAAAACTGGTCCAGGACGTCCAGAGGTTGAAATGTGATAAGCTTTTTCTAAAATATATGGTATCTCTTTTTCACTTTTAATTCTGTAAGCAAATTTAGTTATAGGTTTTGCCATACTAACAATATCTGTTTCTTGGAAACCTACTTGTCTTACATTTTTAGTTGATTTAACAGCTCCTGATAATTCGTGGGTATTAACTTGACCACAAATATGAATACCAGGAATAGAGTCAAACCAAGAACAGGCTATACCTGTTAATAAATTTGTTGCTCCTGGGCCAGAGGTTACCATTGTTGCACAAAAATTAGGACCCAATCTTGAATAAGCATCGGCCATCATTGCAGCTCCTTGTTCATGACCACAATCTATATAACTTATTTTTTTATTTCTTGAAAAAGCATCCACTACAAAAGTTATGGCACCACCTGTAATTAAAAAAACTTTTTTGACTTTTTTCTTAACTAGAAAATTCAATATATAATCAGATACAAGCATAGAGTTTTTAAAACAAATAAATATTAGTTTATTAACATGGTTGATATATAATTTTGATCAAGAATGGAAGTCGATAAAAATAATGATAAATAAGCAATCAAAAAATAAACAAATTTATTTGAATATTGTGGTAAATTAATCTTATTTCCAAATAAAATAATGAAAACCAAACTAAGGGGATCAAAGTACTCTTGCCAAATTGGTGTTATGGTAGAAAATAATATTAAATTTAATAAAAAGTAAAATATTATAATTTTATTATCATTAAATAATAAAATTAAAAATAACAAACTAAAAAAAGAACAAATTAAAATTAAATATTTTAAAACAAATCCATCAGTAATAATCATAAACAATTTGCTTAAAGCTCCACCACCAATAGTAGTAGGTATAAAATTAAAAAATATTAATAAATAAAAAATAAATGAAAATAATATTAATTTTTTATTTTTATTGAAAAAGATAATAAATTTCTTTTTTTCCAAAAAAACAAATGGAAAAATATAAACTAATATAATGTTCAAAATATACGGAATATTATAAATATTTAAAATTAATGCTCTTTTTTCACCAACTACTACTGGTGTCAAAAGACCTCCCCATGTATTAAAAAAATATAAAGATGGTGAAAAAAAAATAAAAAATAAAAAAACAATCAAAAAATTTTTTTTTGAAAAAAAATTATTCCAATCAAAAATTAACAGAAATAACCCAAAACTTATTATAATATAGTTTTGTCTTGAAAAAAAAGCACAAACTGAAAAAAAAATAGCAGCTATTAAAAAAAAATAACTAAATTTTTTTTTAAGACTTACATAAAAATAAATAGTTATAAAAGTCATTAAAATTGGAAAATTTTCCTCCATCATCCAAAAAGTACTCGTTCTAAAATATGGGCTTAAGAGTATCGTACTTGATAATAAAAATGATAAACTATTGTTTAATTTTAGATGTATATTTAAAATTTTGTAAAATAAAAAAAGACAAAATAAAGATAAGAATAAATTGAATATTTTAATTAAAATTAAATTTTCTGGATTATAAAAAAAATAAGTTACAAAATAATATAATGGGAGCGATGATGATTCATAATCATACCAGTTTATTTTTAAAAGATTTTTGCCATAAAATAATTTAAAATTATTATAATAGTGAGAAAAATCTATAGCCCCTCCACTTGAATTTTCCTGAAAATAAAATCCAATAAAAAAGGAAACAATAATTAGTAATCCTAAAGATATATTTATCGATGAAAATTTAAGTCTATTCAAAATTTATTTATTTATATTGTATTTAAGTTTTAAATTTAAATTATTTTTTTAGCTTATAATAATGATAGATATTAACATAATGAATAAAATAATTGAAACACTTGTTAACTTTTTAAAAATTATGAGGCCCTATCAATGGATAAAAAATACATTGGTTCTTATACCTATGATTATGGCTCATAATATAACTTGGGACAGTTTTTTTTACTCAACTACAGCTTTTATTATTTTAAGTTTAGTTGCATCTACTATTTATATAATTAATGATATTGCAGATATAAACTCAGATAAGCTGCACACTTATAAGAAATTTAGACCATTAGCAGCAGGAACTATAAGTTTAATCCAAAGCAAGATTCTAATTTTATTTTTGATAATTTTTTCATCTGTTTTGATTATAAATACAAACAAAAATTTTCAAATGCTTGTAGTGGGGTATTTCATAGTTTCGAATTTATATACTTTTCTTTTAAAAAAATATGTAATTATTGATATTCTTATCTTGGCATCACTATATACTTTGCGTATTATAGGTGGTGGTTTAATTACCAATATTTATGTATCTTTTTGGTTAATATCTTTTTCATTTTTATTCTTTGTATCTCTTGCAGCAGTTAAAAGAAAATTAGAATTAAAAAATATTAAAAAATCTAATCAAGAAGTTCTTCATGGACGAGGCTATATTGTTAAAGATTTAAAAATGATCAGCAATGTGTCTTTATTTTTTGCAATAGCTTCAATTTTTATTTTTATTTTATATTTAAATTCATCACAAACAATGAGTCTTTATTCTTCGCCTAAAGTTTTGTGGATAGTTTGTCTTATTTTAATCTATTGGATTTCCAGAATACTTATTATATCAAATAAAGGTGAAATAAGCGATGATCCAATTATTTTCGCAATTTATGATAAAAATAGTTACTTTTGTGTAGTTTTAATTTTATTTTTTTTATGGATTGGAACAACTCTGTAAATTTAATAAAAAAACTTTATTAAAGTTAATTTTATATATGAAAAATTCAATTAAAGAAAAAATGTCTGGATGGGGAGGTTATCCAGTGGAAAATGTTAATAGTATTTACCCAAATGATGTTGGTGAGATTTTAAGAGAGATAAAAAAAGGAAATGTTATTGCTAGAGGCAATGGTCGATCTTATGGAGATAGTGCTCAAAATATTCAAAAAACAATTAATATGAGGGGTTTTAATAAAATGTTATCTTTTGATAATAAATTTGGTGTCTTGGAAGCAGAAGCGGGAGTGTTAGTTGAAGATATAATAAATACTTTTCTTCCAAAGGGATGGTTTCCGTATGTTACACCAGGATCAAAATTTGTTTCAATTGGGGGGTTAATTAGTGCAGATGTACATGGGAAAAACCATCATAACGAAGGTAGTTTTAGAAATTATGTTGAGTGGTTAGATTTAATCAACAATGAAGGATCTATAGTAAGATGTTCAAGAGAGAAGAATAAAGATTTATTCGAATGGACAATAGGTGGAATGGGTCTAACTGGGATTATTGTTCGTGCAGCAATTAAATTACGGCCTGTTACTACAGGTTGGATAAAACAAAAAACTTATACAGCAACAAAATTAGATCAGATACTAGATGTTTTTGAAAAAACTAAAGAATCCACTTATTCTGTAGCATGGATAAATATAAACAATAAAAAAAATAATTTTTTTGAAACTTTAATTACAACAGGAGAGCATGCTACAATTGAAAATTTAGATGAAAAAAAAAAATCTTTTCCACTTAAATTGATAAATAAAAAATATATAAAAATTCCATTTTATTTTCCAGAATGGTTTCTAAATGACTTATTTGTTAAAATTTTTAATTCAATTTACTATTTTTTTTCTAAGAATAGCTCTAAAGAAAAATTGATTCATTGGAATAGTTATTTTTACCCTTTGGATAATATTCTTAATTGGAATAAAATTTATGGAAAAAAAGGTTTTCTACAATATCAATGTGTAATTCCATTAAGTAAATCTAAAGATGGCTTGGAAGAACTTATAAGAGAAATTAAAAAGTCAAAAATTAGCTCTTTTTTATCTGTTCTAAAAAGATTTGGAAAACAAGGGGGAAAGTTTTCTTTTCCAATGGAAGGTTATACTATCGCTTTGGATTTTCCTAACAATAAAAAAGTTTTAGAATTATTAGATAGACTGGATAAAATTGTAATTAAATTTGAAGGAAGAGTGTACTTAGCAAAAGATTCTAGAATGAAAAAAAATATTTTCAAAGAATTTGAAAGTCGAGCACAGGACTTTATAGACTTTAGAAATAAAAATAATTTAATAAATAAATTCAAATCTTCACAATCTTCACGATTAGAGTTATGAAAAAAAAAAGTATTTTAATATTAGGATCATTAAGCGATATCGCTAAATCAATTGCACATAAATTTGCAAAAAATAATTATGATTTATTATTGGCTGCTAGAAATATCTCAGAATTAAAATTACAAACAAACGACTTAAAATTACGATACAATATAAACGTTGATTATTATGAGTTTGATATTTTAAAAATAGAAGATCATTTAAGTTTTATAAATAACTTAAGATTAGTTCCTGATATTGTTTTATGTGCTGTTGGATATATGGGTAAACAAATCGATAATGAGGAAAATCAAGTAATGAGATCGCAAGTTATTAGAACAAATTTTGAGGGCCCTACTAATATAATCTCTGAATTTGCAAACATATTTGAAAAAAGAGGAAATGGTATGATTGTTGGAATAAGTTCAGTTGCTGGAGAAAGGGGAAGAAAATCAAATTATATTTATGGCTCAGCTAAAGCGGGATTTACTACATTTTTATCTGGCTTAAGAAATAGACTAAATAATAAAAATGTTCATGTGTTAACAATTTTACCAGGTACAGTTTATACGAAAATGACTTTGGGATTTAATTTACCCAAATTAATTACAACACATCCTGATAAAATAGCAGAGGATATATTCATGGGTGTGCAGAAAAAAAAAGATATTATTTATACTTTAAGTGTTTGGAGATACATTATGAAATTTATAAATTTTATTCCTGAAGCTATTTTCAAAAAAACTAATTTATAATAATCAATATTTGATTAACTTAAAATATTATAAATGATTAAAAATATTTTAAAAACAATACAGAATGATTTTTTTTGTAGTTTCAAATTTAGCTTTATAATTATTATTTTATTTTTATTACTTAAGCTTATAGCTTCATATATTTATTATTTCTCATATGAACTAAATATATTTAATTTATCAAATATTTTTGGTGGATACATAGAATCTCTATCTACTAGCAATGAATTTAAAAGTTGTAACTTAGATAATCACTATACAATTTATTTTGATGAAAATATTTCTTGTGCTTATTCAATGAGAATGCCAGTGATCCCATATTTATATCTTATTTTTACTTTGTTTAGCAAAAAATATTTTGTTATAGCAATCTTGAAAAATATTCTTCTTAGCTTTATTTTCTTAATTTTATTTAAAATTTTTTATAAAAAAATAAAATTAATAGATAAAAATATATTTTATATATTTAATTTTTTTTTATTATTTGTATTCATTTCACCAGTTGTAATAAAACATTCATCTAATATTTCTTATGAAGAAGGTATAATCCTTGAATTAATAATTCTTTGGTCATTATTTTTTTTATTAAGCTGTTATTATATTTCAAGAAACACGACCAAAAAAAACGAATTAACTCCTATATTAGTAATATCGTTATCAACAGTAATTTACTTTACAAAATCTTCTACTTTTTTGTGTTTATTAATCTCTATTATCATCAGCTTAATTTGGTTAAAAAAAGAAAATAATTTAAAGGTAATTTTAACAATTTTAATTTCACTGTCTTTAGTAATGGTGTGGGGCTATAGAAATTTAAATGTATCTAATAGTTTTAATATCGGCTCAAGTATAAATTGGGTTAATGGCTATCATGGATTAAATGATACGGCTTTACAGATTTATCCTGAAATAGCTTTGGATCAAATTTTCTTTGCAGAAAGTTTTGAATTAAAGAATAAAAAGATAATTTTCAATAACGATAACATATTAATAAAATTTGAAAATGAATGGGATAAAAATGATTATTATAAAAATAAATCTTTGAATTGGATAAAAGAGAGTCCTGTTGATTTTATAAAATTAACCTATAAGAAATTTTATAATTTTTTTATATATCTTAAAAAAACCCCTTATTCTGTTGGACCAAAAGTAAATAAAGAATATAAAGAATATTCTTTTCAAGAACTTGTAGTGTTTACATGGCTTATATTTGGGAGATTAAGCACCATATTGCTATTATTTTTTATTTATAAAAACTGGCGTAATGAAAAATTTATGTGCACTTTTATAATTTTAATGTGTGGTGCATATTCGTTACCTTATTTAATTGGTTTTAATTATGAAAGACATATTACACCTTTTATTATAATGACCATCTTTTCAAATATAATGCTATATAACGCTAATAAAAATAGACCACTTTTAAAGTGAATACTAAAATGCAAAATAAAATAATAAATAAATTTTTTTTAGAAAAAATTTTTTTAATTGGAAGTTTTCTATATCTTGTATCTGCAATTAATAACCCATTTTTGAATATCAATTTTTCATCAATTAGCAGTAGCATAACTACATTTAGAGGAATAGCTCCATATATAATGATGCCAATATTGATTGTTTATTTACTATTTATTAACAGAAACTTAAAACTAGAATGGATCTACTTTTTATTTTTAATTTATTTATTTGGCCAATTTGCTGGATATTTAATAAATCCACTTGGTTACACATATCATTTAAACGATCAAAATCAGATTTATTGGCTAATTTGCAATTTCACAGTTATTTTATACTTTTATACTATTCGGGATAATAGAGATCTTAATATTTTGATCTTAAAACTATTTATTTTTATAGTCTCAATTTTAGCAATTAAATTTCTTATTGATGTATATATAGAATTTTTTGAGGAATTTCTTAAGACAAATACAATAACCAATTTTTTTTACAATATTCATAGTATGTCTCCAAATAGATTATTTCTAGAACAGCCAGTTCCAAGATCAAGTGGCTTATCAAGAATGGTCATAATAATTTTTTTATTTTTTTATATACATTTTTTCTTTGCAAAAAATAATAGATATAAAACTATATTATATTTAATATTGTTAGGGTTTTTGACTTTTTCAATATTAAATCTTCAAAACAGAATTACTGTTTTTTATATGGTATTGTTAACTTTATTTACTTTATTTTTTAAAATTTCAAATGTTACTTTTAAAAGTAAAATAGTATTTGTATTATCAATTTTTATATTACCTTTTATTATTCATTTAAATATAGAAAAGATTTCTTCAGCCTCAGTAGATACTTATAAATTTGTAACTGGAAACCAAAAAATTGTCAAAAAAAATATCAAAACAGATAAAGTTCATAATTTAAAAAATATAGATAAGGGAGAAAAGGTAGATAAGGTAGATAAGGTAGATAAGATAGATAAGATAGATAAAAATGAAAAGTCAGAGATTTTAAAAAATTTAAAAACACAAAGAATATTTCTTAAAAGCTCAACTGGAAGAAAAGAATTATGGAGCGAAGCTATTTCATATGTTGTTAGAAATGACCTTAAAGGCTATGGACCACAAGCAGATAGAGCTCTTTTAAATCAAAATATTTCTAGTTTATATTTTTATTCAATATTATGTGGAGGTATAATTTCTTTAATTGCAATTATTTTAATATCAACAATATTATTTTTTAAATCAATGAAAATGATATTTATTAAAAATATTTTTACATCAACTCAAAAGTTTACATGTTTCTCTTTATTAATTATTGGTTATTTTTATTTAAGAACAATCGTAGAAATTTCATTTGGCTTATTTGGAATTGATATGATTATGTTTTTTATAACTTTTAATATTTTCAGAAATTCGGAAAATTATTGATCTAAATAATTTTTCAAGATGTTTTTCAGTTTATAGGATTTTGGAGGTAGTTAAATATAACAAAATTAACAAGTTTGAATGTATATAAAAAACATCATTTTATTTAATTATCTTCTAATAATTTATTTATAGAATTGTCTATTTTTATATTAATATTTAAATTTAAATCTTTTTTTGCTTTTAAAATTGAAGGCACATAATAGTCCACATCTTTATTATTTTTTCTTTTTTTCTTATAAATTGTTTTGTTAAATTTTTTACCAATTAACTTTGCCAGATTTTCTATAGTTATTGCTTCATCAGATCCAACATTGTAAATATTAAAATCTTTATTCGATCTAATCAAAATTTTAAATAACCATTTAATCAATTCATTAGATTCCATATAGCCTCTATAAACATCTTTTGTATCGTTCAATTTGATAACTTTAATATTTTTGTTTTTCGCCTGATTAATTAAATTTGTAATAGCAAAATTTTTATTTTTTAATATTCTGTTTCCAACAAATGAAAACAGCCTTGCCACAGATACGTTAAAACCATTCTTGGATATTATTTTAAATTCTTTTTCCATTTTAATCTTGGATATTGCGTATTTTCTTTTATAGCCTTTAAATTTTTGAACATTTTGAATACTAACCAAATCAGATTCTTTAATTTTCTTAATTTTGTTTATTTTGCCATATACTGCACCAGAACTTGTAAAAAGTATTTTGGTTTTTTTATGTTTTTCATTTAATAAACTTTTAAAATTTAACACACCATCAATATTTTCTTTATCATTTTTTGAATTTGCTGCATAAATTATATAATCTGTCACTGGAATTGATTTAAGATTAACAATATTTTTGTTTATAAATGAAATTTTTATCTTACTAGAAATTTTTTTTTTTCTTCTAGATAAAATTATTATTTCAAATATTTCTTTTTTTTTAAATTTGGATGAATTTAAATAATCAAAAAAAGATTTTCCTAAAAAACCAGTACCACCTATAAATAATAATTTTTTCATTGATTAATTTGGTTAATAAATTTTTTATATAAGTAATCTTGAACCTCTACAACTATATCAAATGAACCCAATTCTTGTAATATTTAATTTCTTTTAATTATGAAAGACACATTATACCATTTGCACTAATCACTTTAATTTCAAACATTATGTTAAATATCAGGACACGTAATAAAATTTAAAATTATTTCGATGCAACAATTAAAATTTGTCCGCACACATACTTTTTAACAAAAGGAATATTTTTAATTATTGGATAAAAAAAGTTAAGTATATAAACCATCCAGTCAGGACAAAAAAAAGGAATAATATTAATAAATGATAAATCAATTGAACTAAATTTAGAATTTTTACACCACATAAATAACTTGTTTGAGGTAAATGATCTTTCCCCATGATCTATA
>Ga0209335_10006387_pt1 | contig 10538 bp, 8 predicted proteins | sample COG_09_FD_184753 | JGI IMG/M metagenome (GOLD analysis project Ga0209335, IMG submission 184753) | Pelagic Microbial community sample from North Sea - COGITO 998_met_09 (SPAdes) (version 2) | ecosystem: Environmental > Aquatic > Marine > Neritic zone/Coastal water | place: Helgoland, sampling...
TCCATAACTAGATGGTTTTGATTTACCCCCAAAACTAGATTTTGCTTTATAACCAAAACTTTTTTTCTCTCCATCTCTTAATGGTCTATCTGATCTTCCTTTACCAAAAGACTTTGCATTATCTCTAGATTTTCTTTTTTTATTATATGGAGACTTTCCTCTTTTGCCTCCTCTTGAATCTCTTCTTACCCCACGTGGCTCAGGTTTAAAATTTGGATCAATTAATTTACTAATTTCATTCCACATTGATCTATCATCAGGAGTTAAAAAAGTTAAAGCTGAACCTTCTGTTCCTGCTCTAGCAGTTCTTCCAATTCTATGAACGTAATCTTCTGGTACTTGTGGCAAGTCATAATTTATTACATGTTGAATTAATGGAATATCTAATCCTCTTGCAGCAACATCGGTTGCAATTAATATTCTTTTAAGACCTTTTCTGAATGAGTTAATTACACGATCTCTTTTACTTTGACGAAGGTCTCCGTGTATGGCATCAGCTGAATGACCTTCTTCCTTAAGACGCTTAACCATTTTATCAGCACCTCTTTTAGTTTTAACAAAAACTAATATCGATCCTTTTCTTGCAATAAATTGATTTACTAATTCATCATATTTATTTTCTTTAAAAACTTGAAGTGTTTCTTGTTTAATTTTTGCAATAGGAATTGAAGTGGATCCTGTTGAAATTCTCTCAGGTTTATTTAAATATCTTTCTGAAATTCTGACGATATTTTGAGGTAGTGTTGCTGAAAATAATAAAGTTTGATGATCTTTTGGAACAAACTTTAAAATTAATTCTATCTGAGGAGTAAAGCCCATATCTAACATTCTGTCTGTTTCATCTAACACCAAGTATTTAGTAGCTGATAGATTTAAGCTTTTTCTTTTTAAGTGATCATTAATTCTTCCTGGTGTTCCAACTATTATTCTAGACCTATTGTTTAATTGTCTAAGTTGTTTTTGCATTGCTTCTCCACCAATAAGTAAAGCGGTTTTAATATTAATTTTATCACTAATAATACTCTTAATTGCGGCCATTACCTGGGTTGCAAGCTCTCTTGTTGGACACATAACTAGCGCAAATGCATTTTTATCTAATATTAATTTATTAATTAAAGGAATGCTAAATGCCAATGTTTTACCAGTTCCTGTTTGAGCTGTTCCTAAAACATCTTTTCCTTCTAAAGCTACTGGTATTGCCATGCTTTGAATTGGAGTAGGTTTCGTAAACTTCATTTTTTGCAATGAATACTTTAACGAATCTTCTATTTTTAATAATTTAAAATTTTCCATTTAGATATTTAGATTTTTTAAAACTTAAGGAAATATGTTCTTAATCCTTTAATACGTCTAATTTATATAGCGATATCTATATGTTTTTTAAACAATCACAAGAAGCTAATTTCTTTAATAAAACTAACTTAATTAGTAAATAATGCCTCTTTTTAAGTTTTCAAATAACTCAATTAATGTATAAGAGCCTCAAATTATGAGTAACAATATTCGAAACATCACAATTATCGCTCACGTCGACCATGGTAAAACAACTATGATTGATAATTTAATGAAACAAAGTGGTTCATTTAGAGAAAATGAAGTTGTTGATGAAAGGTTAATGGATTCTGGAGAATTAGAAAAAGAAAGAGGCATTACTATTTTAGCTAAGCCTGCTTCAATTGATTGGCAGGGATCAAGAGTTAATATTATAGATACACCTGGACACAGAGACTTTGCAGCAGAAGTTGAGCGTGTTTTGAGTATGGCCGATGGCGCATTACTACTTATTGACTCTGCAGAGGGTGTAATGCCACAAACAAAATTTGTATTAGCTAAAGCTCTAAAACAAGGCTTAAAACCAATTGTTGTAATAAACAAATTAGATAAAGCAGACCAAAGAGCTGACGAAGTTTTAGATGAAACATTTGATTTATTTGTGAGTTTAGATGCAAATGAAGATCAGTTAGATTTTCCTGTTTTATATGCAAGTGGAAGATCTGGATGGGCAAGTAAAGAAGTTGATGGCCCAAGAGAAAACCTTCATCCACTGTTAAATCTAATTATGGAACATGTCAAACCTGCTGAACTTGATAAAACAAAACCTTTTGCGATGCTATCAACTTTATTATACGCAGATAGTTTTTTAGGAAGAAGTTTAGTTGGTAGAATATCTCAAGGTACTGCAAAAGCTAATCAATCCATTAAGGCAATAAACCTTAAAGGGGAAAAAGTAGATGAGGGTAAGTTAACTAAAATTTTTAGATACGAAGGAACAAAAAAAGTACCAATCGAAATTGGTGAAGCTGGTGATATTGTTGTGATTGCTGGATTAGAAAAAGCTAATGTAGCTGATACAATTTGTGATCCTGAAGTAAATGATCCAATTCCCGCAACACCAATAGATCCACCCACTATGTCTATAACTGTAAGTGTAAATAGTTCTCCTTTAGCTGGTACAGAGGGTAAAAAACTAACAAGTACTCAAATTAGAGATAGGCTGGTTACAGAGGCAGAAAATAATGTTGGAATTACTTTTTCTCAAAATACTAATGTAGATTCATTTGTGATTAGTGGTCGGGGAGAATTGATGCTTGAAATTTTACTAACACAAATGAGACGTGAAGGTTTTGAAATGACAGTAAGTCCTCCAAAAGTTTTGTACCAACAGGATGAAAGTGGAAATAAACTTGAACCGATTGAAGAAATCACAGTTGATTTAGACGAAGAGTTTTCTTCAAAAATAATTGATTCTATGAATAGAAGAAAAGGTAAATTACTTGATCTTAAAGATACTGGAAAAGATAAAAAAAGATTAATTTTTCATGCTCCAACTAGAGGATTAATGGGATACACAAGTAGATTTTTAACATTAACCAAAGGAACTGGAGTAATTAACAGAATATTCCATGGTTATGGAAAATTTGAAGGTGAAATGGATGGAAGAAAAAATGGTGCTTTAATTTCAATGGCTACTGGAAAAGCTGTGGCATTTGCAATATTCAATCTTCAGGCTAGAGGTGAAATGTTTGTAACTCATAATGATCCTGTTTATGAAGGAATGATTGTTGGATTAGCTCCAAAACCTGGAGATATGATCATTAATGTTATGAAAGGTAAACAATTAACAAATATGAGAACTCAAGGAACCGATGAAAATGTAGTACTTACTCCGGTTAGACAAATGTCAATTGCAGAACAACTTAGTATGTTAAATACTGATGAAGCATTAGAAATTACTCCTAAATCTCTTAGATTAAGAAAAGCAATTCTTAATCCTAATGATAGAAAAAAAAATGAAAAATCTGGAACACCGCTTTAATTAAAAGATTTTCCAACAAAAAATAACCCTAAAGCAACTGCTGGTCCAATTCCAAATGCAAATAATAAAGTTCCAATTCCAACAGTTCCTCCAAGGTACCATCCAGCAGACATTACTGTAATTTCAAGAAATCCTCTAACAGCTGCGATTGGCAAATTTGTTTTTTTTTGCAAACCAACCATTAGTCCATCTCTTGGTCCGGCTCCTAAGTTTGCCACTAGATAAATACCACCACCAAGTCCTACTGTAATAACTGCTACAATTGCCAAAATTATTTGATTAATAAAATTTTCAGGTGTTGGTACAAACTTAATACAGACATCAATCATTAAACCAATAATTATTGCGTTTAAAATTGTTCCAATTCCAGGTTTTTGATTTAATGGTACCCAAAAAATTAAAACACCTACACTTATAAGAATAGTGATTATTCCAACAGAGAGATTAGCATTTAATGCTATACCTTGTGCAAGAACAGACCAAGGAGAAGCTCCTGCAAAAGAAACTATTAATAATCCCTCACCTAAACCAAACAAGGCTAAACCAATACACAAAAATAAGAAAGTTGAAATTTTTGGTTTAAGATTTAGTGGTTTTTCTGAACTCCAAGATACCTTAGGGATATTTTTAATTTTTAAGAACATTTTTTAATAAACTACTTCTTTTAAAATTAAAGTCTATTATTGTTAATGTATTATGAAAAAAATTTTTATCTTAATATTTTTTTTAACTTATTCAGTTATTTCTAATGCACATATGGCGCATTACAATAAATTTAATAAAATTGAAATGGAGATTTTAAGAGATGGTGAGGTTATTGGATATAATTTCTATTTTTTTAAAAGGGATGGAGATAAAATAGTAGTTACAAACCAAATTAAATTAACAGTAAAGTTATTTGGAGCAAAAATTTTTGAAATTGAAGGTTATGGGGAGGAAAAATATATTAAAGATAAATTAATTTCTTTTAATTCCAAAACACTTCAAAATGATAAGAAAAAATATGTAGATTTAAGATATAATAAACAAACTGATAAATTTGATATTCAAGGTTCGTCCTATAATGGTGAGGCATCAATAAATAATGTAATCGGAAATTGGTGGAGCCACAAAATTTTACAAACTGACAGCCAAATTAGTCCAGTGTCAGGCAGTATCAAAGAACAAATAGTGACTTTCATTGGTAAGGAAAAAATTGAACTTTATGGCAAAACATATGAAGTAGAGCATTTTAAGTTAACCTCAAAAGATATGTCTTTACCAAAAGATAAAAGACTTAATTTTGATATATGGTTTGATAGAAAAAATTCTTTAATTCTAAAAGTTTCTTATTCACGTTTAGGGAACTGGGAATATAAGGTTAAAAGTTTTGAATAAGATTATTTATTTATTTTTTTAAAGAGATCAATAGCACTTATCCATCCAGATTCTAATCTAGGTCCAACAAACCAATCTGCACAAATACCAAGGTTTAAGGAAGAATTCCAATAACTTTTAATTCTTAAAGATTTAGAGCTAGACGAATATTTCCACCCATGATTTAGTGAAAATAAAACTTTAGTTTTTTTTATACCTGTAAGCTTAAAAAACTTTTCAATCATAATTTTTGTGTTTAATTTTTTATTTTGTCTATTTTTATTAATTCTTTGATTTGCCCATGTGTGTGTACTTTGTAAAGTCCAAAGATCATTTTTACTGTTAAAACGTTTTTTGCTATTTTCATTTCCAGCCCATCCTAAAATTTTATCATTAAAAAAATAACTACTAACATTATGATTATTTTTTTTTGTAGCCATCATAACTGTTATATTGGCGTCCATTTTAATTCTCTTATTAATAAATGAATGTTTAATATATTTTTTGGAAAGTTTTTTTGACTGCGGAAATGGACAGGTTAATATCAAAGAATTATATAATTTCTTTGATCCATTTGATAAAAGTACTTCCCAAATCTTATTATTATTAAAAATTTTAACAACTTCACTATTAAAATTACAGCTAATATCTTTTAATAAATATTTGCTAATTGCATTATTGCCATTTTTACCAATTATCTTAACATGTTTTTTATCCTCTTTTTTATCTGTGTTTAAGAAAATATGTTTTCCTGTCCAGTTTTTAACAATTTTTTTGTTAATTAAATCTCTAATAAATCTTTTGAATTTAATACTTTTTGGTGAAATATACTGGACACCATGATCAAAACTTTCATTCTTATTAAACTTTTTATTTGACGATCTTCCTCCTGAGCCTTTAGCTTTATCATAAACATCTAATGAATATTTTTTACTGAGTCTATTTGCGATTGTTGCACCAGAAATTCCTGAGCCAATAATACAAAAGTCCTTCATTTCCCAGCAACAACCATACCTTCTATTAGCATTGTTGGAGCATTTGTTGAGTATTTAAACTCAAGATCATCTGCTAGTGTTATGTTCTTAAATATATCATTAAAATTTCCAGCTATAGTAATTTCACTAACGGGGTATTTAAATACTCCATTTTCTACAACAAACCCATTAGCTCCAACTGAATAATCTCCAGTAACTAGATTACTTCCATTACCAATTGTTTCTGTAATATAAAGGGTCCTTGAGTTTAATTTTAAAAGATCTTTATATGAGATAGACCCTTTTTCAAAAAATAAATTACTTGTTCCCCCACTTCGGCCATTTGATTTTAAATTTAATTTTTTTCCATAATAAGTGTCAACAAGGTAATGTTTTAGAACACCCTGATTCACTAATTTTAATTCCTTAGTTTCAACACCCTCACTATCAAAATACCTTGAACCTAACCCTTTGACTATATCAGGCTTGTCATAAATATTTATTGAGTTTGAAAATATTTCTTCATTTATTTTATCCTTTAGAAATGAAGTGCCTCTTGCTATGGATGATGCAGATATTGCGCCAGCAAAAGCACTTAGTATCCCCTTTGAAATTCTTCTATCAAAAATAATGCTTATTTTTTCGCTTTCTATTTTTTGAGGATTTAATTTTTGAATTGTTTTTTTAGCTGCCAATGATCCGATTTGATTTGGTCTAAGCATATCTTGTAAATGACAGGTGCTTGTAAACTCATAGTCTCTTTCCATATTATCATTTGAGTCTTTTGCTACAGCAACACACGATGCAGAAAAAGAAGACGATTTATATCCATTTAAAAAACCATCACTACTTGCTAATATAAAGTTAGATTTAGATTCTGTAAAACCTGTTTCTGTGTTGGTAATTTCTTTTTTTTCAAGCGCGGCTTCTTCAACTTCTTTTAAATATTCAATTTTTTCATTATTTTCTATATGGTCATCATCATATAAATCTAAATCATTAATTTTCTTTGCTAATAAATCTTGATCTGGCAGAGAATTGAACTCATCCTCTGGTGTAATTTTTGTTGTTTCAATACATCTCTCTATTAAAGTTCTAATATTATCTTCATTAAGATTTGATGATGTAATACCAGATTTTTTTTTACCAATATAAATTTCTAAACCAATTCCTAAACTATCTGATCTATCGGATTCATCTAGTTTTTTATTTCTGAAATTAACTGTTTCAGAAATTGAATGTGCAACTACTGCTGTCGCATCAGTTGCACCCAATTTTTTTGCTAAATCAATTGAAGAAGATGCCATTTTTTTTAGATAGTCTTGATCTTTAACCATATGCTTTATAATTGAGTTCCACCAACAGTCATTTTATCAATCAAGATTGAGGGCTGAGCTACTCCAACTGGTACACCCTGTCCTGCTTTTCCACAGGTTCCAATACCCGGATCAAGCATCATATTATTTCCAACTAATGAAACTTCTTTTAAAATTGATGGGCCATCACCAATTAATGTTGCTCCTTTGATAGGGGCACCTATTTTACCATTTATTATTTCATAAGCTTCCGTGCAATTAAATACAAACTTTCCAGAAGTAATATCTACCTGGCCACCACCAAAACTTACTGCAAATATTCCTTTATCAACTGATTTAATCATTTCTTCTTGAGAATATTTTCCATTTAACATCATTGTGTTTCTCATTCTTGGAAGAACAATATGCTTGTAGTTTTCCCTTCTTCCACTTCCTGTAGACCTAGTATTCATTAATCTTGCATTTAAACGGTCTTGCATAAAATTTTTTAAAATACCATTTTCAATTAAAATAGTCTTTTCTGTAGGCGTACCTTCATCATCAATTGTCAAACTTCCCCTTTTGTTGTGAAGAGTTCCATCATCCACAATAGTGACACCCTCGCTTGCAACTCTTTGTCCCATGAGATTATGAAAGGCAGATGTTTTTTTTCTATTAAAGTCTCCTTCTAACCCATGCCCAATAGCTTCATGAATAAGTATTGCAGGCCATCCAGGTCCTAATACCACTTTCATTTCTCCAGCCGGTGCAGGTTTACTTTCTAAATTTACTGATGCAATTCTAAATGCTTCATCACAAACTTTTTTCCAATTATCATTTTTCAGATATTCATCATATGATTGTCTTCCACCAATTCCATAAACTCCTGTTTCTTTTTTTCCATCTTTTTCTAGCATTACAGAAACATTAAACCTAATTAACGGTCTAACATCAGTTAACACCTCCCCACCTGATCTAATAATTTCTATAGACTTATGCTCTCCAGCAAAACTAGCTGTAACTTGATGAACTATACCCCCTTTTGCTCTAGTATAACTATTAACTTCTTTTAGAAGTTCTAATTTAGATTGAAGTGATTTTTCTTCTATAGGGTTAACACTTTTATAAAATTTCTTATTTGTTTTTGGAATTTCATGATTATAAACACCATTTTTTGATTTGAGTGTTGACTTTAAATTATCAGCAGATTGTCTTAAAGAATTTCTAGAAATTTCATTTGAATGAGAGTAAGCAACAACCTCGCCTGTTACAGCCCTTAAACCATAACCCAAGTCAGAACTATACGTAGAACTTTTAATTTTATTATCATCTAATACTATAGACTCACTCTTTGAGTTTTCTAAATAAAGCTCACCATCATCAGACTTATTTAAAGTTTCAGAAATGATGCCTTCGGCATCTTTTCTAGTCAAATCTGTTTTATTAAAAAAATCTTTCATACAAATTAGATAGTATTTATTAGATTTTTATCAATTGTAGTAATTAGCACATGTACAAACTAATAGATTTCTAATAATTTTACAGAAAATAATTTATGAAAGTTTATTATAACGAATCATGCAATATCTGTAGAGCTGAGGTAAATCTCTATAAAAAGCAAAATATAAAAGAAATTAAGTGGGTAGATATTACCAATAATGTAGCAGCAGAAAGAGATACCTTAAAAGATAATAAAACTCTTTTAAGAAGACTTCATGTTGAGGAAGGTGGAAAAATATTTGGAGGAGCTAAAGCTTTTTTACTTGTTTGGAAAAAAATACCAAAATATAAATTCCTATATACTTTTTTTAGACTTCCTATAATTTTCACCTTATTTTCATTATTTTATGAAATTATAGCTTTCATTTTATATTTAAAGAATAAAAAACAGCTAACTAAATAAGCTTTTTAATTATTGAGGGTAGTTACTAATTAATTTATGTTTCTTCTATGAGAGTATATAAAATTTTTATATTGTTTTTTTTTATAAGTAGTTTTTTTATTTCAGCCCAATCATCTCAAAAAATTGTTCTTAATAAACTTTTTGATCAACTCATTAAAACCAATGATTCAGGTAATGCTGAACAATTAGAAAAAAAGATTTGGTCTATTTGGAGTGAACATCCAAATGATATTAAATTAACTGAAAAGTTAGAATTTGGAACTGAACTTATGCAATATGGAGATTATAATTTTGCATTAAGAGTTTTTGACAACATTATAATTACTGATCCTCAATGGTCTGAGGCATGGAATAAAAGAGCAACTTTGTATTTTTTGATGAATGACTTTACAAATTCTTTAAATGATATTGAAAAAGTTTTAAGTATAGAACCTAGACATTTTGGGGCTCTATCTGGACAGGCAAGAATTTTTATAAAACTTCAAAAATATGAAAAAGCTATTAAAAGTATAGAAAAAGCTCTAGAGTTCTATCCTTCATTCAGAAGTCGTGAATTGATACCTGAAATTGAAAGATTGATTAAAGAAGAAAGTATTTAACTTAATTTTTTTTAGATCTTTTTCTTGAAATTAACTGAGTTAAAGCATCTACCATCAAATCTGAGGCTTTGAATATTTCATTAGCCTTAAACTCATGTGAAGAATTTTTTTCTGGGTTTGATTTGTCCTCAATAACTATTCCTTTATCTGGAGAATTATCTTTTATATAAATCAGTAATAACCATTCTTCGTCTAGAGCTTCATCCCATTTAATAAATATCTCACCTGTTTCAAATCTCTGGTCAACACATCTAAAAATTGACATATGCCTAGTTATGTGACGTTTATTGAGTTGAAACACTAAACTACTTGCACTTCTGTAAAAGCTTTCAAGAGAAAGCTCAATTTTTTGTCTAGCTATTTTATAATCTTTTTCTTTTTGTAATAATGTTTCTCTATCCTCATTACCTTGAATCTTAACACCCAAAGCTTCTACTCTTTCTCTAATCTTTTGATCTCTAATTATTCTATATTTATCTTTTAATTTTTCTATTCTAGTCTGAAGACCTGCATAATCATCTCTTTTTTCTTTTAAAGATATTTTTTCAATTTTTTCTAATTCTTTAATTTCTCTGATTCTAAATTTTTCAATTTGCTTTTCTAATTTTAATTGTTTGAGAAATTGCTTTTGTCTTTCTGCTTGCTCAATTCTAACTAAAGCTTGTTCTTTACGTAAAAATAATTTTATATCTTTTGTTCTTTCTTTTTCTAATTTAACTTCTTCCTTTAGGTTTTTTTCTTTAAGTTTCGTTTGAAGTTCTTCATCTTTTATTCTTTGTTTATAAACTCGAATTTTTTCTTTTTCTTTTTTTTCGATTTCTTCTATTTTTCTTTTTCTTTTTTCATCTGCTTTTAGTACTTTATATTCAATTATTTTATCAGCAAAAATATCAAAGAATGCTTGAATATATTTTTCTAAACTAAAATTGATTTTAAAATTAAATTCTGGTTTTAAAAAATTTTGAAATGTAATTATTCTTGATATTAAACTAACTCTTTTTCTAACAGATGTTTTTTGAGCTGGTTTTTTTCTAACAGATGTTTTTTGAGCTGGTTTTTTTCTAACAGATGTTTTTTGAGCTGGTTTTTTTCTAA
>Ga0209335_10006394_pt1 | contig 10529 bp, 2 predicted proteins | sample COG_09_FD_184753 | JGI IMG/M metagenome (GOLD analysis project Ga0209335, IMG submission 184753) | Pelagic Microbial community sample from North Sea - COGITO 998_met_09 (SPAdes) (version 2) | ecosystem: Environmental > Aquatic > Marine > Neritic zone/Coastal water | place: Helgoland, sampling...
GCGGTCGGATCTTGTTGAAATGAACGAGCCAGTCACCAAAGAGATGAAAGAGACGCACGATGATGGAATCGCGCTTGGCTGTTTTGATCCAATCACCCTTTTTGAAATCAGTGACAAATGTTGAGTCGACTCGGAAAGATTTGACATTTTCCACCACTTTTGACTTCAGGTCCGGCGAGAACGCCGCAAAGACGTCAGGCAAGTGTGGCCCGCGCTCAGCACAGTCGTCATGAACCGAAAGCTGGTAGGCGAAGTATTTGTCAAGCTGACTAATTGCTGGCCCAGCCAAAGTGAAGATTTCATGACTGTCTTGCGTTTGCTTGTGCAGGACGTGCCGGTACAGTGGCGCGAGGCGCGAGTCGATCGCTACTGCAAGCAGCTTGATAAAGCCAGCCGGCACGTTCGTTGCAACGCCATTGGCGTCCGTGTCGACATGGGCGCTTGCGAGTTTGAGACGGTCGGTCAGCCCGTTCGGGCCCATGACGTTCGGCGAGGCAAGGAGCTCTGCCAACTCGCTGCCAGTGGAGAAGGAAGACACTCCAGCAGCAGACGGCTCAGAAGAAGAAGAAGAACCCGCCGGCGCAGAGACGCGGCGGCGAGCGCGATCATCGAGAAACAGAAGTAACGACTGCACACGGTCGTGCGCTTCGCCGTCTTTCGAGATGACGTCCTCAATCTTGCTGAGCTCGTCCTCGAGCTCAATGTATGTTGAGACTTCCGTAGAGCCTGAGCTGTGACCCGTACGCTCGACGAGGCGCTGCGACAGCGTCCACTTGTCGAGCGGGGCGGAGCCATCCAATAACTTTGCCATGATCGGCAGAGAACTGACCAGGCGCGGAAAACGCTCACGGAAGACTTGAGAGCGCGTTTTGTCGGAGGCAAAACGGGCGCGATCGCTGAGCTCTGAGATGGCACCGTGTTTGCCCGTGACAAGCAAGTCAGAGGTAAACTCGATCGGCAGCTCGGAGTGCATGAAGAAATCGAGAGCAAGAGGCGCCAACTCGTCATTGGGCATGCCCCCAGCCATTGGATCGTGAGTCCGCATGAAGTAGCAGAGGCGATTTGCCAGGCGTTGAGCCTGACCGACAGGATCGAGCTTGTGAGCTGAGAGCGCCAGCTGCCCAAGAGAGAGCACGACGTCTGCAAAAGGACTCAGAAGCGCGTTCTCCGAGACCGGCCACGGTAGACTCATAAACTCGTTGCCAAGACGCTGCTCAGCCGTAAGCGGGACGTTGACTGCCCCCAGTGCTGCCCCAGCGCCTGCGGCGGGTAGAATCAGGATGGGGGGCTCAAACAGAAGAACGTCCGCCAGGCTGACTACAAAGCGCGGATCCACAGCAAGGCGATCATGCGTTGAGAGCTGCTTAAACGCCCGAAGCAAAGAAGCTGCATCCAGGCCGTCAAAGGAAAGAGAATACGGCTCCGCTTTGACATGGCCGAGGATAGCCTCCATATACTCGAGCGAAGGCGAGCCGAGGGCAAGCGTCGAGACTGCTGCAAGAGGATCATCTATCACCGCAGGCATACGAAGTACTCGAGCGAAGAGGCCAACCACGATGTGAAAAGGCACCACGCGGTGCCCGTCGCGCGCTGTCACCAAACGAGATAGCGGCGCGATCAGATCGTGTTCATCGGGGAGGGCGACCCAGTGGGCCCCTCGCCGAACTGCTGCCTCAGCAAACGTCTCAGCTGCTGCTCCAACCGCTAGTGGGTGCGTGATGTCCTCAAGGAACTGCATGGAAACTTCGCGGGCGAAGTGAACGCGGCGGAACGCAACGTGTAAGCGCCCGTAGAACTGGGCGGAACCTCCGACAAGACGCCTCAGGGCGAGGGCACTGGCACGTTGGGTGCAGGTGCAAGAGTCCCGACGGGGGTTGGAGGTCGGAAGAGATGACGTGCAAGCGCCGTTTCTCAGACACTAAGTTCTGTCTGCAGAACCCGCCGTCTGAGCACTGGCGTTTCACTTTCTCTCTTCCTCGTGAGTGTGCGCTGGCGCGCACGCGAGCCAAGGTCGGCCCGTGGAGGGTGGTTGAGGGAGTAACGGCTTTACTTCGCCGAAACGGCCTCCCAACGAAGGAAGGGCCGTGCGCCCGAAGGGGGCCTCCCACCACGGTCCGGCTGCAAGGCCGGGGGAACCGGGGTGTGCCGTGGCGCAGGCGCCGCGGTCCATGCAGTTCAGACGGTGAGGCCGTCAATCGCACGCGCCAGGGCGTGGTTGTCGACATCGGGGATGTTGCGCGCCGTGATCGACGTGACACGCGCCGAGCCCATGCGTCGGACCCAGTGCACGTAGTCTTCCGGCCGCAAACGCGCGTAAATCTCAAGAGACGCCTCACACTTCCAACGGCACAGGGCCATGATGAGTGGTCGGCTGGCGCCTTGCGCTAACAGGGAGCACGCAGCAAAGATGCGCATGCTGTGAAGCGTCAGTTGTTTGGCGCGCTCTTCACCGAGCGCTTCTGTGCAGACGGAGCGGAACGCTTTGTCTGCAGGCCCGTGCGTAAGTGGCTCAGTGACCGAGTGCGACGGGAACAGTGGCACTTTGCGGCGCTCGGCGTCAGAAACAGGGAAGCGAAGCTCCATGTCTGCGAGCCAGCGAGCGGCGTTAAGCAGATCGGAGCCGTCCCAGGGGAGATGGATCGGATGATTGCCGAACGACTCAGAGAACGGGTCGTTCTTTACTGGAGGAGGCTTGATGACGGCGCGGTCAGCCATCGTCAGTGAGCGAAGCTCAGCTGGCGTCAGAGAGGCGCGGTACGTGCCTTTGAAGTACCAAGTGAGATTTGAGCGAGACGCCGAGGAGAGGTCAAACTCAGATTTGGTAACGGGCAGCACGTCGGCCTTTCGGAATGCCGCGGCGCGGCCCGTCGTGATAAAGGCGCGAAAGCTGCACCAAAACGGATGCTCCCAATTGAGCTCTTTGCCGTTGACGTGCGTAAGCTGCAGTACCGCCATGCAATCGTCGTTTGTAAACGGTTCTGCGCGGTGAGGCAGAAGTGCCTCAGGACCGTGCAGTCGAACGTATTGACGAAGCATTCCTTTGAGAAGTGTCGTGAGCTCGGGCGTCGCCACGGTCGTGACTCCGCCACGTTTCAACACTCGCTTCACTGCGAGCGTGCTGTTGAGCGCGGACGAAGGCTTCGGGAACTTGTTGCCACGTTTCGGTTTGCAATCGACGCGGTACTGCTTTACATTATACGCGTTGAACAGGAATCGCTCTCGTCTGACCTCGTCGGACGACAGCGACTCCGCCGACGGCCGCCACGCGGGAGTGCCGTAGTCAGCGCATAACACTTCCCACCGCTTCCAAGCGGTGGCGTCCTTGACCAATGTGTTGATCGGCGCGGATTCTTCCAACAACTCACCCATGTCCGAGAGCAGAGCGTCAAACGAGGCAGGGTCACGCGGTTTTATAGCGTAAGCCGACGTGTCGTGTTTGACAACGTCGGCCAGCGTACGCTGGCGTGCCGCCGTGGTGACAAGTCGGATGCGTGCCGCGGCTTTGGACCGTGCTTCGCTCGGGACTTCTGTGAAAGAATGCGTGATGCTGCCCACGGGGACTGTAGACGCCGAGCGGGGCTCGTGTGCCACGGTCGCCGTTGGCTGGGCCGAATGCGCACCGGGAATCGACGACGCCGGGAACAGGTGCGCAAAACGGTCGAATGCGTGCGCCGCACGGGGCGGTGCCGGCGGGAGTTGCACGGCGACACCGACGGGCGGCGGAGCCGTGTTGAGCACTGACGGAGGCGCCGGTGCCGTGACGGCGACAGTGCCGAGACGAGCATTCGGGATAGTCGGCGGCTGGAAGAGATGGTCGAACTTTGGACCGTCGCCCATCGTCGACTGTTTGCGCTTCTTGGTGTTGCCACGCTCGTCGGCTGAGAGAGGTCGTGACTCTCCGAACTCGAGGCCACGTTGGCGCTCGTCGCTGCGAAGAGGTCGGCCGCGCACCTCGGCGCGGACGAGGTCGAGCAGCGTCAGCGCCGCTTCTGGGACCACTGGAGAGATCGGCTCGATCGCAAGTTGCGAGCGCAGCGAGGCGAGAACGTCGGTGTGACCGCGCGATTCAGCGTCAGCCCAAGGATTCCCCTCGCCGTATACGTGTCCTAACCGTAGGATGCGACGCACGAGTGCGTATTCCGGCTGTGCCAGAAGGAAGGAGTGGACCAGCTGCATCAAGTCGGCATGGGAGGAGTCGTTCAGCACGGCGTCGACCGAGGTCAGCGAGTCGCTGCCGATGGTCATGACGTCCGCGGTGGAGGCCACATGGTCAGCAAAGACGAGGATGGCCACGACGATGCCGATAAATTCGAGCACTGCGATAGGAATCTCGAATTCGCCAAGAACGTCCGCCTTGGAGAGGCCGACACGAAAGCGGAGCCCGTGGCAGTAGCCGCCGAGCCCCGGGCGTGACGTACCGTCCTTCGCTGCGTCGGTGTAGACGGTGGCCTCAAGACCGGAGGGCGCCGTGCGGAGGAACGCCGAGCGTGCGAAGACTGCGTTGGCGGCGACGCCTGCGCGGCCTTTGAGCCTTTCGGCCCATCCTTCGAACGAGCGGATGGCGCTCGGCCGCAGGTTGACCGGCGTGGACGGGCCATGGGCCGAAGCACGCTTCAGCGGCGCGTAAAGTCCGTACATTGAGCTGCGTTGGCCGTTAGCCCACACGAGCAGGTGCTCAAGGAGGCCCATCAAAGACTCGTACTCACGGACTGTCAGGGCGACGCCGGAGATGACGATGCGCAGCGTCACAAGTGTGCGCATGAGCTTGTCCGTCGGGACGATCATGGCGCCGAGGTTCGGCATGTGTGTAAAGCCCAGCCACGGGGCGCGCGTGCCGATTGCGTGTTTAGCCGCAATTGCCATGATGAGGCCCGACCGTGAGGTCAGCCAGCGCCACACACGGAGAAGTCGGACGGCGCGTTTGACGCCCACTACGAGAAGCGCGGGGTCGTCTGTGTACATCAGAGCCGAGGCGAGGCGGCACTCGTTACGCCCGGTTCGGGCGGACAGTGCTCGTCGTGCCTTGATCCACGCGCGGCGCGCCTTGTTGCGCAAGTCGACGGCCAGGAACGGAGCCTCGGCGTCGTCGAAGGCGCGAAGAAAGATGTACATCAGACCGTAGGCGAATCGTTGGGCAATATTTGAGGCCATTGAAATGCCAAAGCCGAGCGAGTGCTCGACGATGAAAGTGTACAGTTCGTGTCGGGCGTCGAGGGAGAGCCAGAAGAGCCCAACGTGGTGCCGACACCACACTGCCAGCATGAGCTGGTTAAAGAAGTCTTTTGCGTCCGCCGTCAGGATGAACAGCGGCTCTGCGTAGACGGCGGCCGCGTACTTTAGCACTGCCGTGTTGTGGAGTTGGTCCTCGACACGCACTTTTATTTCCGGCGCCCAACGGGTGGTCGCTGGAGGGGGCTTTGAAGCATGGGCTTCGACGGCCTCGTCGTAGGTGAGGAAGCCCGTTGTCGTCGGCAGGTTCGGCAGACGCCAGGTAGTTTGCCCGACGATGTCTTTGGCTCCAATGGCAACGTTCAGAGGGGAGACGAGGTTGCCGTCGGCGTCGACTGTGTCGTTGCGCGGAGCGCCGCCTTCGGTGGTGCGTCTATCACGGTCCTCGTACTTGCGACTCGTGGAGCCTTGTGGCAACGACTGATGAGGCACAAAAGGAAAAGAGCCGCAGAACTCGTTGAATTTGAGCTCATTAAGTCTTTTGAGTTCTTTCTGCACGTTAGCAAAGCCTTTTGGTAAGCTGACTAAGTGGGGAAAGACAATCAATTGTCGGTCGGTGGCGTCGATGAGGAAATCGACGCCAGTTCGGGTGACCATCGACACCATTTCTTGGTCATCGTAGTCTGCCCACTCGTCTTCCATGAAGAAGACGCCGAGATGAGTGGAGACCTCGGACGTGCAGCGCGGCGTGCCAAGGGGACGCTGCGCCAAGCGGGCTGAAAAGTCGACGGGCTCGTAATAGCCGTGACGGTTCCGTTGCCGCACGTCCCACACCGTGCCGACCGCTTCGGGGTGCAGCTCGGAGAGGGCCACAATGAACGGCACGTTGAACTCGCGCTTTGCGTCGCCGCCGCTCTCTGCGTATCGCCTGAGGTCGGAGATGACGCCAGGCCACCACTTTTCCCAGCGAGCTTGGAGCGCCGTCGGGAAAATGTCGGGGCACAGATCACGCGGTTTGTACGTCGTGCTTTGCGGCGGCGGCACGGGTGCCGGAGCGGTGATGGGAACGGCATCACGGTACGCAAACGGGGTGCTGGCGTACACTGGGTCACTGAAGTCGGCGTCGTGTCCACGGAGCGCAGGCGGGACTTCGTCGCACTTCCCGGCGTCGACTTGGTCGGCCCAACCCGCGAACCACTCGCCATCCGGATCCGTCTCGGCGAGTGAGGAAAGCTCGGTGCGCAAGGCGTCGCACGCTGCCGCGTCTGCGGCGACTTGAGCGTCCCACCGCGCGGAGTCGGAAACCAGAGTAGGTGGAGACTGCGGCACGAACTTTGCTGCGCGCGCGCCCCCTGGTAAGACCGGCGGAGGCATGCGCAACGGCGAACGGAGAGCGACGTATGAAGCGACGACGCCCATCGCTCGCGCCACTGGCTCTGCGAGCGGGCTACCGTCAAGCTCGGCCAGTCGTGCCCATCTTGTGTCGCCGAAGTCGAGCTGTGCCGGCGCATGGAATGCGAGCGGCGCTGCGACGATTCGACACCACTTGAGATCGGCGACCATCACCCCGAGGGGACGCCGCTCGGGGCAGGCGCTCGCAAGAAGCCGCTCGGCTGACGCAAGGGCGGACTTGCGCGGCGCCTGAGCGTCACTGAGCGTCGACGGCAAGGCGGAGAGGCGCTTGTTGACCAGCACCCGCGGCCCGTCGCCGATCCATGCGACTGCGACGACGAACACGAGGGCAGACCCCACGAGAGGTTCGTAGGGGCGCACAGAGGCCTCGAGTGCGTGTTCCAGCGAGGAGCCGAAGGATTGAACCGTGCCTGCGAGGACTGCGGCAAGTAGAGCACCGCGCCGCAAGGTCCGACTGGCGACTGCAGCGGCGACTCGCTTGTTGATCCCTTTCCCTGGTGTTTGGCGCAGCTTGAGAGTAGAAGCGGCGCCCGGCGGCAAGGAGGCGGCGACGGCGTAGTCGACGGCTCCGGTTGCATCCCACTCTTGAAGGCGCCACAGCTCTGAGGCTGACGGAGAGACGACTTGCCCGTGTACAAGCCAGAGCTGCTTGGCGCAACCCACGGGCGGCACACCGAACTCGGTGCTTCGGGCGCCCGTGCCTCTGATATCCAACACGCGGAAAGACTTGGCTTGCTGCAGAATGGGATCGTTCGGCACGAAGCGCGGGATCCACTTCCACTGCGGGTGACGTCGGTCGTCACGCATGACGTAAAGCTGCGATGGGTCGGAGTCGTCGAGGACGACCCACTCGCCAGCTCCAAGCCGACGGCAAGAGATGCGAGAACCGCCAGCGATAGGCACGTCGGCGCCACCGAAGATGAAGGTGCCTGCTGTGACTGGAAACCTCGTGTTGCTGAGGTCGACAGCAGGTACGGGGCAAAAGGTGCCGCGCATAATCAGCGACGGGTCACGGGGACCGACGTCGAGGATGTCTTCTATCACAAGAGGCGCGGAGTGCTCAACTTCGAGCGTCGGGCAAGGCCCAATAAGAGAGTCGATGCCCTCAAGCTCGTAGTGGCCGACGGCGCGGTCGCCGATACCCGGCGAACCGTCGAGATTGGGGCGAACGATTTCGAGGCCGCCGTCGTTGCTCAGAACACGCGGGGTGCGAATATAGTTGAAAGAAGCAAAGTGTGCGTCGAGGGCATGGAGCACGCTGCCGTTGTCGGCGCGCGCGATGCCTACGACGTTCTCAAAGTCGGCAAAAGGCGCGCGGAAGTGGTTTGCTATGAACGGCAGAGCGAACGTCGAGATGCTCGAGCGTTCATCCCGAGCGCCGAGTGCGCGGCCGGCGTCTGAGCAGAAAACGCAAGAGATGCCGCCGTAGACTGAAAGCAACGAGGCCGCAGCGCTCGTCATCCAGTCATACGCGAAGAAGTCTCCGTACGACCCGTCGACGCTGGGGAAGACGGAGTCGAGGAAAGCGCGGTCGGACGCATCGAGTTCGATCAACACCTTAGGGACGGCGCCAAGGTCACGGTGAGCCCTTGACATGGTGCCGACGCCGGCACAGAGTTCGCCGACATGTCGATTGCTGATTGCGTCATGAAGCGTCGGTGAGGCCAGAAGCTCAGAAAGTGTGAGGATCGGGCGTGACTCGACAGGAGGAGCGACGTCGGGCCACGGGGGGAACGAGGCGCAGAAGTCTTCGAACGACTCCTCGTGGTCTGGTTGGCCGGCTGGGCGTAGACCCGCGAGATTGGGCGGTGCGCTGAAGGCGATCGCAGGGGCGTGAGTGTCGCCGGGAACTGCTTGCTTGGCGCGGCGCCACACTGACATTGCTGAAAGTGCCTCGGAGAGGGCGACGAGGTCGCTTTGCACGAGAGGGGCTTGGCCTGTTTTGAAAGCCGTCGCCGCAACGTACTGCTTGGCTGCTGTGGCATCGAACGGTGCGGTCACGAGCGGCTTTCGCTTTGAACCCGAGCTGGCTGGCAGTAGCGCCATTGCGATTTTCCAGCCTTCGAGCAAATCGAGGACGTGCCGTTCGTCGGCAGTTCGATCGCTGCTTTGAGCGAAGTGATCGAAGCCCGAGATGTCGTTGCTCCGCCGCACTTCGGGAGGGCGGGGGAGCTCAGACTGGAGAGGAACGCTGGTGAGGGGCGGTCGCTCCGTCGGGTTGCGTCGGGGCGGTCGGACCGTCACAGGTGTGTCCTCCTGAGCGCGAGACTCGAGGAATACCGAAGGGTCGTTTTGTTGGGTTGGTGGTTCGTCGGGACGAGGTATCGTCGGCGGCGGGGCACGGGCCGGGCGATCGGGAAGCGGGAGCGCTTTCGGGCCTTTCCAGCTTGGGGATCGGTCCACGAGAAGGACGACGGCAGTGTGCCGGATCACGATCGAGTTTTGAATCAAACGACGAGCGTGCTCCGCAGAGGCGGGCCAAGGCAGCCAGCCCACGCCAGAGACGAAGAGCACGGTACCTCCGATGTTTACAGCGACACCCTCAGGGTCGTCGCTGAACGTCGGCAGCGTGGTCATGTCGGTGAACTCGACCTCAAAGTGGACGAGCGAGCTTTGGCAGCTGGCTGGCCGAAGAGGCGGGAGGCCGCTGCGGGAGCGGGAGAAGGTGGTTAGGTCCCACGGGGGTGACCACAGGGAACGGATCAGGTCCGTGTGTGTTCCCCAGGTTTAAGTGTTTCCACCTTCCTGTTTGGGATGCGCGATTTCTCGGGCTGGAATACGCGATTTCTCGGGCAGGATGCGCGATTTCTCGGGCGGGATTGTGGAGAGACGCACGTGACATTCCAGCGCAACTGGAGCGCCAGTCGGACTGGAGTGTCGGCTGAGCTGGGCCGCCAGTCGAACTGACTTTCCATTTCACCCAACACTCCGGTCCGACCGACAAACCAGTCTCTCTGAACTGACGGACCAGGGAAGACAAGGACTGGGACCCACCTCAGGGGCGCAATCGGCGGCAAGCGCACAAGGGCGCTGCGGGCCGACGGCACTGAGAGGCGCGCCGGAGTTGGCGAGCGAGCGCCATTGGAGGAGCTGGCGGGGCCGGGAGCCGCGCTGGGCGAGACAACACCATTCCCACGACCCGCGTGCGCGACAACAAACAAGACAGACAGGGAACGGTTCAGGACCGTGTGTGTTCCGCTCGGGGCGGCACGAGAGCTTGAGTTGATCAACGCTTCGTGTGTGTCGAGGAGAAGTGTCCTCTGTGCGGCGCAGAGGCTTGAGTTCATCACCGCCTCTGTGCCCAGGTTTAAGTGTTTCCACCCTCCTGCTGTCAGGTTTAAGTGTTTCCACTCTCCTGCTGGTTGCGTTTGTGTGCAAGCAACGCTCGGGCTGTGCCGTGCGTGCGAGCGGCGAGTCGCTACTCGCCTTGGAGCAACCGAAGAAGACGTCGCGCCATGCGTGGGATGCGGAGCCAGTGCGCCGTGCCGAGGGTCCACTCCACTCGACACGGCTACCGAAAATCCCCAGCGGCCATGGCGGCGTTGAACGTCGACGGTTTTTGATGCATCGGTGCATTCGGCCCGACGTGGTTGCGGTCGAGCGGATGATTGCAGAGAGAGAGCACGCAGGCCGGAGTGGGGTGCGTCGACATGACGCAACCCCAGCAGCGTGCATTCGGTGTCGCTGCGCAGCCGATGTGACCGGCCATTTTTGTAATGGAGGCGGACGCTTCCGACGTTGCCCAGAGCACAGTCACGGTGTCACCCACGATTTTGGGGATGTGGCTGCAGCAACCCGGCACGCGTTTGTCCGGCGTCAGACCCATGTAGGTATGCTTCCAGCTGCCTGGGTTACCCGTGAAGCCGTCGGGGTTGGCGGTCTTGGGAGGCTTCTTGTCACCTTTCTTGGTTTTGTCTCCCTTCTTTGGTGGACTGCCGGCCGCTGCC
>Ga0209335_10006406_pt1 | contig 10515 bp, 8 predicted proteins | sample COG_09_FD_184753 | JGI IMG/M metagenome (GOLD analysis project Ga0209335, IMG submission 184753) | Pelagic Microbial community sample from North Sea - COGITO 998_met_09 (SPAdes) (version 2) | ecosystem: Environmental > Aquatic > Marine > Neritic zone/Coastal water | place: Helgoland, sampling...
CACATCTTTCTCCCAATCCATTTATTGTACCTTGTATTTGGCGGACACCTGATAGAACTGCTGCTAAAGAATTTGCAACTGCATTACCAGTATCATTATGAGCATGAATACCTAAATTTTTTCCTGGAATAATTTTTGATACATCGGCTACTATTTTTGAAACTTCGTGTGGTAGTGTTCCTCCATTGGTATCACATAATACTATCCACCTTGCTCCATTGTCATAAGCAGCTTTTACACAGGAAAGTGCGTATTTTGGATTTGCTTTATAACCATCAAAAAAATGTTCTGCATCAAACATAAATTCTTTTTTTGCTTTAACAAAATGCTTTACACTTTCACTAATGTTTTCCAAATTTTCTTCATTGGTAATACCTAAAGCAACATCAACATGAAAATCCCATGATTTTCCAACCAAACATACAGCAGGAGTATTTGAATTCATTAACGCTGATAGTCCTGTATCATTTTCTGCACTTCGGCCTGATCTTTTTGTCATTCCAAAACATGTAAGTTTTGAATTCTTAAAATTATGTTTTTTTTGAAAAAACTCAGTATCAGTTGGATTAGCTCCAGGCCAACCAGCTTCAATATAATCAACACCTAGATTGTCTAATGCAGATGCAATTTTTTCTTTATCCTCAATAGAAAAATCTACTCCTTGTGTTTGTGCACCATCTCTTAGTGTTGTATCAAAAATATATAACTGTTCTTTGCTCATTTAAATTTCCAAAGAGTTTTACCATCTTTATCTTCTATTAAAACACCTTTATCAAAAAGTTCCTCTCTAATTCTGTCAGCTTCATTATAGTTTTTATCTGCTCTAGCTTTATTTCTTAAATCTATTTTGTTATTTATATCTGCCTCACTTATTGAAGCTTTATCTTTTTTATAATTTTCCCATTGTTTATTATCTTCATTTAATAATCCTATAAATTTACATGCTGAAATAAATAGTTCTTTATCTTCACCTTTGTTGGCACTTTCATAAAGCTTATGAAGATTAGCAATATATCCAGGAGTATTTAAATCATCGTATAAAGGTTTTAAAACTTTTTCTGATATTTGGGTAGATTTAATATCTGCTGAATAAATACGATACCATTTATTAAGAGTATTTTGGCAATCATTTATTAACTTATCATTCCAATCTAACGGTTGTTTATAATGTGCACTCATGAGAGCTAACCTCAAAACTTGTCCACTAATTTTATTTCTAAAATTTTTTATTTTAAGAATATTACCTTGTGACTTTGCCATTTTTTCGTTGGACATTGTAATAAAAGCATTATGGACCCAATATTTTGCAAAAAATTTTGAATCATTTGCACATCTAGATTGAGCTATCTCATTTTCGTGATGAGGAAATATTAAGTCTATTCCTCCACCATGAATATCAAAATCATTTCCTAAAAATTTTTTTGACATCGCTGAACACTCTAGATGCCAACCTGGTCGGCCTTTGCCCCAGGGAGAGTCCCAGGAGGGCTCGTCTTTAACAGATGGTTTCCATAAGACAAAATCTTCTGAATTTTTTTTATTGTCACTTACTTCTACTCTTGATCCAGCTATTAAATCCTCTAATTTTTTATTTGATAATTTTCCATAATCGGAAAACTTTTTAACCTCAAAATAAACATGGCTGTTATTTTCATAAGCAAAACCTTTTTTGATTAATTGATTTATCATCTCAACCATTAAATCAATATGTTCAGTAGCTTTAGGTTGGTGTGTGGGGTTTTCACAATTCAAAAACTCACAATCTTGCAAAAAGCTTGATGTTATTTTTTCAGTTAACTCTTTTGTGGATATTTTTTGTTCTTGAGATGATTTAATTATTTTATCATCAATATCTGTAATATTTCTTACATAAGTTACTTTTGGGAAAGAGTTTTTAAGCAATCTAAAAAGAATATCAAAAATTACTAGGGGTCGCGCATTTCCAATATGTGGATCATCATATACGGTTGGTCCACAAACATACATTCCAATATGTTTTTTATCTTTTGGAACAAATTGTTCTTTTTTATTTGTTAAATTATTTGTTAAAAAAATATCCATTTTAGTTAATTAAGAAATATACCTTATTTATTGATTTGTTAATCTAATTGATTAACTAGGAATCTTGCATACTGGAATTGGCTCCATTTTATGCAAGTTTTGTTTTCTAATTTTTTCGTATTCTTGTCTGTGAGGTGAATTTGGATTTTTCATTGCATCTTCTAAATCTTGATATTTAAAGCCAAGCTGGCCCTCATCGGTTCGACCATCATCCCAAAGACCATCCGTTGGAGGTGCATTTATAATCTCTTTTAAAATACCTAATTCCTTACCTAGTTGCCAAACTTCGGTTTTATTACAATCAGCAATTGGAGAAATATCTACTCCACCATCTCCATACTTTGTGTAAAAACCAACTCCAAAATCTTCAACTTTATTTCCAGTACCTACAACAATACCGTTGTTGGCTGCTGCTACTTGATAAAGAGTGGTCATTCTTAATCTGGCTCTTGAGTTTGCAAAGCCATGTTCGTTATCAAACTTATTTAATGTAGATGAAAACGATTCAAATAATTTATCAAGACTTACGGTATGAGCTTCAACATTTTTAAACTTTTTTGTTAACCATTCTTTATGTTTTAAACTTAAATCATGTTGAGATGATTTTTGTTTAATTGGCATTGATAAAACGATTGTTTTTATGCCTGTCATTGCACTTAACGTGCTTGATACTGAAGAATCTATTCCACCTGAAATTCCTATGACTAGAGATTGAGCCTTACTTGGCATCTTCTCTACGTAGTCTTTAATCCAATTACTTATAAATTGTGCTTTTTCTAATGGTTTCATTAACTAAAATTTAAACGAAATTGTATTTAATACAATCGTTTAAGATGCCGCTTTAATATTTTTATTTGAATAAGCTACATTTTTTTTAATTTCATCAGAAATTAAAAAAGCTAATTCTAATGCTTGGTTAGCATTCAACCTTGGATCACAATGTGTATGATATCTACTAGATAAATCTTGATCAGATATTTTTTGAGCTCCACCAGTACATTCTGTAACATCTTGACCTGTCATTTCAATATGTAAACCACCCGCATAACTTCCTTCGCTTTGATGGCATTCGAAAACATTCTTAACTTCTTTAACAACACTATTAAATGGTCTAGTTTTATATCCAGTAGTTGATTTAACAGTGTTACCATGACATGGATCGCATGACCATATCACATTCAAACCTTCTTTTTTTATAGCTTTAATTAATTTTGGGAGATATTTTTCAACATTTTCATGTCCAAATCTTGAAATTAAGGTAATTTTACCTTTTTCATTTTTGGGATTAATTTTGTTACATAGATTGATTAATTCCTCACTTTTTAATGTTGGGCCACATTTAATTCCAATAGGATTTTCTATACCCCTGCAAAACTCAACATGTCCTCCGTCTAATTGTCTAGTTCTATCACCTATCCAAACAAAGTGAGATGACGTATCATGATATTCACCAGTAGTAGAGTCTACCCTAGTCATAGCTTGTTCAAATGGAAGCAGTAAAGCTTCATGTGAAGTCCAAAAATTTACAGTTTTTAATCTTCTATTAAAATCCGAATTAATCCCACAAGCATCCATAAATGCTAATGCATCTTCTATCCTGTCTTCTAATTCTTTAAATTTTTTAGCAGTAGGGGTTTTCTTGATAAAACCTAAATTCCAAGTATGAACTTTTTTAAGATCGGCAAACCCACCATGTGAAAAAGCTCTTATTAAGTTAAGAGTTGATGCTGATTGAGAGTATGCTTTAAATAGTCTTTTTGGATCTGGAACTCTTGACTTTTCATTAAATTCCATTCCATTGATATTATCTCCTAAGTAACTAGGTAATTCAACACCATCAATATTTTCAACAGGAGAGCTTCTCGGCTTAGAAAATTGTCCAGCTATTCTACCTAATTTAATAACAGGAACTGAAGCAGAATAAGTAAGCACTAGAGACATTTGAAGTATTAACTTAAATGTATCTCTAATATTATCTGGATGAAATTCTGCAAAACTTTCTGCACAATCTCCACCCTGTAAAAGAAAAGCTTTTCCATCAACAACTTCTGCTAACTGCTCTTTTAAGTGTCTAGTTTCACCAGCAAAAACTAGTGGGGGAAAGTCTTTAATTTTATTTAAAACTCCATCCAATTCTTTTTTATCCGGATACTCCGGAATATGCTTTACAGGATAATTTCTCCAACTATTTATTTTCCAATTTTTCATATTCAACCTATGAGTGTTGTAGCAGAGTTTTGTTATTATTCAACTGTGACTGATTTTGCTAAATTTCGAGGTTTATCAATATCATATCCCTTTTTTAGAGCTGAATAATAAGCTAATTTTTGCAAAGGAACTGTTAATAAAAATGGTAACAAGTCATCATTAGTACTTTCAACAAATATCGTTTCCCAGATATTTTCTGAAAAAACTTCATCTTTGCTTTTATTGGTGATTAATAAAACTTTAGCACCTCTTGCTATTACCTCCTGCATATTAGAAATAGTTTTTTTATAATAATTATCTCTTGGAGCTAAAACTACTACAGGCATTCCATCTTCAATTAATGCCAAGGGTCCATGTTTCATCTCACCTGCTGGATAACCTTCTGCATGTACATAAGCTAATTCTTTTAACTTTAGTGCTCCTTCTAAAGCTATGGGGTAAGAAAAGCCTCTGCCTAAAAACATTGATCCTTTAGCATCAGTAAATGAACTTGAAACTGCTAGAATTTTATTTTCAGTTAATAAAGTTTGTTCCACTAATTTGGGTAGTGTTTTCAATTCTTTAATCTTATTTAGATATAAATTTTTATCTATATCTTTTCTTAAATTACCTAACTTTAATACTAAAATATAAAGAACAAGCATTTGACCCATAAAAGCTTTTGTTGAGGCTACACCAATTTCTGGACCACAATGAATAGGTAAAACAAATTTGGAGTCTCTAGCAATAGAGCTTTCGATTACATTAACTACACTGCAAGTTTTCATATCATTCTTATTGCACAAATCTAAGGCAGCATAAGTGTCTGCAGTTTCACCAGATTGAGAAATAAAAATATATAGGTTGCTATTTTTAAATCTATTTTTTCGATATCTGAATTCAGAAGCAATATCGATGGTAACTTCAAGTGAAGTGTTCTCTTCGAACCAGTATTTTGCCATTAAACAAGAGTGATAAGCCGTTCCACATCCAATTAATGTTACCGAAGAAATTTCTTTTATATCCCAAGGAAAATTATAGATATTAATATCATTATTAATCTTATCAACATACTCATTTATACAATTCTTTAAAGTAGTTGGCTGTTCTTCAATTTCTTTAGCCATAAAGTGTTTGAAATCACCTTTGTTATAATCTTGCTCTTTTGAAGATAGTTCTAAAACTTTTTTATTAACCTTTAGTCCTTCTTCATCAAAAAATTCTACCTGATCTTTTTTTATAATACAAAATTCTCCATCATTTAAATATGAAATTTTATTAGTCATAGATTTTAAAGCATAAGAATCGGAACCTAAATAGTTTTCATTTGGTCCATAACCAACTGCAAGTGGAGATCCTCTTCTTGCACCCACTATAAGGTCTGGTTGATCTTTAAATATTATACCTAAAGCAAAACTTCCATGAAGTTGTTTAAGAGTTTTAATAATTGCATCTTTTAAATTAAATTCTTTCAAATACTCAGCAATTAAATGAACAATTACCTCTGTATCTGTTTGAGATTTAAATACATGGTTTTTGCCAATTAAGTATTTCTTTAAAAGTGTAGAATTTTCAATAATACCGTTGTGAACAACTGATACGTTTTCAGTAGAATGTGGATGTGCGTTAATAGTATTTGGTATCCCATGAGTTGCCCATCTAACATGACCTATACCAATTGACCCTAACATATTTTTAACAACTAAATTTTTTTCTAAAATATCTACACGGCCTTCAGATTTAGCTTCATTTAATATCCCATCAGAAAGAGTCGCGATTCCTGCGGAGTCGTAGCCTCTATATTCTAATTTTCTAAGTGAATTAATAATTGCGGATGAAACTGGTTTATTGCTTGCTATTCCTATAATTCCACACATACTATTTTTTTCTTTTATAATTTTTTATCTCAATTTGAACAGATCTTGTTAATGCTAAAGATTTTTTTTTAACATTTTTTGTTATCACTGATCCTGCACCAACAATACTATTTTCATTAACTGTAACAGGAGCGACTAAAGATGAATTTGAACCTATAAAAACATTTTGCTTTATTTTTGTTTTATTTTTTTTAAAACCATCATAATTGCAAGTAATCGTTCCAGCTCCTATATTAACATTTTTTCCTATATCGCTATCACCAATATAAGACAGATGATTAATTTTAGATTTTCTACCAATTTTGCTTTTTTTAATTTCTACAAAATTTCCTATTTTAGACCCTTCTTTTAAAATTGTACCAGGTCGTATTCTTGCATAAGGACCAACGTCAACTCTATTCTCGATTTTACAATTTTCTAAATGTGAAAAAGAATTTATTGTTACATTATTTCCAATTTTAACCTTTTTACCAATTACAACATATGGGTTGATAATTACATTTTTTCCAATCTTTGTATCTTTTGAAAAAAATATTGTTTCTGGACCAATCATTTTAACTCCAGATTTAATAAATTTATTGCGTAATTTAACTTGAGTTTCTTCTGAATTTATTTGTTTCATTAAGAAAAATCTTTATAGTAATAATAAAGTAATCTTAATTCACAAATTATTTCTTAAAAATACTTTATTTATGACTCAAAAATATACAATTTTATTTGATCTTGATGGCACTTTAGTTGATACAGCTCCAGATTTAATGAATGCGCATAATCATGTGATGAAAAAATATGGTTACCCAACAAAATCAACTGAAGAAATAAGAAATCTGGTTGGACAAGGTGCTGGAGCAATGCTTGGGAGATCTATTTGGGGACAGGCCAAAAAAGAATTTGGAAAAATTGATGATCAAAAAGTTAAAGATGAAATGGTTAAAGAATTTATAAATTTTTATGGAAAAAATATTATTAATGAAAGTACTTTAATTCATGGAGTAAAAGAGTTTTTAAGGTGGTGTAAAGAACAAAACATATCTATGGCTGTGTGTACTAATAAAACAGAACATTTAGCAATTGATCTTTTAAAAAAAATTGGTATTTACGATTATTTTGAATATGTGGCAGGACATAATACTTTTAATTATTGTAAACCTGATCCAAGACATTTAACAAATACTATAGAAATTCTTGATGGTGATATTAATAAATCTTTAATGTTTGGTGATAGTGAAACAGACGCAAATGCGGCAAAAGCAGCTTCAATACCTGTAATCTTATTAGAAAATGGTTATACAGAAAAAAATACTAACGAAATTTATCATAATCATTTAATTAAAGACTTTATTGGTGTTGAAAAAATAGTTTCTAACTACTTAAAAGATTGATTTAATTTTTTTTCTTATTATTAATAGCATCATTAAATTAAGGAGTTTTGTGATTTCGCATAAAGTAAAAGTTTTTCCATCAAAGACACACTTACCTAAGAAAAATCAATTAGCTTGGAAAATTGCTGAAATAGCTTCTGATAATACAAAATTAAATAAAGATTCAATTGAGATGGTTATTAATAGAATAATTGATAATGCTTCTGTTGCTATTGCTTCTTTGAATAGAAAAGCAGTTATTTCTTCAAGAGAAATGGCTTTAAAACATCCACGAAAAAATGGAGCAACTTTATTTGGAATAGACTCAAAAAAAAAATTTGACTGTGAGTGGGCTGCTTGGTCAAATGGAACAGCTGTTAGAGAGCTTGACTTTCATGATACTTTTTTAGCTGCAGACTATAGCCATCCGGGTGACAATATACCTCCTCTATTAAGTGTTGCACAACAAAATAAAAGAAGTGGTCTAGATCTTTTAAGAGGAGTTATTACTGCTTACGAAGTTCAAGTTAACTTGGTAAAAGGTATTTGTCTTCATAAACATAGAATTGATCATATTGCTCACTTAGGTCCTAGTGTGGCTGCAGGGTTAGGAGCTATGTTAAGATTAAATACTGAAACAATTTATCAGGCTGTTCAACAAGCACTTCATACAACTATATCAACTAGACAATCTAGAAAAGGTGAAATTTCAAGTTGGAAAGCTTTTGCACCAGCACATGCAGGTAAGCTTGCTATAGAAGCTGTCGATAGAGCAATGAGAGGTGAAGGAGCACCTAGTCCTATTTATGAAGGTGAAGATAGTGTGATTGCAAGAATTTTAGATGGAAAAAAAGCAATTTACAATGTTCCCTTACCTAAAAAAGGAGAAAGTAAAAAAGCTATTCTTGAAACATATACTAAAGAATACTCTGCAGAATATCAGGCGCAAGCACTTATTGATATTGCAAAGAAACTAAATAAAAGAATAGACAACCTCAATAAAGTAAAAAAAATAGATCTATATACAAGTCACCACACACATTATGTAATTGGAACAGGTGCAAATGATCCGCAAAAGATGGATCCAAATGCAAGCAGAGAAACTTTAGATCATTCAATAATGTATATCTTTGCAGTAGCTTTGGAAGATGCAGATTGGCATCATGTTAAATCTTATACTAAACAAAGAGCTAATAGAAAAAGTACAATCAAAATATGGAAATCAATTACAACTCATGAAGATAAAAAATGGACTAAAAAATATCATGATCCAAATCCAAAAAACAAATCATTTGGAGGAAAAGTAGTTGTTACCTTAAATAATGGCAAAAAAATTATAGAACAACTAGATAGAGCGGATGCTCATCCGTATGGAGCTCGTCCATTTAAAAGACAAAACTATATTCAAAAATTTTTAACACTTACAGATGGTATTTTAGATAATAAAGAAAGCTCAAGATTTTTAAAAACTATTCAAAATTTAAAGAATTTGAAATCTGGTCAGTTAAACAGATTGAATATTCAGGTAAAAAGAAGTCAGATAAAGAAAAATACAAAAAAAGGAATTTTTTAGTGCACTTTGTAGATAAAGAACCTAGTCAAAAAAGAGCAGACTTTGTAAATAAGCTTAAATCAAAAAAAATACTAAGAGTACCAGGGGCATATAACCCTTTGACTGCAAAACTAATTGAAGAAATTGGTTATGATGCTGTCTACGTATCTGGTGGAGTAATGGCTAATGATTTAGGATTTCCTGATATTGGTTTAACAACTTTGCAAGATGTCAGCACTCGTTCATATTTAATCTCAAGAGTTACAAATTTACCTACAATCGTAGATATTGATACAGGTTTTAAGTCTTGTGAGGAAACTATTAAAACTTTTGAAGAGTTTGGAATATCTGCAGTTCACTTAGAAGATCAAGTTGAACGTAAAAGATGTGGTCATTTAGATAATAAAGAATTAATTTCAACTGAAGCAATGGTTAAAAAAATTAAAGAATGTGTTGCTGCTAAGCAAGATGAAAATTTTAAAATTATAGCAAGATCTGATGCTAAGGGTGTTGAAGGAATTGATAAAATGATTGATAGATGTAAAGCTTATATTGATGCTGGTGCTGAAATTATCTTTCCAGAGGCGTTACATGACGAAAAAGATTTTGAAAAAGTTAGAAAAGAACTTTCTTGTTACTTGTTGGCTAATATGACTGAATTTGGAAAGTCAAAACTATTCAACTATAAAGAATTAGAGAACTTTGGCTACAACATTGTAATTTATCCGGTAACCACACAAAGATTAGCTATGAAAAATGTAGAAGATGGACTTAAGGACATTTTTGCAAATGGACATCAAAACAATATTATTGATAAAATGCAGACTAGAAAAAGATTATATGAGTTAGTAGAATATGAAAAATATAATTCGTTAGATGAAAAAATTTATAATTTTAGTACTGAAGGGCATGAATAATGAGTGATGAAATAAAAAAAGGCTTACTAGGTATAGTTGTTGATGAAACTGAAGTTTCAAAAGTTATGCCAGAAATTAATTCTCTAACTTATCGAGGTTATGCAGCTCAAGATTTATGTGCTAGATGTGATTTTGAAGAGGTTGCTTACTTAATTTTAAATAAAGAATTACCTAATAAAAAACAATTAAATAATTTTAAGAAAGAGCTTACAAAAGAAATAGTTTTATCAAAAAATTTAATAAACATTTTAAAACAAATACCAAAAAAATCTCATCCTATGGATGTTGCAAGAACAGCTGTTAGTGTTATGGGTCTTGAAGATAAAGAAACTAAAAATAACTCTCCAAAAGCAAATTTAAGAAAATCAATTAGAATTCTTGCAAAAACACCTACAGCATTGGCTGCTTTTTACAGACTTAGAAAAGGAAATAAGATTATATCTCCAAAGAAAGGTCTTTCTTTTTCTGAAAACTTTTTCCATATGTGTTTTGGAAAGGTTCCTAATAAAGAGATTGTAAAAGCTTTTGATGTTTCTTTAATTTTATACGCTGAACATAGT
>Ga0209335_10006410_pt1 | contig 10508 bp, 8 predicted proteins | sample COG_09_FD_184753 | JGI IMG/M metagenome (GOLD analysis project Ga0209335, IMG submission 184753) | Pelagic Microbial community sample from North Sea - COGITO 998_met_09 (SPAdes) (version 2) | ecosystem: Environmental > Aquatic > Marine > Neritic zone/Coastal water | place: Helgoland, sampling...
TGTAATAAATCATCAATTGAATTGATTTGCCCATCTGTTGATGGCTTGATCGACAGTGTAGCATTCGCGCTGTTCATACGCTGGAAAGGGTCCAGCATCAAAATTGCTCCCTTTCCACTTTGTATGTGTAGGTCAATGTCCTTGAGGGTTTCTTTTCTGACGACTGGCGCATCGAATACGATCAAAACATCATACGTTTCTGTTAAGCCATCAGAAAAATAAGGTATTATAGACACATCATATTGGCTTTTTAATTCTTCCAAAACTGACAAGCCGGCGTGCGGTGTGTCTATATTCGCTGGTTTCAATACCGACGACAAAACACCAATGTGTGGGGTTTTGCTTCTAGATAAATTACTTAATTGTAGAGCTAGGTCATATTCAAGAGAAGTTGCTCGGTTAACATCAAAATAGCTTGTTACTAGTTGTTTACCGCCTGATGTGAAAACAGCACCAAAATATAAACTGTCGCCAGAACTCATTGGTATTTTTCTAATACCTGCCAACTCTGCTGCCTCTGCCAAATCAGTATCTGGCTTTATGAGAACAGACCTAGAGTTGATGCGGCCATCGCTCTGTTTTGTTAGGTTTGAAAGTGCCCGAGAAACTCGATCAATATGCTGAACGATTTGAGGTGGTATTAAACTTTTGTCTTCACTAACGTAGAGAGTTACTTGGGTGTCGCTTGAACTATTTTTTGCAATTTCTAAAGTCCCTTGCCTGAACGTATACTCTTTGTGCTCAGTGACGTCGAATTTCAGATCAAAATTTTCAATACCGCGCGCCGCGCTGCCAACGAATGCAGCACAGAGAAACAAGCCAGCAATGCCGGATATAAAAGGGGCAAACGGATGTTTTGGTGCTGAATAGTACCCACGCATTTGTTGACAGGCTAATAATAACGCCAGAGATGTCAGGAGAATAAAGTATAGCACTGCTGACAAACTGATTTGACCGGTTGTTAATTCATCCATCCAATGTTTTGGGCTAATCACAAAAAGATAATGGCTTACATACTTAAACCAATCAGGGACTAATGAAGTTTGCACGGCATTTACGTCTGTAAAAAGAAGGATAAAAATCAAACCTGAGCCAAGTAAAAACGAACTTATTTCTTCTTTACATATCGCCGACGCTAGTAACGCTACTGAGTAAAGTAACGATAGTGCAAGAAAAGCACCTAGGTAGCTTGAAACCAATATACCGAGATCAGGTGTGCCAATTAACGTTACCGTTATTACGAATGGAAAGGTCAGGGCCAAGGCGCAAACTATCAACACCATTCCAGCGAGCCATTTTCCAATAATGGTGGAATATGCCGGAATTGGGTAGGAGAGTATCAAGCCGACATCTCCAAGGTTTTTGCCCTGAAAACTTCGCATTGCCAAAGCGGGTAAAAAAATTACCGAAATCCACGGTAAGAACTGCCATTGCAACGTTAACGTTGCCAAATTTGTGTCTAAGAAATCTCCGACAAGAAAGATACATACCGATAGAAAAAATAGTATTCCAGATAAAAAAATTGCTGTTGATAAATTAAAAACACGCTGCCGTAATTCATGATGAAAAACAGTTCTTATCCCAGCCCATGTTGACCACATTTCTGAGCTGGTGGCTTTTGGAGATTCTGATTTCATGTTAATTTTCCAATTAACTGTTTAGCTCGCAAAAACTCTAATAGTTTCTTCTAAACGGCCTTTTTTATCAACGAATGATGAAGTTGGGCCATCTTTAACTAACCTTCCACTGTTTATAATCAAGACACGGTCACAAATGGCCTCTGCCTCCTCTAAGATGTGGGTCGACATCAAAATTATTTTACCTTTTGACAGTGTTTTAATATGATTCCGAATAGCAATCTTCTGGATTGGATCAAATCCGTCAGTGGGCTCATCAAGAAATAATATGTCAGGGTTGTGAATTAAAGATTGGCCAAGCCAAGCTCTTTGGCGCCAGCCTTTTGATAAGTCTGAAATTTTTTGATACTTTACCTTACCCAGATTTAGTTCTTCACAAATCCTAGAAACAGCCCCACGCATGGCTTCCCCAAAAATCCCGTGTGCATTGGCTGAAAATGATAAAAACTCGTAAACAGTTATGTCGTCAAAGCCACCAGTTACTTCAGGTAAGTATCCAATTTTACCCTGAGCTTTACTTCTTTCATTCCGAATTGAATGCCCATTCAGAATGGCATCACCCTTATCCGGTTTTATTACGCCTGCAAGTAGTTTTATTAAAGTTGACTTGCCAGCACCGTTTGCACCTAGGATGCCAATTACCTCACCACCAGTTGCAGAAAAAGAGCAATCCATCAACGCCCTTTTGTTGGAGTAAGATTTAGAGAGATTAATCACTTTTAAGTGGGGCATTAAATGATATCCGGTGTTGATATTATTTTAGATCAACAATAAATCCTGCAACTATGAACAGACTAATGCTTAACCCGACAAAGGTATAGCCAACTCCTACAAGAAACTTTTCTAAATTTTGAGGTAATAATTTCCGCTTATAATTACTGACCGAATTTTCCTTCGGCTCTGCCCATTCGCTAATCTTTGGAGCGATAGTGACAACAGTGGCTCCCAGCAGCGCAAAGGCCACTACAATTTTTTTTGCCGAGATCCAGAATAGGATTTCTAGCATTTGGACCTACTCCAATAGCACCGCTTTGAATTAATGTCGCTCGTCAAATTGACCGATTTAAGATTGCTTATTTAAGAACCGCAAAACTCTTCATTGCTTCACCATGCAATAGATCCATGGCCTGCCGCTTGTATTTAAAGGCCTTAGCTGTAGTTAACATTTTATAATTACGGGGCCGCGGCAGATCAATTTTGATCACTGTCTGAACAGTAGTGGGCTTATTTGAGAGAATAACTAAGTTGTCGGCCAAGAAAATAGCTTCATCAATCTCCGAAGTCACAAAAATGTTGGTTTTTTGGTTCTCTTCAAAAAGCTCAAGGAAGAATTCTTGCATCAAGCTTCGAGACATTGCATCAAGGCCACGAAAAGGTTCATCCATAAGCATAACAGTTGGCTCATTTATCAGGGCTCTTGCTAACTCAGCCCGCCTTTGCATGCCGCCTGAAAGCTGGATCGGGAATTTATTCATAAACTCTCCAAGTCCAACCTTGATCAACAAGTCTTCTGCCTCTCTTTGTAAAGATGCCCCTTTCTTTTCTCCCCGCATCTTTGGACCAAAAGTGACATTTTCAAGTGTTGTTTGCCAAGGTATGAGAGCCGTTTCTTGGAAAACCACCATCCTATCTTTTGCGGGCCCCGTTACTGGCTTTCCATCGACAAGAACTTCCCCTGTATCGGGAGTCTCAAATCCGGCCAACAGATTAACGAGTGTTGATTTGCCGCAGCCTGAAGGGCCAACAATTACTGTCAACTCGCCGGCGGGAAAATCGACAGAAATATTTTTAAGAACATCATCCGACTGCCATTCTTCACCGTAAGATTTGCTTACACCTTTCAAGGACACTGAAGAACTATTCAATTTTTTTGAACGAGTAGCTTTTGGCTCTTTCTTTTTTGATTTTGTTATTGCCATAAAATTTCTCCGATAATTCAAATTCACTTTGTTAATGGTTTTTGGTTTGAGTTAGATCTAGAAAAGGCGGCGCCAAGGCATGAAGTGAAAGCCAATTTTTCTTATCGCGCTTGACGAGAGGTAGCCGGCGATGCCGATGGAAATCATTCCAACAACGATTTGTTCTAGAGAGCCGCCCATGTAAGAGTTCCAGATAAAGAAGCCGAGGCCACCACCACCTTGTGTTCCACCGCCAGAAATCATTTCTGCCGCCAAGACAACCTCCCAAGTAATCCCCATGCCAACAGCGGCACCTGTGAAAATGGATGGTAGTGTTCCTGGTAGAACTATTTTCCAGAAAAGATCGAACTGGCTTGCACCCATAGACTGAGCTGCTCTTAAATAACTGATGTCTATGCTACGGGCGCCACCCAAGACGTTAATAACAATAGTAAAGAATGCGCCTAGGAACGTGACAAATGCGATTGACATTTCATTAGTAGGCCAGAAAATCAGCGACGCAGGCACCCATGCAAGCGGCGGTATGGGCCTTAGAATTTCAAACGGAGGAAAAAAGACGCCCCGAAAATATCGGTTTACTGCTAACAAAAGCCCAAATGGTATCCCGATCAGCATCGCAACCAAAAAGCCGGTAATTACCCGGCCGAAGCTTGCCACCCAACTCATCCAGTAACCATGCAGTGGTATTACTTCAAGAAAGGCAGTAAAAACATGCGCGGGCGGTGGCACAAGGCCAATACCAAGCAAATCGTAACCGGTCCACTCATCAAGCTGCGATCCGATGTGCCATATGATCACAAAAATAATGACCGCTCCGATACCACGCCGTGTAGTCGTGTTTTTGAAAAGCTTCTGCAGAAAATTAGTCATTGTTGCCTCTGTTGTATTTCTTATTGGTCCCCATTGCGGGTCGTGTCGTCATTTCTAAGGTTTTTTAAGCTAGTTCTCTCTCGCCCGCTTTAAAGGCTTTGACTGCTTCTTCGTGAACAGCGTCATTAACTTCTGCGAGCAGCTTTCTAAACTTTTCAGATGACTGTGTTTCGTAGGAACGCGGGCGAGGTATTTTCACCTCCACAGTCTTTTTAAGCTGACAGGGACGAGTTGTGACAATGTGGACCTTGTCACCAAGGAATATTGCTTCCTCCAAATCGTGGGTAATAAAAAAGATTGTTACTCCGGTACGATCGTAGGTTTCGAGAAGTGATTCATGCATAATCTGTTTTGTTAGCGCGTCCATCGCACGGTAGGGCTCGTCCAATAAAAGAACTTTTGGGTTGTTAATCAAGGCTCTCACAATTTCGGCGCGCCTAGCCATGCCAGAGGATACTTCACCAGGGTATTTTTTAAGAAAGTTTCCCAACCCTGCTTCTGCAAGCATTTGTCCTGCTTTGTCCAGGGCTTGTGCTGGCGACAAAGCTTTTTGAACGGACGGGCCATAAGCGACATTCTCTTGTAATGTCTTCCATGGAAAAAGTGCGCCATGCTGGAATACGACCATACGTTCAGCGCTCTGATCAGCCTTTGGCTTTCCTGGTCCACAAAGTAGTTCGCCGTCCAGATGGATACTTCCCTCTGTTATTGAATGAAATCCTGCAATACCATTTAACAAAGTAGTTTTACCGCATCCTGAGGGCCCAACAATCATGCATACTTCACCACCCGCTATTTCCATGGAGCAGTCATCAACAGCCATCACATTTACGCCAGTTGGATCATAAATTTTTGTGACGTTCTTAATGCTTAGCGCACCTTTTTTTTGTGCTTTTGAGGTGTTTTTAGCCATTGATTTAACTTTCATGTCCAGTTTGTTTTAAAGATTTGATCGCCAAAAATTGACTACCGACCTTGTTGGGCAAGCTCCTTTACGTGCCAAGCCATTAACCTGTCCCCAAGAGCGCGCACACAGGCAGAACTAAAATAGCCAATAAAGCCAAGAGTGATCATGGCGATAACCATAGGAACTGTTACATTATTCATATAGGCATCAACGATTAGGTAACCCAAGCCCAGATCGCCAGAAACCATTTCAGCAGCCACCAGAGAGAACCATGCAACTCCGATAGATATTTGCAAGCCAGTAAAAATGAATGGCAAGGCTCCAGGAACAACCACGTTTTTAAATACGTCCCAACGGGATGAGCCTAGACAGCCCGCGGCTCTGAAATACTCTTCATCGATTGAGTCGACGCCAAGCATAGCATTAAGTGTTGTGACAAAAAATGATGCTAAAGTCGCAAGGAAAATCACTGGCCCCTCAAAACCGGGTAGCAACAAAATGGATAGCGGGACCCATGCGAGGATTGGGATTGGGCGGAGTAACTCAATGATTGGAAAGATATAATCCCTGATGGATCTGGACCAACCCATGAATAGTCCAAGGGGCACCCCGAGACCGGTAGCAATGCCAAACGCAATGAGAATTCGTTGGCAGCTAACATAAATATGATCGTAATACTCTTGTGTAAAAATTGAAATACCTTGGAATGGTGTCATGGAAAACCAATCCTTGGAGATTGCTACCGGTCCAGGTAACTTGGTAAAACGCCAGACTTGAAGCCCTTCACACAACACCCAATAAACAAAAAGCCACAAGAATACCCCGGCAATTGTCAAGTAAGGATCAGGCCCACTAAATTTCTTCTTTGTCCGGTAAAGGAAGAGGTTAAAACCTTCGGGTGCAACCTTGTTTGAATCTGCTGAAGTGCTCATTTCCTCGCTCCGGTACTAAATACTTTGCGCTTTACACACATGTTTATCAAAGGGCGACATTTCATTCTTCGATGTGAAGATATGAAATAACTAACTAATTAATTAATTAATCTAGAAAGCCAAGGCCCATCTCTGGGTGGGCCTTGGTTCTAAGTTTGGATAAATTATTTCGCTACAATGCGTCCGACTGGAGTCTTTAAGCCACGCTTTTCAAGCACGCGCTCTGCAAACTGACCCATAACGCCCTCTGGACGAATTTGTGGGGCCGCAGCTGGCTTCTTCTTCAAGCTGTATAAGAATGCCGTTGCATCGCGGAGCAGTGATTTCGCATCGTCACTGATTGTGAAATCAAGCTGCAATTTGGTTGTGCCTGCCATTGGCGAATCATAAAGACTGGCCTTCAGGACTGACTGGTCAATTTTTTCGGTCTGAGCCTCAGCCATCGCTGCGATTGCATCAGCATTGCCTGGGTTGGCAACAAACTCTTGGGCGTCAAGCTCGGCTTCTAACCAGCCCATAACAGCATCAGGACGCTGTGAAATCAGGTCATTCAGCATCACCATGAACGCACCATCCTGAAGACCAAAATCTTCGCCCGATGCCGCGCGACGTGCAATACCAGATTTAACCATCTTGGTTGCTGTTGGCTCCCAAATGGCTGCTGCATCTAGTTTGCCAGCCCGAAAGTTGGTGGTGATAACCTCAATGTTTTGATTGAGATATTTTGCTGGCTTTACGCCTGCTGATTTAAAAGCTGCCTGAGCAAATCTGTCGGTACAAGCACCGTGAGGGGCGGATGTGATTTTCCCGTCCATCCACTTAACAGCTGCGACACCATCAGCAAATTTAGGCGCATCATTTTTCACAAGGAAAATATTACACTGCTGCTTTGAAGTGCCAAGAGCGGCAACGATGCGAATGTCAGTGCCACCACGCTCGGGCAAGTACTTAAAGGTGGACGCGATAGCAGGCATGTCACCCATGTAACCAATGTGCTGCTTTTCTCCAGCCATTGCATTCACAATAACTGAGCCCTGAAGCCCAACCTGAAACTCAGCGGTAGAGCCAGCTGGAAGATGTTTTTTCCAAAAGCTTTTCCCGTTATTCACCACACCTGTCCAAGACTCAGTATAATAAGGCTGATAGCCGATTACCAAGTTAATGGCTTCTCCTCTTTTTCCAAAATCAACGCCAGCATTGGCGGCTGATGCCCCCATTACGACAGCACCGAGAGCCGCCATTTTGACGGATGTTTTTAAAATATTAATCATTCTTCCCTCCCAATTGGTTTAACCTCCATGTTGCTGCTAAATTTTGCTTCAACACAAGTAAATTATCACTATTGCCGTAAAACTGAGCTCTAACCTCACACAGTTTTATTAGTGAATGTTCGGATTATATTGCCGACTCTGAACGGTGACTTTCATAATCCAGACATAAATCTAAGAATGATTTTTTAGAACTATCAAGTCATTTGATTATTCATAAAAACGATCAAGTGATAGTGTGGCGCAATCGTATCAGCGGTTGTCATAAGCGACGCCTCAGATAAAAATAGAGCACATATTCTCGAAAGGTGCTCAGATGGACTTCGTAGAAAACAACCCCGATGCTCAAACCAACAATGATCAGTCAAATACTTCTGATAAAGTTGCGGTCAAGGCGCTAGACCAAGGTTTTATTGAAGAGCAATCAAGGATCTTTAAGAATACTTGGGTTCCAGTATGCCACGAGTCTGAACTGCCTGATCCTTATGACTTTCGCACATCGAGCATTGGCAATGAGAATGTAATCATTTGCCGGGCGCCGGACGGAAAGGTAAACGCGCTTTTAAACGTTTGTCCTCACAGAGGAATGCTCATTGAGCGGCGACCGCAAGGGAGTTTCCTTGAAGGGCAAGCATCTGGTAATCCAAAACGGATCACCTGCATGTTTCACGCTTGGCAATTTGATATGAGAGGCAACTGCGTATACGTAGCTCGTGAGAAAGAAGGTTATCAGGATAGGTTTTGTAAGGATGATGCGGGCCTGCGAAGATTGCGGTGCGAGGTCAATTACGGCGGGTTCGTTTGGGTGAATATGAACGATCAGCCAGCCGTTTTCCTCGAGGAATGGGCTGGAGCCGCACTTTCGGCAATTGAAGCGGAGATTTGCTCTGAACCGCTTGAAGTCGTCCATTATCACAAGGAAGTCGTGGACACAGGTTATCAACAATTAATGTCTCAAGATTTTGAGTCGATTGCTGGCGATGCAAACGCTAATATGTTCAACTATGGACACATTGTGACAAGACACGGTGAAGTTGAAAATAGTGACGCAAGTCAGCCACGCTCTTTCCCGTCTCCAGAGTCCGTACAATCCTCAAGCGTCAGGCTTTTCCCTGGCTTTGCATTTCACCTTGATGGACCTACCTTAAATGTAGCGACCATTACTCCCTTGAACGATAGTCAAGTAATGATTGAGCATCGGGGCTTGGCGCCCAAAGCAGACAGTGAAGAAGAAAGAAGGCTTCGGTCAAAACACTATAATGCCAAGTTTGGGCCCTTCCGTTTGCAAAAGATGCCGGAACCTAACGAGAGCAAATCGGGCCACGTTGAAGAGAATGGTTTGTTCATCCATTATAACAATGAATGGTTGCGCTGGATGGATAAGCATCCAAATGGTGAGACACGTATTTCAGAGTTACCCAACTCAAGTTCCAAAGCTCAGGGACTCAGTGAGAATGGCGAGCTTTCTGGGCCTCATATTGTGGTCATTGGAGCAAGTCACGCTGGCGTGGCTTTTTTGGATAAGGTCCGAAAAAATGGTTTTGGTGGTCGTTTGACTGTCTTTGACCGTCAGGTTGGTGGGCCAATGGAGCGACCACCCCTCTCAAAAGCGTTCCTGCTGGGGGGAGGTGAGACGGTTGAGTCAAAGTCACTTTTGAGACAAAAGAAGTGGTACAAGGCCAACAAGATTAAACTCAAAACGCAGTCCAACGTTGAGGCCATTGACACAAAGAACAAGACAATAACAGTTAGTAGCGGAGCGATCATAAATTACGACAACCTAGTGATTGCCAGCGGTGCGATTCCACGTGAACTGCCTGACACCCATGGGATGGGTAATGCTTTTACCTTGCGTCAACCGTCTGATGCAAATGCGATTCGCCAGGCTGCAAATAACTCTGACACGGTTGTGATTATTGGCGGCGGCTACATTGGGCTTGAGGTTGCAGCCTCTCTTCGGAAAAAAGGAATGGCAGTAACCGTTATAGAGGCTGCCGAGAGAATTTTAGCAAGGGTTGCCAGTGAACCACTAGCGGATCGCTTGACGAAATTGCACGAGGATAATGGGGTGCAAGTGCTCACAGGCGTTGGCGTTGATAGTATTAATGCAGAAGATGGTATTTTTGATAGTGTCACGCTCACTAGCGGTCAAAAAATTGTTGGAGACATGCTCATCACCGGTATTGGTGTTTTTCCCGATAGCAAGTTGGCTGCAGAAGCTGGAATCGAAACGCAGAGAAAAGATGGTGGAGCAATTCTCGTTGACGAGACTATGAAAACTAGTGAAAAGGACGTATTTGCCGTGGGTGACGTCGCGTTGCGCCGTGATCAGTTGCTGGCCATTGAGTCGGTCCACAACGCTCAGGAGACGGCAGCTGTAGCAGCAGCAGCAGTTACCGGGTCAGTTGCACCAACGTTGCAAACCCCATGGTTTTGGTCCGACCAGTATGATGTAAAACTCCAAATAGTGGGCGTTGTCCCGATTAGTGATGACGATGTCTATCAGGTTGCCCGTGAGGGTAGACGTGATGGAGCAGTATCTTTTTGGAGCTATCGAGGCAAGGAACTAGTGGCGGTTGAGGTTGTGAACGACCCTGCAACTTACATGGAAGCGCGGCAATGCTTAGATACAGGACAATCGCCAGATCCAGAGCAGATATCTAACTTGTCGTTTTCTCCCATAGATAGTGGTGGGGCGAGATCCTAGAGAGGATTTACGCAGTTTTTTTGGGCCATTGAGGGCAAAGAAATAACATTATCGTGAACGCAGATTTTTATTAAAAATTATCAAACGTGGACTTGGAAAGTACAAAGATGGAAAACAACTCACTAGTTAATATTGAGAGAAAGATTGAGAAAATAATTTATCAGGCCGCACTGGCGCTGGATGAAAATAACTGGACTGACTGGTTCAAGCTCTGTGATGACTCTTTTTTCTACTCGATAACGTCTTACAGCCCCGAAATTGGTAAGGA
>Ga0209335_10006430_pt1 | contig 10491 bp, 6 predicted proteins | sample COG_09_FD_184753 | JGI IMG/M metagenome (GOLD analysis project Ga0209335, IMG submission 184753) | Pelagic Microbial community sample from North Sea - COGITO 998_met_09 (SPAdes) (version 2) | ecosystem: Environmental > Aquatic > Marine > Neritic zone/Coastal water | place: Helgoland, sampling...
GCGCAACTCCAGAGTCCGAGCACAAGCCCACACAGCACCACATTGTTCCTTTTTCGAATCACTTCCATTCAATCCAATTTTCAGACAAACAATCAACCAAAGGACGAAGGCCTGCTGCATCCATTTTGGTGAAATCGTTCCGTTCATCCGAATCGATATCCAAGACCGCCACGACGTCATCGTCGACCAGAATGGGCAGGACCAACTCCGATTTGGTCTTTGAACTGCAGACGACGTGGCCCGGAAAAGCTTCCACATCAGCCACCACCTGCGCAAGCTTTGTATCCCAAGCTGCTGCGCACACCCCTTTTCCATGAAACAAGCGCGTGCAGGCCAAAGGGCCTTGAAAGGGGCCGAGTACCAACTCATCACTTTCAAAATCCACCAAATAGAATCCTACCCAATGCCATCCGAAGGCGGACATCAAAACCGCTGCCGCATTGGCCAGGTTGGCCGTGCGATTGGTTTCTCCCATGAACAGGGCGGGCCATTGGCGGCTCAAGGCTTCATATTGAGATTCCCGTGTTTCACCGGATGTCATATGGAGGTTCTGGCCCATGGCTCAAAGATACTTTAGAATTTCAGCGGGGCCCGTCATGCCAGTGCAAGGGTTGCAGCCCCCAACCACCGATGACCCGCCGACTCCAATGCATGACCGCATGCGGCAATCGTCGAGCCCGTTGTCATCACATCATCCACGACGATTACGGACTGCGGCGGGGAGTTCGGCGGCTGAGCCACACGATAAAGACCGTCAGAAGCCGCTTCTCTGCTTTCTCGGGAAAGTCCTGTCAAACTATCGCCATGCCTTGCACGAACCAGTAATCGAGGAGCCACTTGCACGCCCCAAGAGGCAGCTAAGCCCCGAGCAATCCAATGCGCTTGGTTATACCCCCGCTTTATTTTTTTTCGCCTATGCAAGGGAACCGGTGCTAACACCACATGGGATGAGGAATATGTTTTCGGTAAACCCCATCGCTGACCGAGCCAATGCCCCCAACGAAAAGCAGCGTGCCGGTCTCCACCATATTTTATCGCATCAATCTGCTTCTTCAATTCCGGCTGGCTTTGTAGGCGAAACCCCGTGATTGCGAATTCGGCATGGCAGCGTTCTCGCATCAAAATTGATCCCTCCGAATGGCATAAATACGGCCAGTCCGCGCAGCAAATGTCGCATGCCAACATCCACGTCGCGGAATCCACCAACCATCGATTGCAAACGACACAGTATTCTGGCCAAAGCGCCCTTCCCCATCCCCACATTAACCCACAAGATCGAGCATAATCATGCGTTCTATCCAACTGCTTCACTCCCGGAATACCTAAGTTTGTCTTCGCAATGCAATTTGGCAAACTCCCAACGACAGAGGGGCTCGATCTCGTCAACTTTGAGCTTCCGCCTTCCTCCTTTTTACTCCATACCAAGAGCAATGGCGGATGCGAAGTACGGCTGGGCGGAACCACCTGGAACATTCCAAAATGGGTCGGGTCTACCTATCCCGACAAAACACCGCGTCGCCTTTTCCCACAGGCCTACAGCAAGCAGTTTGGGACCATTGAATTCAACGCCACGCATTACCGAATTTACACTCCTAAAAAAATGGCTGCTTGGGCAGAAAGTACCCCTGAGCACTTCCGATTTTGCCCCAAATTTCCTCAAATTATCACCCACTTTCGGCGCTTCAAAAACTGCGAAGGGCCAACGGATGATTTCATCGAGGGGCTGCTCGCTTTGGGAAAGCGGCTCGGCCCCGCGTTCATCCAATTGCCACCTCATTATGCGCCGAAGCATGCGGAAGCCCTGTGGACCTACTTAGAAAAGTGGCCTCGGGAACTTCCTCTTTCTGTCGAATTTAGGCACCCCGATTGGTTCTCAGAAGCTGGTCGTCCTTGGGAAAGACTAGCAGAAATTGGGGTGGGTGCCGTCATCAGCGATACCGCCGGTAGACGGGATGCTGTGCATATGTGCATGACAGCGCCGCATGTTTTGGTCAGATTTGGCGGGTATGAAGGGCATGCAACCGACCACATTCGATTGAAGCAATGGTCAAATTGGCTCGAACAAGCAGAAAAAAAGGGAGTCGGTGAATTTCATTTATTGGTGCATGAACCGGATAGCCTTCACACGCCCCGAACGTGCAGAAACTTCGCTGAAAATTTGATTGGGGAAAAACAGCTCCAAACTATGATTCCCCGCGAGGTGTCAGAGCAAAACGTCCCGTCGAGTCCCACGTTGTTTTAGTGCTCAATCGGATATACCCTGGGGAAACCTTTCTCAATGCATCCCCCTATTCTTGGGTGCTTGAAATCATCACTCAAAAATCCAAATTTCTCATGGTCAGCCGTGGCATTTCTTGAATTTCTTGCCTGAACCGCATGGGCACGGTTCGTTCGGAAGCACCTTTTTCTCTGTTCGCACCGGCTGCACCTTGCGAGGTGGAGGCGGGGCGCTTGGACGCGGTGCGCCCGGACCTGCAGCGCTTGGTCGTCCCCCTGACATCGCCTGTTCTTGGATGTTCTGAATGTTTTCCTTGGAGAGGCTGATTTTATTCGGCATTGCTGAACGCGCTTGAGGCGCCTGCTGCACTTGTTGATCACCCGGCCCTGTGGGAATGGTGCAACGCATCAAGAAGGCAGCCACTTCTGCATTCATTTTCTGCACCATGGCCTTAAACAACTCGTACGATTCGAATTTGTAAATCAACAAGGGATCCTTCTGCTCAAATCGCGCCAATTGAACATTGGACCGCAAGTCATCCATCCCCCGGAGGTGTTCTTTCCAATATTGGTCAATAATGGCCAGCACAACGGACTTCTCTAAACTCGCCATAACGCTCACTCCCGAAGTTGCAACACTTTGCTCTATGTCGGTTGCCACTTGCATGGTTTTCCGCCCGTCCGTGAACGGAACAAGAATTTGTTTGTAGTCGTTGGATTTATCGTCATAAACGCGCTGGATCACCGGGTGGGCTCGCTGAGACAACTCCTCCAGTTTGGAACGGTACACACGTTCTGCCTCCTGGTACGTATCAAAGGCCAACGTCTCCGGGCTCGTCGATGCAAAACCTTCTTCGTCCACCATCGGCTCCATGCCAAAGTCTTTCAGAAGTGTCAACCTAAAGGCTTCGTATTGTTTCTCAGGGTGGTATGCCAAAATCGCCCCTTCCACCAATTCAAAAAACATATTGGCAATGTCCGTTCGGATGCGATCCCCGTGCAAGGCGTGTCGACGTCGTTTGTAGACGACTTCCCGCTGTGCATTCATCACATCGTCGTACTCCAACAGCCGCTTTCGGATGCCAAAGTTATTTTCTTCGACTTTTTTCTGCGCGCGCTCAATGGATTTCGTGATCATGGAATGTTGAATCACATCCCCTTCTTGGTGGCCCAATCGGTCCATCATTTTGGAAACACGGTCGGACGAAAAGAGCCGCATCAAATCGTCTTCCAGCGAGACGTAAAATTGAGAGGACCCAGGGTCTCCCTGGCGGCCTGCTCTTCCTCGCAGTTGCCGATCTACTCGGCGGCTGTCGTGGCGTTCGGTGCCGATAATTGCCAGCCCTCCTGCCTTCTTCGTTTCCTCCGTCAACTTGATATCCGTTCCCCGACCTGCCATGTTGGTAGCGATGGTGACCGTCCCGGGCTTTCCAGCTGCCGTCACGATTTCAGCCTCGCGCTGGTGAAGCTTGGCATTGAGCACCTGATGCTTAATCTGACGGATGTCCAACATGCGGGAGAGCAATTCGCTCACCTCTACAGTCGTTGTTCCCACCAAAATGGGCCTTCCCGCATCGCGAAGCGTGACCACGTCATCGATGATGGCATTGTATTTTTCTCGCTTGGTTTTGTAGACCAAATCTTCCTTGTCTTGTCGGGCGATGGGACGGTTGGTCGGGATGGCCATCACGTCCAATTTGTAGATGTCCCATAATTCCCCCGCCTCGGTCTCGGCTGTTCCTGTCATGCCCGCCAACTTGTGGTACATGCGGAAATAATTTTGCAGGGTCACCGTGGCATAGGTCTGTGTCGCTGCTTCGACCTTGACGTTTTCCTTCGCCTCGATGGCTTGGTGCAATCCGTCTGAGTACCGGCGACCGTCCATGATTCTTCCCGTCTGTTCGTCGACGATCTTAACCTTGTTGTCCATGACAACATAGTCGACGTCTTTTTCGAACAGCGCATAGGATTTGAGCAGCTGATTCATGGTGTGAACCCGAGCGCTTTTGACACCGTAATCCGCCATGAGCTGGCTCTTGGCCTCAAGTTTCGATTCTTCGTCTTGGTCTCCATTGTCGATGCCTACGAGCTCGGTTGCCAAGTCAGGCATGGTAAAAAAGTGCTCGTCCTCCATGTTGGCGGTCAGGAATTCGATCCCCTTTTCCGTGAGCTCTACTTGGTTTTGTTTTTCATCGATGACGAAGTACAACTCCGCATCGGCTTTGGGCATCTCCCTTTTATTATCCTGCAAGTAAATCCCCTCGGTTTTAAGCAATTGCTGCTTCATTCCTTCTCCACTCAGCAGTTTGATGAGCGGTTTCGATTTGGGAAGGGCCCGGTAAGCGCGGAACAACGCCAATCCTCCTTCTGCCACCTCATCCTTTGATGCACCATCCTTGAGGAGCAGGCGCTTTGCGTCAGAAAGGAACTGCTGCGCCGCCTTTTGCTGCACGGTGACCAACTGAACGACTTTGGGCTTCAACTCAACGAATTCCTGCTGGTCTCCTTTGGGGGTAGGGCCGCTGATAATCAGTGGCGTTCGTGCCTCATCGATGAGAACCGAATCCACCTCGTCCACGATGGCGTAGTGATGGTTGCGCTGAACCAATTGCTCAGGGCGTTGAGCCATGTTGTCGCGCAAGTAATCGAATCCAAATTCATTGTTGGTTCCATACGTGATATCGGCTCGATAAGCCTCTCGCCGTGATTCACTGTTGGGTTGGTGCTTGTCGATGCAATCCACACGCATTCCATGAAATTCAAACAAAGGCGCCATCCATTCGGAATCACGCCGAGCTAAATAATCGTTGACCGTCACAAGATGAACACCTTTACCGGTAAGGGCATTCAAAAACATGGGCAAGGTTGCCACCAATGTTTTTCCTTCCCCTGTTTGCATCTCAGCCACCTTTCCACGGTGCAAGGCGGTGCCTCCGACAAGTTGAACGTCATAATGCACCATGCTCCACTCCACTTCCGATCCTGCTGCCACCCACTTGTTCGACCAAACCGCTTCGTCTCCTTCGATGGTCACACCGCTCCGCTTGGCGGCTACATCTCGATCCCACTGGTGTGCCGTAACCCGAAGTTGTCCATTTTCTGTGAGCCGGCGAGAGGTCTCTTTAACCAAGGCAAAAGCCTCCGCCATGACCTCTTCCAGCACCACTTCTAACGCCTCATTTATTCGCAAGTTCAAGGCGTCAATTGACTCAAAAAGAGCCTCCTTCTTTTCCAATTCATCCTCCCCGATTTGCGATGCTTCTACACGCAATTCTGATTGCTCTGATTCAAGCCCAGCTACATGGGACTGGATACGCTTTCGCAGATCATTCGTTCGATCTCGCAACCCATCGTCCGACAATCCTCTCAGCTCCTCCTCAAATGCATGCACTGCATCCACCACCGGGCTGATCTCCTTCATATCCCCCTCGGCTTTGTCACCGATCAATTTTTTCAAAAGTGCTTTAAGCATGGCTCAAAAATACAAAGGGAACGCAGTCAACGCGGCTAAAATTTTACAACGCTATTCGTTCGATGCTTCTAGAGCAAGAGAACTTTATTTCGGACGTCAATTCCGTTACGAAATTGATTCAGGAATCCCCTAATTAATCTTCGTTTTTTTTCCCCAACTCACTAAAAATTCCGCCGAACTCAATGCCCACGCGGGCTTCCCACTCGAACTCAACTTGAACTGTTAAAAACTCTGTTCGATTGTGAATTCTTTTGTTTTGGCTTTCTCCCCTTCCTGGGTCTTTCTTTGAAACGCTATTGGTTGTGAAGTGCATCACAGGATGTTTTTCATCGGCCTTTTTCAGTCGAATTTGAGTCCTGTCCAACTTCTTGGAAAGGAAACCATTTTACCTCGAAATCGCAGAATCTCAAGGGTTTATCCCAAAAGACAACGCATTCGAGGACAGGATTTTGACCCCCAAAACGGAAGGTCTCAAAGAACGAAGGAAAGCCCGAATTCACGACCGATTTATGTTCCATCCGCCAATCTGGCGACCAATTCACAAACGCTACCATGAGCGAGCTGACTAAAAACAACCTTGAGACTGCAGATGCGCAGACATCCATTGAAGAGGTATTGCCTGAGAACACCGTTGTAACCGAGCCCATTCTTGAAGAGAATCCCAATCGATTTGTGCTCTTCCCGATCAAACACAACGACATCTGGAGTTTTTACAAAAAGTCAGAGGCTAGTTTTTGGACTGCGGAAGAAATTGACCTGGCTGCAGATGCCACAGATTGGAATGAAAAACTGAACGACGACGAACGCTATTTCGTTAAGCACGTGCTCGCCTTTTTTGCGGCATCTGATGGCATTGTGAATGAAAACTTGGCGGAAAATTTTGTTGCCGAGGTTCAGTACACAGAGGCGAAGTTTTTCTACGGTTTCCAAATCATGATGGAAAACATCCATTCGGAAACGTACTCCCTTCTCATCGACACCTACATCAAGGACGATGAAGAAAAGGACAAGCTGTTCAATGCCATTGAGACCATGGATTGCGTCAAGAAGAAAGCAGAATGGGCCTTGAACTGGATTGACAATGGAAACTTTGCAGAACGCATTGTGGCTTTTGCAGCGGTGGAAGGCATTTTCTTTAGCGGTAGCTTTTGTTCGATCTTTTGGTTGAAGAAGCGCGGACTCATGCCGGGGCTGAGTTTTTCCAACGAATTGATCTCGCGTGACGAAGGCATGCATTGCGATTTTGCCTGCATGATTTACAACGATCACATCGTCAACAAGCTTCCCGTCAAGACCCTTCGTAAGATCATCATTGATGCCGTAAACATCGAAAAAGAATTCGTTTGCGAGTCTCTTCCTGTTCGACTCATTGGCATGAACTCGGACTTGATGTCACAGTACATTGAGTTTGTCGCTGACCGTTTGTTGGTTGAACTCGGCACCGAAAAGGAATACAACGTAACCAATCCATTCGATTTCATGGACATGATCTCCCTGCAAGGAAAAACAAACTTCTTCGAAAAGCGCGTAGGAGAATATCAAAAAGCGGGAGTGTTAACAAAATCTGACGAAGGCAGTAAATCCTTCAATCTTGATGTGGATTTTTAAACCTCCAACCAACCTCATCCACTCACCTAGTTCCACTTCTTTCTCAATCTTATTTCAATCGCTTTCTCATGCATGTAATCAAACGCGACGGCCGCACGGAACCTGTACAATTCGATAAAATCACAGCACGAATTAAAAAGTTGTGTTACGAATTGCATGACACCGTCGACGCCGCCAAGGTAGCAATGCGAGTAATAGAAGGGGTATACGACGGCGTGACAACCACCGAGTTGGACAACCTTGCAGCAGAAGTGGCTGCAACGAACGCCGTTACCCATCCCGATTATGCGAACCTCGCGAGCCGAATTGCCGTCAGCAATCTCCACAAGGCTACCAAAAAATCTTTCACCGAAACCATGGAAGATTTGCATAATTATGTAGATCCCATAACCAATGAAAGCGCATCGTTAATTGCGCAGGATGTCATTGAAATCATTCGCGATAATGCCGAGTTCCTCGACTCGCAGATTATCTACGACCGCGATTTCAACTACGACTATTTCGGATTCAAAACCCTCGAGCGCAGTTACCTGTTAAAGATTAACGGCAAAATTGTCGAGCGTCCACAGCACATGCTCATGCGCGTAGCCGTGGGCATTCACAAGGATGACATGGATGCCGTAGTCGAAACCTATAGCGGACTCAGCGAAGGTTGGTTTACCCACGCAACGCCCACCTTATTTAACTCCGGCACCCCCAAGCCTCAGATGTCCAGCTGTTTCCTTCTTACGGCTAAAGAAGACAGCATCAGTGGAATTTACGATACCCTCAAGCAATGCGCTAAGATCTCCCAAAATGCAGGAGGCATTGGGCTGTCCATTCATGACATTCGTGCGACGGGATCTTACATCAAAGGAACCAACGGAACATCCAATGGCATCGTTCCCATGTTGCGTGTCTTCAATGATACCGCTCGATACGTTGACCAAGGAGGTGGAAAGCGCAAAGGGTCGTTTGCTATTTACATCGAGCCCTGGCATGCCGACATCAACGACTTCCTCGACCTCAAAAAGAACCATGGAAAAGAGGAACAGCGCGCACGGGATCTCTTTTATGCGCTCTGGATTCCAGACCTTTTCATGCAGAGGGTTGAAGAAAATGGCGATTGGACATTGATGTGCCCCAATGAGTGCCCGGGACTGGCTGACACCCATGGTGCAGCATTCGAAAAACTCTACACGGGATACGAGGCTGCCGGCAAAGGACGCAAAACCATCAAAGCCCAGGACCTCTGGTTCAAGATTCTTGAATCGCAAATCGAGACCGGCACACCTTACATGCTGTACAAGGATGCTGCGAACGGCAAGTCCAATCAACAAAATTTAGGGACGATCCGATCTTCCAACCTGTGCACGGAGATCATTGAATACACCGCTCCTGATGAGGTTGCGGTTTGCAATCTCGCTTCCCTAGCGTTGCCGAAATATGTCAAAAACGGAGCGTTTGATCACGATAAATTATTCGAAGTCACCTACCAAGTGACGAGAAACCTCAATCGGATCATCGACCGCAACTATTACCCCATTCCAGAAGCGCGAAACTCCAACATGCGCCACCGACCTATCGGAATTGGAATTCAGGGTCTTGCGGACGTATTCATTTTAATGCGTCATCCTTTTGACTCGGAAGAAGCACGCAGCTTAAACCGAGAGATTTTCGAGACCATTTACTACGCTGCATGCACCGCATCGAAGGATCTGGCGAAAGAAGAAGGGGCGTACGAAACGTTCAAAGGATCACCCGCTTCAGAAGGTCGTTTGCAGTATGACATGTGGGGAGTCACACCAACGGACCGTTGGGAGTGGGATGTGTTAAAAGAGGAAATCAAGGAGCACGGAATGCGGAACTCATTGTTGTTGGCTCCCATGCCTACGGCATCGACCGCGCAAATTCTCGGCAACAACGAATGCTTCGAACCGTACACATCAAACATCTATACCCGCCGTGTGCTCTCTGGTGAATTCATCATCGTCAATAAACATTTGTTGCGCGACCTCACGAAGCTTGGCTTGTGGGATGAAGACATGAAAAACCGCATCATCAGTGCGAACGGTTCCATCCAGAACATCAAAGAGATTCCGGACAACCTCAAGGCACTGTACCGAACCGCTTGGGAAATTCCCCAACGCGCGCTCATTGACATGTCTGCTGACCGGGGAGCCTACATTTGCCAATCACAGTCACTCAACGTATTCATGGAAAACGTGAATACACAGAAGTTGACTTCCATGCATTTCTATTCCTGGAAGAAAGGCTTGAAGACCGGCATGTACTACCTGCGAACCAAGGCTGCGACGGATGCAATCAAATTCACCGTTGACAAGAAATACAAAACTGAGCCAACGGTTGAAGCGCCGCGCAAAGCGATCCAAGACATGACAGAGGAAGAACAAGCAGCTATGGCTTGCTCCATCGAGAATGGATCCGATTGTGAAATGTGCAGCGGATGACCTAGAACTGTGCCTTCGGTTGCGATCGAGTAACCAAAGAAGCAACGTCCACAAAAAAGGCAGCCATTGGCTGCCTTTTTTCATGCCCTTTTCAAGCCCTACGCTCTTACTTCGATGCGCGATAATGGAATAACGCCCAAGCATTGGTTAACACCAATCCAACGGCCAATAACAAATGCACCGGCTGAAGCACCTTGGGCATATCGGCAACTACGAAAAAAAGACCCGTTACCATTTGTGCAGCAATCAAGCCAACTATCGTCATTGCCGTGATGCGCGCCGGTCCAGAAACGCTTCGCAATGGATAAATCCAAACTAACTGGGTCAATGCCACCAACCAAGAGCCGGAACGATGAAATTTCCATTCATTTGGCAGCGCCCCCAACCAATCTGAACGCAGCACCCCTGCATGATGCAGCAAATCAATTTGCTCCCTCACCTGTGTCCCGATAACCAGCTGAACCAAAGCCAAGGCTGTTGCGATCCAAAGCCATCCTTTTGTCCGGCCCAATACCGCCACAGCAGCGTCTTTTGTATGCTGGGTGATGGACTGCATCATCCCGACCAAGCTTACCAATATAGCCACCGCTCCCACCATGTGAATCGTGATGCTGAATGGAATCAGGTTCCCATCAACCACTTTTTTACCCAACCATGCCACCAGACCAAGCAATAGCAGATGCACCATTGCCCAAATAAAGGGCTTCCAATGCCTCGCTTTCATGCCTCTCCAGAACGCCCAAG
>Ga0209335_10006434_pt1 | contig 10489 bp, 13 predicted proteins | sample COG_09_FD_184753 | JGI IMG/M metagenome (GOLD analysis project Ga0209335, IMG submission 184753) | Pelagic Microbial community sample from North Sea - COGITO 998_met_09 (SPAdes) (version 2) | ecosystem: Environmental > Aquatic > Marine > Neritic zone/Coastal water | place: Helgoland, sampling...
ACGCCGTCCTGCTGCACCAGGTAGCGCAGCTCTGCCGCTAGAGCGTCGCAATTGTCAATGATCTGATTCCTGTACAGGTACGTCATTGTTTCCGCGGACTCTGGGGAGGCCCCGCCAGCACCAACCGAGAAGGTACCGAAGCCCACTGTCGAGGTTCCCATTCCAAGCATTGCACTCCCGTCGAGATACATGTTTTTGCGGCTCTGGTCCGACGTATAAATGTTGTCGCTGTATGCGTTCAAGATGCGCTTCAGATTGCGAGCAGGGAGGAACGGCTTGCCTCCTGCGATCGCAGCGGCGTCCGCCAGCTTGTCGGCGACCACCAGTGCAGCCACAGTTTCAAGCGATCTGGATGCATCTAGCACTGGAACAAGCAAGATCGGGCTCGGCTTTCCATCTTTCACCACTGGGGCCAGCTCTGAACCCTCCACCTCGTCGGGGTCAACCTTGAAGGGGTTGAAAAATGCTGCTGCAGCAGGCTGAAGCGGGAAAGTAAGAGACAGCAGGAGAGAAGCCTCTCGACGGGGAAGCATAGACATGGCTACTGGTCGAGGCTGCGCCGCAACTTCTGTGCGTGGCACTGAAGCGCATCCCTTGCGGCCAATGTGGGCGGTCTGTTCAGCGCGTTGTATCATAGATTCGACGGAAATGCCCGTGTGAACAAAGCCAAACTTTTGGCATCCGATACTTCCGGTTGTTGCGGTGCAGGACTGTGCCAGAGCTGTCCCGAGCGCAGCCGCAGCCCAGATGCGTCCAGATCGCATATCGATCCCTTTATGAGGAAGTCGCAGACAAATGACACACAATGGTTCCAAGGTCCCTTGGCGACACTCATCCCGGCCCCCGCCCGCCGCCAGTTTTTCGCTCTGCGATTTGTGACTGTTTGTTATTAAACGTATCTGTCTCTCTTGTTCTCTTCTCTCTCACCGTGCGCGGGCCTGGTGACAGTGGCCAATGAGCCCACATCTCTCTCATTGCTGAGATGATTTCAGCATGGCACTATGAGCAGCAAGCACCATTCGGTAGTGAACTGCCACGTCATAACCCCGGGCCAGGTGGTTGGGTGGATCTTCATTTTTAGCGGCCATGGGCTCTTTCTGTATCATCCCGTTCTTAGTTACCTGGCAGTCAACAGGCATGCCTGCAGCCTGCGCTGTGCACTATAAATGGATGCCCCAGGACCCTCCATGATGCTCAGAATCACCTGGTCACTCCAGCGCGTCCGCGCCGCCGGCACCCGCGCCCGCGCCCGCGCCCGCGCCCGCGCCCGCGCCCGCGCCCGCGCCCGCGCCCGGCATGCCCATCTGCGCGAACTGCTGGCCGGCCTTGGCAATATCATCCGGGAGACCGAGAAGGCCCGTGATCTTGGAGAAAATCTTCATCGCGTCAGGGTCCGAGTAATACTTCATTACCTGCACTCGCCAAAATTTTCAGTGATTTTCGCCATGATTTTCAGGCATAACCCGCTCGCAGAAAGCGGACAGACACAAAGCCATATCGTGGAGATAGCATTGCTGAAATGATTTTTGCGAGGGGTCCAGAAAATTACAAGTCTGAGGGTGAGAGAAGCTTACTGCCATGGGTCCGTTGGTTTGAACATCTTTGATAATCTCTTGCATCTTTGGGTCGCTCTGGATGTTCTTGATTTCGTCCGACTCCGAAAGTGCCTGTGGGATCCACGAACGGATGTCAATGCGACCCCGGAGTGTACAATACCACTATCTCTCTGCTAACAAATCATTGCATAGTGTCTTGCAATTTAAGACAGATCACCACCTTGAGCTTCTCGGGCTGAAGGTAGTCCTTCATCATGTTCTGCGCAGCTGCAGTCATCTCGGCCCAGTCCTGCCCACCAAGCTTGGACGGGTCGAAGCCTGGCATCCCTGGCATCCCTGGCATCCCGCCAGGAGGGGCGCCTGGCATGCTGAGACCGCCACCGGCACTCCCTGCGCCACCGCTTCCTCCGGTGAAGCCGCCCGCGCCGGACTCGCCGCCGCCGACCGCCCCCATACTAGCACCAGCACCAGCACCAGCACCACCTCCCATCATGCCCATCATCTGCTCCCCAATCTTGGCATACTCCTGAACCACAACATAAAGTCTACGTTACAGTTGGTACCCATAGGTCCTTGAGCCAGGGAAGGCGAAGTCGATGGAGCGAAAGTAGCTTTGCATCGCAGCTCGCTCAGAGCATGGCATACTCAACTCTACATCCAATCACAATCGTGATACAGATACTCAGAGGATATGGCTAGGGAAGATGTTCGCAGGGAACTGTGACACTCACGGTGCGGTTCCGGCGTGGAGGAATTGAACAGGGGGCCGGCACATGCGCGCCAGCAGCAAGAATGGCACGTCACGCGGAAACGAAAGGGCACTGGGACTCGCCTGCATGAGAGTCTCATTCTTCATCATGTTCTCCATCTTCTCTTTGAACTCGGGGTTGTTCATCAGGCCCTGCGCCATGTTCTGGAACGCGGGGTTGCTGAACATGCTGTTCATCGCCGCTGGATCGAATCCAGGCGGCATCCCGGGGGCTCCACCTTCGCCCTCACCGCCACGAAGACGGATAGAACCCATAGCGCAGGCAGAAATGGCCGAAGAGCACATGGATGCCGCCACTTGGGCGGCAACAAGCAGGAGCGCGACGCGTAGGCACGAGGACATTCTTCCTCTTGGGGCAGAGAATGTCACGTTTTGTGGGAATATGTTTGGTTTTGTTTCGTATGAACCGGCCTCATTGTTCGCTGCACAATGGCAGGACACGTTGCTAGCCAGAGCAGTGCCGTTTCAGATTTGTTTCAGTCAGTGCCTTCTGTGCCTGCACTCCCAGCCTAACAGCCCTCGTCTCCCTACCACCAAGTCCTTCAGTATCGCCTGTAAGAACTTGAGACTGTTGACAATGCAAGTGCCAAGTTTATTCGAGTACACTCTCTCGCGACCACTCTGAGAACATCCCACGAGCCTCCCTAGTACCTCCCTGGCCATGGTTTTGCGGTCCGGTTATCTTCTCTCCTAGTTTTGGCACACGTTCTGGGCGGCGAACAATGAGCCCAGATCCTCGAGCCGTTGTGAGCAGTCAGACACCACCGGTCCCTTCAATTGCCTGATTATCTTCAGTGTAGCCAAGCGTCATATCGTCACGTACCTCAACACCCTCAAGACGCTGTCGCTCACGCTGCAGGGTCTTGACGCGCTGCGAGTCTTTTCTCTGCCGTGACATCGCCTGGATGCGCACTGCCGCAAGCTCGACGTCCGCTTTGTCTGCTTCCTCTTGCGAAATCCGAAACATCTCTGCGAACTCATACCAACCCACTGCTTTGTCCGGGTTTCCTGACAATTCTTGCTCCAGACTTGGCCACACCAGTTTTTTAAACATTCCCTGAAATTTGGCAGGTGCCATAGTGAACATGCGCAAAGGGAGATTGAGAGCGTCCTTGGCCTGCTGGTCACCACGAAAAAAGTCGACCAGCTTCGCCAGGACCATCGCCTCTGCCTTCTTTGAACCTGCGCGGGTCATCGCATCGTCACGAATTGTCAACAAAACTAAACGCTGCGAGTGGGAGCGCGGTAGCACGCTCAGTGGCACCACTCTTGCAAAGAGGACTAGTTCTGAGCGCCGGTCAGGACTGAGCTCGCCTGCGAGCTTGAAAAATAATTCGCGGAGCCAGACAAGGTTGAATTTGTGGATCGCCTCCACACGCGCTTTGTCCTTCTTCTTGCGCTGAATCGCCTGGATCTTTGCCGCAGCCTGTGTCACAGGGATCCACGTGAGTGGCCAGCCATGCAAGTCGACTTTGCTTGAAATGGGGCATTCCTGGTCCTGTTCCTTTCGCTGTTGCTTCTTTGCAACTCGCTTGCGCCGCTCATGCTTCCCCCTTGCGATGCGCTGAATATTTGTAGCTGCTTTTGCTTGCCGCTCTTCCTCCTCTCGCTCTGCTTTGGTCTGCCCTCCGACCATCGAATAAATCACGTTAGAACCTAGCTGAAAGAGGGATAACCAAACTGTCTATGATCAGAAGAAGTAAGGATACCGGTAGTGATGGAGTGTCAACCTCTTTGATAGAGCTCATGCGTCCACGGGTCTTCATGCCTCTTGCACGCGACTGAATCAAGACTGCAGCCTGCTCCTTCTGGATCCGTTCAATCTTGATATCCTCATTGATTTCCCTGCAAATCGTATCACTCTCTTGTCAGCATCAGCGATGTCGTATTCGAATACCTGCAGCACTGCAGGAGAGCGCAACGGCCACTTGCCGGCAACTAGCACAGCCCGTTCCATCTCTTTGCATGGCTATCGGAATCAATCCATCATAGGAGACACCGCACTGAAAATAATGAGGGCGGGTCAGATTCTTTCGCATGGCATGGGCAGAACCTCAAGCGGAGAGCCATGAAGCCAAGAGGATCGGCGGGGCGCTCACGCACCAGCTGCTCCAGGACGATCTTGAGCGACTGCTTGACCTCAGGATATACCGCCATGAATGCAGTCATGTCCTTGTAAATGGCATTCTGCTGTTCTGTCCGCCGTTGGGATGCTAGCATCTGTTCCCACTCTCCGACAGCACCCCCTTGCTTCAATGTTCCTCGTGGGGCCCAGCCAGAGTCTTCGCCTCCGTCAGAAACGGTTTCTGAAGAACTTTACATAGCGGTTATCGACGGTTGTTAAAGCTGTTGGATCAGTCTACTAGCCCTTGGCGATTGAGGGCGGAGGGCATCCTCACCCGCGATGGTGCGCGCACCCTCCCTCCTGCAAGTCTGCTAGTATCTTGAAGGTTTTCTGAAGCAGCAACTGCACTTTAGCTATCCTTCACCAGAGAGTATGGGTTGCTGTCACACCACATCGGCTTGAGCCCGCGTTAGCCAGGTGCCTCTTCTGAGATTTCTGAGCTGCTGGTGGTGAGCGCCACGACAGGTGCTCACGCGGAGACGAGGAGCGGAGGGAAGTGTGGGGAAGTTTGCCCTATTCTGGGCGTTGGGCTTCGTGGCTCTGGCAGCGCTGCAAGGGGCAAGCGCGACGTGTCCGACGTTTGCAGCATGGCTTCGCCCGGAGAATGAGGTTGGGATGCCAGAACATGTCCAGAACACTCCCACCACACGGGTTTGAGCGTTACCTCCAGTGTTTCGTGCTGACAGAATACGTCGATACGCAGGTTCATCCTGTTATCTGCTCTGCCGTGCCGTGCGACAACATTGAGGGTTTCGCGACAGTCGCTGTCGCCCCAGACGGGACTTCCATTACCGTCACCCTCCAGGTCCGACCACAGGCAACTCTTGCTTGCTTCGAAGCCAGTCCTACTCAGCCGCTGCGTCCATACGTTGAATCTTGCTCCTGGAAGCGCCCAGCACTGAGTAACATTGCTGCAGGTGACTGCGCTCTCGTTTTCGTCGGCGATTCCGAAGTTCATGTCGGCGGGAATTTACGGGCCAGCACGACCGCACGAGGAAATGCCCGCGGGAACTGCGCCGTTGGTAGAGATTGCGACCCCCACTGTGATACTGTCGGAAAGCACGTGGACTGGGGTGTTCCGGCGCAAGGCAGCGGACATGCCGCGGCTACTGGAGCTTATGCGCACAGGGCAAACGTACATCGACATCGCCACGGACCGTGTGCCAGAGGGGGAAATTCGCGGTCAGCTTGAGGTCGGGCACTGCTTGGAAGCAGCGTTGCGCCCGCCAGTGCCATTTCCGGAAGGCTACGGCGCCACAGAGCGTGCATATGGGTTCGCCAACGTGCTGCTGAACCAGGACAAGAGCAAGCTTGCAGTCCTCATGCAGTTGCCGCAGGACCCGGCGCGTGCACTCTCGTCTCAGACGCTCTCGTCTGTTCGTATTATTGGTGGGTCAGGGCAGAACCTTGTCGAGCTGCAGCCGGCGGCTTATGAAAGTTGCGTGAGGGATACTTACAACGGGAAGCAGGCCGACGGTGTGACTGCGTGCAATCTGGATGAGCGTCACGCTTACGTCAGCGACATCACACTGGCAAATTCGGGGAACTTTATTTTCAAGGTGCTACATGCCGCGCCGCAAGCGATGATTGCGGATCTGCACAACTCGAGCCGCGTGATCCTGCACACGCCCAACTCGCTGGCGGCTGGGTTCCACTCGGAAGTGGAGGGGGTTCTGCAAACGGCGATTGCGTGTCGGCACCTTATGACGGTCCACGACTCGCTCTACACCCTTGCGACGTCGCACCGCTCCGACTGGATGACCGTCTGGTCGATGAACGTGGGGAATCCTGACGTGCGACCGACACTGGAGCCACGTTACTATGCACACCCACTGGTTGTGACAAAAGGGGAAACTGCGATGGCAATCGAACGCCGTTTTGGCATGACACGCGCGGAGATGCTTCTCATCAATCCTGGTTTGGCGAACATCGAAGAGCTGCCTGTTAGTGGGACGATATGTATCATCCCGAACTGGCGCACAGTAATCGCTGGGAACGGACAGCGCATCTGTGTTGCGTAGTCAATTCGCCTACCCTTCGCATGACCGTGTGCCCGTTGTGAAAGTAGTGCTACTAAAGGTGACACAGTGCAAGGGCATTGCGGAACAGCCTAGCAGCTTAAGCTTACTTGGCATGCGGGTCGAGGGAAGTTCTTTTGCGAGTGAGTGCAGGGTGCGTAATGTGCATTACGCAGTGTTATGTACATTCAATCCCACAAGCGTCCGAGCGCATCTTCACCAAACAGAGCAACACTGGCTATCGAACATTCGTGACCGGGACGAGGACGTCGTCCATCATATCGATCCCGGAGGCTGCTCTCTTCTGGCTTACATGCTGGAATTGAGCGCGATGAACTCGAGCAATATCGTCGCTCAAAGCATTTTGCACTTCCCCAGCCAGTGAGCGTCCATCGAACTGCAGGTGGGCCTGAATCGGTCGTGGGCCGGTACTCGAAGCCAGCCCCTCTTTCTGTGTCTGCTGCAAGTGCCTCGGCGATTCGACGGTTCCCGGTGCCTGCATCCGCTGACCATCGGAGACAATACGATCGTCGAGCCTATCCAGGCCAACTTCACAGATCCCAGTGGAACTACAGCCATTCACCGCTGCGTGCATCTTGAGCTCACGCTGAGGAACGTCCTCCACCTTGTCGCTTAGAGCATCATCGATGTCTCCAGCGAGAGACCCACCATGGAACACTGCGTGCATACCGTTCGATTTGGACACGGCCTTTTTCAGGTCCTGACTCTGTTTGGTTGCGACGTGACGTGCCGCCCGCCGAAGTGCCTGCTGGCGCTGGCGTAAGCTCTCTGCCTGTGCCACACTCTGCAAGCGGTCCCCCATGTGAATTTGCAGCGGAGTGTCATCCAACGCCATCCGAATAGCCTCATGAGAGGAAGGCACTGCAAGTAGTCTCATCTCTATCTCGCGACGAACCGCTAGCTGCGAGCCTCGCGTAGGGCTTGAATTAAGGTGCAGCGCCATCAGCAGGAGTACCAGGAGCGAGAGGACGGTCACGCCCGCTGACGTCATGGCGCTCGAGCGGAGAGATTCAATCCTTTCTTCGTCTTTTTCACCAGCAGTCGATATGTTTCCATAGACGGTTTCAGGCGTCGCAGCCATCGCCCCCTGAACACTACCAAGTAGTGTTCCGCCCTCGCGCGGAAATAGGGTTTTGTGCTTTGCACATCTTTCCGGGCCCGCCTCCGGGCACGTGCTGAAGAATCGGCCGCGCGGGCTTCGGCTGTGCAGCTGCGGGCTCGTCCAAGACATGGCCAATGATTCATCCGGAGATATTCCAAGTGATGGATCCACTGACGCTAGAGGCATCGCATCAAACTTTCATATAAAAGAGCTGGGGCCCCTCACAGCAGATGAGGTTTCATCATGCCTGAAGGTCCTCAAGGCGCTCAGCGCGGATGAAAAGCTCTACGCGTCCAAGCCGTTCAAGTCCGTCCGAGTGGAGCTCGCACGATTCATCGAACTGGAGGCGGGAAAGCGCTTTCGCGGGCAGGGGGTCGACGAGTACATGTCTCGACGGGTTTGGACCTGTCCCTTGCAAGTTTTGCACGATAGCCTTCGTGGAGATGATGTCGCTGACAATGCGCTGCTGTCAGGAAAAGAGAAAAGAGGAAAATCGTGAGAAGATGAAGCGTAAGGCGCATGACAAAACTTTCATTGAGAACACGGCGCTGCGGGCAGGGCGGCGCGCGCGTCTGGAGCAACTCCAGAACGAAAACCCTGATGCGCAGCCCCATCTCACACTCCTTGTTCCCGACGGACCTTCGCTGATCGACGCTGGATTGCGTGCAATTCAGGACGCTCCTGACAAGGACGGCAATGAACAAAGCAATCAGGAGGCGCAGAGCGGAGTTGTTGGTTCCGTATTGAAAGACGTTGAAGCTAAGGTTAAGGAGCTCCGGCACTGTTACACATGCAAAGTACGATTCGACGAGCTGCACCACTTTTACGACCAGCTCTGCCCGAAATGCGCAGCCCTAAATTTCTCACGCCGGTCTCAGAGCGCGGATCTGTCTGGCCGAGTAGCGCTTGTTACCGGAGCGCGAGTCAAAATTGGCTTCCGAGTCGCGCTGAAACTGCTGCGCGCGGGAGCAACAGTCGTAGCGACTTCGCGCTTCCCGCGCGACGCTCTCTCGCGCTTTCAGAAGGAGAAGGATTTTGCAGAGTGGGCAGAGCGCCTGCACTGCGTTGGCCTAGACCTCCGCGACATCCCGGCGGCGGAGCACCTCACGCAGCTGCTTGCCGACAAGGTTTCGCGCCGTTCCATCAGCCACGAATGTTTCCGGGGCGTGTGTCCCTTCTGTAAGAACGGTTTGATGTTACTTCACCTGTTTTGTCTCCTTGCCCCTCGCACCTTCTAAACCCTAACCGTTTATGACTCTGCAGCTCGGGTCCCTCGACATTCTGGTGAACAACGCGTGCCAGACAGTACGCCGCCCAGCCGCCTACTATACGCCACAGGTCGCGCGAGAAGAGTCCCTTGCTCGCGAAGCACGTGATCGCGGGTCTGAACCATCTCATCTACTTCTTCACCGCGCCTTTGAAGCCACGCACCAAAACATGCTGGAGACAGGAACTCAGGGGGCAACTTCGCTGGCCCCCACCGGGGACGTGTCCATGCATCCCGAAGCGCTGGTTCCTGCAAGATCAAGGGGGTGCGGAGAGCTGAGTGGGGGAGTCGGTGTGGTGGCAACTTCCGCTAAGATGGCGAAGGTGCGGCCCCGCCCGGGAGTTTTCGCGATAATGCTTGATGCCGCGTCCTGTGCCGTGACGCACATATTCTCTCATGTTCCGCTGCGTTGCCGTTTTCAGACTGTGTTGACGGTTGAAGATGCAAGTGCCGGGAAAGAGGTTCTTCCTACTGGGGCCCACGATGTGAATGGCTCCCAAGTTGACCTTCGCCGAAAACACTCATGGCTGCTAAAGATGCAGGAGGTCTTAGCCGATGTTCACCCTGTTCGTACCATTGCGATCGTGAGGAGGATCTTTGACCTTTATGAGGCATGCGACAGGTATCAGCACCAGAGCTAATGGAAGTTATGTGCATCAATGCGGTTGCTCCATTCACGTTAAACGCACGTCTGACGCCTCTCATGAAACGTGACGACGGTCTCGACCGCTTCATTATCAACGTATCGGCGATGGAGGGAAAGTTTTACCGGTCTAGCCCTGTGTCCCGGCTGATCTCAAAGAAAAAGATCCTGCATCGTCTTTGCAATCGATTGGGAAACTAGCCTTCTCTCGTTTTTCTGAGTCATTCATGCTCAGGTTTAAAACTCCGCACCATCCACATACCAATATGGCGAAGGCAGCATTGAACATGCTGACGCGCACGTCGGCCGATGATCTATTCAAAAGCAACATATTGATGAATTCGGTCGATACGGGGTGGATAAACGATGAGAATCCTGCCGCCAAAGCGGCCGAGTATGCAAAGTTGTCAGGCTTTCAGACGCCAATCGATGAGGAAGATGCAGCGGCTCGAATTCTTGACCCTATTTTTGGCAATATTCTGCGCGGAGAGCGCGTGTACGGACAATTTCTCAAGGATTTCGAGCCCACTGAATGGTGATAAGAGTCTTGTAACTGTGGGTCCAAGTTCTGGTAAAAGCCCTGCAATCGCGTTTGTTCAGCAGTGTGTGCGCGTCGAGAGTGAAACAGATGCCAGGGCCCACCCTCACCTTGATGGCCTCAACTCACTCCTGTCGAGTGACGGTCGAAAGTCATTAAATCGCCAACGCCCAGCAATTGCGCTATGAGGGCCATCTGCAGCGCAGTCTGCTCAGCTGCAAGTAGCGTTGGTGTGCCGTTTGGCCTCTCATATGAGAGGTTTTGAAGAGAGATAGACAGGGAGACATCGTCCCCGCAGACGAGAGAGAGACGATGGGAGAGAAAGATACAGTGACAACGAGCGGGAGAAACGGGGATAACAGTGCTTAGAGGGCGGCGAGAGAGAGAAAGAGAGAGAGAGAGAGAGAGAGAAAGAGAGAGAGAGAGAGAGAGAGAGAGAGAGAGAGAGCG
>Ga0209335_10006439_pt1 | contig 10486 bp, 9 predicted proteins | sample COG_09_FD_184753 | JGI IMG/M metagenome (GOLD analysis project Ga0209335, IMG submission 184753) | Pelagic Microbial community sample from North Sea - COGITO 998_met_09 (SPAdes) (version 2) | ecosystem: Environmental > Aquatic > Marine > Neritic zone/Coastal water | place: Helgoland, sampling...
CAAATAAATTTAAAAAACATGATTTAATAGGCATCCCTTATCAAATTATAATTGGATCAAAATCTGAGGAAGAAAAATTTGAGTTTAAAGAGTTAAATTTAAAAAGTGAAATTTTAAACCTAGATGATATCCAGTTAAAACTAAAAAAATAGAAAATTGTTTACAAAAGTTGAAAGATTAATTTCATCGAGGAATTTAAGACCAAAGAAAAAAGAGGGTTTTCTAAAAATTATTTCAATTTTCTCATTCCTAGGTATTATGTTAGGCGTTGCAATTTTAATAATTGTGATGTCTGTAATGAACGGTTTTAAAACTGACCTTACAAAAAAAATTTTAGGATTGAATCCTCATATTGTAATTCAACCAAATAACTCAACCATAGATGATGAATTTATTTCAAAATTAAAAAATGAATTTCCAGATATAAAGATAAGCAAGTCTTTTTCGGGAGAAGGTATTATAATTAATAACGATAATGCTAAAGGTGTTATTTTTAAAGGAATAAATAAAGATGAAAAAAGGTCGATCGAATTTTTAAATAAAAATATAACAAGCGGGAACGTAAAAACTTTTAATGAAAATCAAGTATTTATTGGAACAGAGCTTGCGTATAATTTAAATTTAAAAAAGAATGATAAAATCAGCTTGATGTCTTCATCTTTTGTTGCCACACCTTTAGGCAGTTTACCTAAACAAGAGAGTTTTAATATAGCAGGTACTTTTACTACAGGTTTTTTAGAATTTGATCAAAATATTGTTATTTTAGGAATAGATGATGCTCTATCAATATTCGACAAAGAAAAAAAAGATCAAAATATTGAGATATATTTAAAAAATCCTTTAAAAGCCAATATTGTAAAAAGTAAAATAGAAAAAATTAATCCAAATTATTTTATTTATACTTGGTCTGATTTAAATAAATCTTTTTTTAGCGCTTTAAAAGTAGAAAGAAATGTAATGTTTATTATATTAACACTCATCGTAATTGTTGCTGCATTTAATATTGTATCGGGGTTAACTATATTAATAAAAAATAAGACTAAAGAGATTGCTATTTTAAAGACCTTGGGTCTTAGCAATAATTCAATTAAAAAATCTTTTTTTTTAACAGGTTTTTCTATAGGTTTTTTTGCAACAATAAGCGGAATTATCTTAGGTATTGTATTCTCACAAAATATCGAAAAATTAAGAATTTTTCTATCCTCAGTATTTAATTTAGAAATTTTTCCACCAGATATTTATTTTTTAGAAAAACTACCAAGTGAAATTAGTTTTTTCTCAATTTTAATAATATTCATTTTGTCAATAACTGTCTCAGCGATAGCCTCGTATATACCAGCTATGACCATTTCAAAAATGAAAACTTTTAGAGCTCTTAAATATGAATAAAATTTTACTTGAAACTATAAACATTAAAAAAACCTATGAACATATAAATGGAAATATTATTCTTTTTAATAATTTAAATCTCAAAATCAAGCAAGGGGACCTTATAGCGCTTATAGGATCTTCTGGTTCTGGAAAATCATCTTTGCTTCATCTGTTGGCGTTACTTGATAATCCTTCAAAAGGAAAAATATTAATTAACAATAAAGAGGCTAGTAGTTTAAATGAAAGTCAAAAAGACGAAATAAGAAGAAAAAATATTTCAATTATATTTCAAGATAATAATTTACTTTCAGATTTTACAGCTCTAGAGAATGTTATGATGCCGCTACTTATTAAAGGAGAAAATGAAAAAGATATTTTATCTAAGGCTAAAAAAATATTAAAAGACGTTAAAATTTTAAATAGATCTGATCACTTCCCAAATGAACTATCAGGAGGAGAGCAACAAAGAGTATCAATTGCTAGAGCATTGATAGCTGATACTGATTTAATTTTAGCTGACGAACCTACGGGTAATTTAGATTTTAAAACCTCAAAAGAAATATTTTCATTATTTTTAAAATTAAAAAAACTAAAAAAAACAATAATTTTTGCAACTCATAATAGAGAACTTGCCAACAGGGCTGATTACAAGTTGTTTATTTCCGATGGTCATATAAAAAGAGTTAATGCCCGTTAGTGACCAAAAATTTAATAATATAAAAATTCATACACAATACTCTATCTGCGAGGGAGCTATAAAAATTGATGAATTGGCTGAATATTGCAAATCTAATAAAATTAAATCAATTGGTTTAGCAGACAGTTATAATTTATGTGGGGCATTAGAATTTTCTGAAAAATTGTCTAAAGTTGGAACTCAACCTATAATCGGCACTCAAATAAATCTTTGTGCTAACAATATAATAGGAAAGATAACATTATACGCTACATCAGTACAAGGTTATAAAAATCTAACTAAATTGTCTTCATTAAGTTATTTAAAAAGCAAAGAAGCAGAAGACCCATCTTGTAGACTTGATGATTTAATTTCAAATAATGAAGATTTAATCTTATTAACTGGAAATTATTATAATTTTTTTGGAAAATTATTTTATGCCAATAAAATAAAAGATTTTGAGAAAATATTAACTTCTTTAAAATCTAGCTTTAAAGATAGACTATATTTAGAAATTCAAAGACATAACGAACATGAAGAAAAGAATTATGAAAACTATTTATTAAGTTGCTCTAAAACTTTAGATATTCCGATAATTGCAACTCAGGAAGTTTTTTACTTAAACGAAAATATGTACGAAGCACATGACGCTCTTACTTGTATTGGTGAAAAAAGATTTATAGATGATAACAATAGATTTAAATACAGTAATCAACATTATCTTAAAAAGAACAAAGAACTTTTGGAATTATATGCAGATATCCCTGAAGCATTAGAAAATAATTATAATTTTCATTTAAGGTTTAGTTTCAAGCCAAAAAAATCTAAACCAATACTCCCTTCTATCGCCAATGATCAAAATAATTCCCCAGAAGAGGTATTAATTAACTTAGCAAATAAAGGCCTGAGAAGTAGAATAAAAAACTTTATCTCAAAAAGAAATTTAGAAAAAACAGAAGATCAAATTAAAAATTTTTATGAGGATAGACTTTCTCATGAACTTAATATTATTAACTCCATGGATTATGCTAGTTATTTCTTAATTGTCTCTGATTACATAAAATGGGCAAAAAATAACTCTATACCAGTAGGCCCTGGCAGGGGTTCAGGAGCAGGCTCATTAGTTGCATACTGTTTGGATATCACAGACTTAGATCCAATAGAATATGATTTAATTTTTGAGAGATTTTTAAACCCTGATAGAATTTCAATGCCTGACTTCGATATAGATTTTTGTGAAGAAAAAAGAGATCAAGTTTTTGAATATTTAAAAACAAAATATAAAGACGGTGTCGCACATATAATCACATTCGGTAAGTTAAAAGCCAGGATGGTTCTAAGAGACGTGGGTAGAGTTCTTGGTTTACCTTACGGTCATGTAGATAAAATTTGTAAAATGGTTCCTTTTGATCCTTCTAGACCTTTAACTTTACAAGAGTCGATTGATCGTGAGCCAAGATTTAAAGAAGAAGTTCGAAATAATAAAAAAGTTAAAAAACTTTTAGATTTATCTTTGCAACTTGAAGGCCTTAATCGGAATATGGCAACACATGCAGCTGGAGTAGTAATTGCTGGAAATAAATTGGCAGAACAATTCCCACTATACATAGATCACAGTTCTAATTTAATTTTACCATCGACTCAATATGATATGTATTCGTCGGAAAATGCAGGACTAGTAAAATTTGATTTACTAGGATTAAAAACTCTAACTGTAATTGATAAAACTATAAAAAGATTACGTCTAAAAAATATAAACCTTGATATCAGTAAAATTAATCAAAATGATGAAAAAGTTTTTTCACTTCTTTCAACTGGTGAAACAACAGGTTTATTTCAATTGGAAAGTGCAGGGATGAGAGATGCGATTAAACAAATGAAACCAAATAAATTTGATGATATTATTGCACTTGTAGCTTTATATAGACCAGGACCAATGAGTAATATTCCGATATATAATGACTGTAAAAATGGAATAAAAGATCCTGATTACATACATCCTATTTTAAAAGACATATTAAAACCTACCTATGGAATTATTATTTACCAAGAGCAAGTAATGCAAATTGCTCAAACACTGGCAGGCTTCACAGCTGGAGAAGCTGATATTTTAAGACGAGCAATGGGTAAAAAAAAGAAAGCTGAACTAGATAGGCAGAAAGAAAGATTTATAAATGGAGCTTTAAAAAATGGTATAGAAAAAGATGTAGCTAATTTTGTATTTACAAAAATCGAGCCTTTTGCTCAGTACGGATTCAACAAAAGTCATGCTGCTGCATACGCTTTAATTGCTTACCAAACTGCTTATCTAAAAACTTACCATAAAGAAGATTTTATAGCTGCAACTATGTCAACTGAATTAACTAATACTTCTAAACTTAGAGAATTTGTTGAAGAATTAAAAAGATTAAATATTGAAATAATCAGACCATCTATAAATAAATCTTTTGCAGAATTCAAAGCTATAGACGGTAAACTTTTTTACGGTCTTGGCGCAATTAAAAGTGTTGGTTTTGAAGCTATATCAAATATTTTAAACGAAAGAGAAAAAAATGGAAAATATAAAACTTTTGCTGACTTTATAAATAGAGTTGATGCAAAAGATGTAAATAAATTACAATTAGAAGGCTTAGTAAAGAGTGGTGTTTTTGATGAGTTTGATAAAGATAGGAATAAAATTTTAAATTCAATACCAAAAATAATACAACAAATTAAAAATATAAATGACGATAAAGAAAATAATCAATCGAGTCTTTTTGAAGGCCAAGATAACACACATAAGGAATTTGATTTTTTGCCCCATACGCCTTGGAAGCAAAAAGAACTTTTAACTGAAGAGTTTAAATCTTTAGGTTTTTATTTGTCGGACCACCCACTCAATGAATATAGCGAGATATTCAATCAATTGAAAATAATGTCTTATAATCAATTTTATAAAAATAATGATAGCGAGGGTTTAGTAGCAGGAACTATTATGTCAATAGTTGAAAAAAAAAGTGCAAAAGGAACTCCATATGGAATAGTTAAATTTAGTGATATTGAGGGTGAATTTGAACTTTTTTTATTTTCTGAAATACTTGTTTTAAATAGAGAGAAACTTAAGGAGTCAGAGTCTTTCGTATTGACCTTGCAAAAAGACAGGACTACAAATGACTCTTCAAAGAAAAGAATTAATATAAAAAATATATTAAGTGTAGATAATGTTATCAATAAACCTTACAAGAAAGTAACAATAGAATTAAAAAATAATTGTAATTTAGGCGAAATTAGTCAACTATTGTCAGCAGATGGAGAAACTGAAATTAATTTAGTTCTTAAAAATCAGAATAAAAAAGCCCATTACTCTCTTAAAAATAATAGAAAATTTGATTTAAAACAGCTAAAAGTCCTTAAAGGTAAGGAATACGTGGAAAAAATAACTTTTTAGATAGTTGATTTTTTAGCCTGTTTGTATATATCAGTGAGTAATTTCGCACACAGTTACAAGGGCATAGCCCTACCGGTCCATAATATTGGAATTACTGTGGTGGATTAACCGGAAAAAAATATGAACGTACCAAAAGTAGACATAAAACAATTGTTAGAGGCAGGAGTTCACCTAGGTCATAAAACCTTAAGGTGGAACCCAAAAATGAAAAAGTACATTTTTGGTGAGAAAAATTCAATTCATATTATAGATTTAACTCAGACAGTAGAATTTCTAAAAAATGCATTAGTTCAAGTACACAAAGTGGTAGCTAGTGGAGGAAAACTATTGATTGTTTCAACAAAAAAACAAGCTTCTGAACAAGTAAGCGAATTAGCAAAAGAAACAGATCAATATTTTGTAAATTATAGATGGTTAGGTGGAATGCTAACTAATTGGAATACAATACAAAATTCAATCAAAAGATTAAAAAAATTAAATGAACAATTATCTAAGGAAAACTTAGGTTTTACTAAAAAAGAAATTTTAAAATTTAGCAAAGAAAAAGAAAAACTTCAAAGATCTCTAGGTGGTATTGCAGAGATGAAAAAAACTCCAGATTTAATTTTTATTATAGATACAAATATTGAGTCTCTGGCAGTTGCAGAAGCAAAAAAATTAGGTATACCAATTATAGCGATACTAGATAGCAATTCAGATCCAACAGGAATAAATTTTCCAATTCCAGGCAATGATGATGCTAGGCGGTCAATAAATCTTTATTGCGAGTTATTAAAAAATACAATTAAAGATGCAGAAAAATTTATCAAAGGTTCTGATGATAAAGTAGAAATAGTTAAGAAAACTGTAGATAAAAAAAATAATTCTTAAATTTACCTAATGTCAAACAAAGATTTATTAGACAACATCAAAAAACTCAGAGAAATGACAGGCGTGGGCTTTAATGATTGTAAAATAGCTTTAGATGAATCTAAAGGCGATATAGAAAAATCTGTTGAATTTTTAAGAAAAAAAGGGATTGCTAAAGCTTCTAAAAAAATGAGCAGAACCGCTTCAGAAGGTTTAGCTTTAGTAAAGGAATATGACGGACAAATTTCAATAATCGAAATTAATAGTGAAACAGATTTTGTCGCAAAAAATCAAGATTTTATAAATTTTTGTAAAGAACTATCTGATATTAATTTTTCATCAAAAGGTAATTTAGAAATAGTTCAAGAAACTAAAATGGCTAATGACATTTCTGTAAAAGATAATTTAGTAAATTTAATAGCAAAGATAGGTGAAAAGATTACAATTAGACGAACTAACTTTTTTAATAATACGTCTGGAACAAATTATTTTTATGTACATTCGGCTATAGAAAAAAATATTGGTAAAATAATTTCTGTTGTAAAACTAGATGGAATTATAAAAGGCAAAAATGATGAAATTGGTTTAAAACTAGCTATGCATATTGCTGCATCAAATCCGTTGGCAATAGATAAAGATGGAATTGATAAATCTATAGTTAATAAAGAATTAGAAATTATAAAAGCAGAAATAACAAATTCTGGAAAACCAGCTGAAATGGCAGAAAAAATTTCTAAAGGTAAAATATCTAAATTTTTAAATGATAATTCACTTTTAAACCAATTGTGGATAATGGATCCCAAAAAGAAAGTCTCAGATATTTTAAAAGAAAACTCATCAGACAAAGAAATTAAAATTCTACAATTTATTAAATATAAAGTTGGTGAAGGAGTTTAAAAAGTGAGCAGTGAATTTAATGAAAGTAATTTTTCATCTAAAATGGATAAAACCATACTTTCTCTTAAAAAAGATATTTCAACTTTAAGAACTGGTAGAGCTAACACAAGCATGCTTGATACAATTAAAGTTGATGTCTATGGACAATTGATGCCAATAGACCAACTTGGAACAATAAGTGTTCCAGAGGCTAGATTAATTTCTATACAAGTTTGGGATAAAGCTAATACACCATTAATAGATAGCGCTATTCAAAAATCAGAATTAGGAATTAATCCTCAAATAGATGGGCAAACAATAAGATTAAGAATTCCAGATTTAACAGAAGAAAGAAGAAAAGATTTAATCAAAGTTTTAAAAAATATGGGGGAAAAAGGAAAAATAGCAATAAGAAATATTAGAAGAGAAGCTAACGAGGATTTGAAAAAAAAATTAAAAGACAAAGTTATTACTGAAGATGATAACAAAAACTTCGAAAAAAATATTCAAAAACTTACAGACGTAAATATAGAAAATATAGATAAAATATTAACTGAAAAAGAAAAAGAGATCAGTCAGATATGAACGAGCTTAACCATGTTGCTTTTATCATGGATGGCAATGGTAGGTGGGGAAAAAAAAATGGTCAAGGTAGAAATTTTGGACATTTTAAGGGTGTAGAAACTGTAAAAAAAATTGTCAACGGCTCGATAAAATCTAAAATTAAAATTGTATCATTTTACGTTTTTTCTTCTGAAAATTGGAAGCGTCCAAAAGCTGAAATAAACTTTTTATTTAAACTCATAACCAATTATTTTTCAAAAGAAATAGAAAGTATTATCAAACAGGGTATCAAAATAAATATTCTCGGTGAAGTGGATAAACTCCCTTCAAACGTAAAATCAATTTTAAAAAAAACAATTTTATTGACTAAAAAGAATGAAAAAATTATGGTAAATTTAGCTATTAATTATGGTTCAAAAAATGAAATATTAAACGCAATAAAAAAAAATAAAAAAAAAATTAATATTAAAAATTTTGAAAAAAATCTTTACACCAAAAATATTCCAGATCCAGATATTTTAATAAGGACAGGCGGTCACCAAAGACTAAGTAATTTTATGTTATGGCAGTTAGCTTATACGGAGTTATTTTTTTTAAAAAAATTATGGCCGGAATTTAATACAAATGATTTAACATCAATTATTAAAAGATATAAAAAAAGTAAGAGAAATTTTGGAAATATATGATTAACAAAAACCTTAAAAAAAGATTTTATACATCAATAACTTTATTAATTTTAACTTTATTAATAATTAAATATAATGCAGCTCTAGTTTTTGTCCTACTAGTTTTCGGAGTTGTTTCATTATTAGAATTCATGAGTTTAATTAATAAAATTAAATTTAATAAATTTTATTCACTAATATCAAATATTTTTTTTACAATTTATTTATTTTTATTTTGTTCAATATTTTTTTTACTTTCAAATTTTTTACAACTTAAAATAATAATTTTTATTCTATTACTTGGATGTATTGCTTCAGACATAGGTGGATTTATTTTTGGAAAGATATTTAAAGGTCCGAAGTTAACTAGAATTAGTCCAAACAAAACATACGCAGGAGCTTTAGGTTCAATTATTTTAACAATTGCTGTTCTATCTTGTGCAATATATTTTTTTACAAATAATTTAAGCTATGTTGTTACAATAATTGCTATAATAACATCAGTCGCTTGCCAGATAGGTGATTTATTTTTTTCATTTTTAAAAAGAAAAGCAAAAGTAAAAGATACTGGAGATTTCTTACCTGGTCACGGAGGTATTCTAGATAGATTAGATGGAATACTTCTTGGAGTTCCTATTGGTATGTTTTTTCTTTCAATATTTTATTAAATGAGAAAGTCTATTTCAATTCTTGGTTCCACAGGCTCTGTAGGTGTTTCGACATTATCTATAATAGATAAAAAAAAAAATTATTTTAAAGTTCATTTATTATCAGCAAATAAAAACTTTTATTTAATAGAAAAACAAATAAAAAAATACAAACCTAAAATTTTTGTTATTACTAATAAAGTTATATACGATAAAATTAAAAAAAGATTTTCAAAAAAAAAAATAATTATCTCAAACACTTTTAATGAATTAATTTTATCAAAAAAAATCGACATAACTATTTCTGCAATTCCTGGTATCGTTGGACTAGAGCCAACTATTCAGATGGTTAAATCAAGTAAAAAAATTTTAATTGCAAATAAAGAATCTATTATTTGTGGTTGGCATTTAATAAAAAAAACAGCTTTAAAATATAATACAAAAATAATTCCAATCGACTCAGAACATTTTTCTATTTTGAAATTATTAGAAAACCACTCACTTAAAGAAATTGAAAAAGGGCCTCAGACACATTCCATTATTAAAACTCTTATTGGTAATAGTGATTTAATGGCTAAATTAAAAGCTCAAATATCTAACGCAGCTTCATCGGCTCTTTCTGTAATGATATTAGGAGATACTGGTACAGGAAAAGAGTTAGTGGCTCATTGGTTACACGAAAAAAGTACACGTTCAAAAGGAGCACTGATTGAGGTGAATTGTGCTGCCATTCCTTCAGAACTTATCGAGAGCGAGCTTTTTGGACACGTCAAAGGGGCTTTTACAAGCGCTAATAAGGACAGGGCGGGTAAATTCGAAGCAGCAAATGGAGGTACAATATTTTTAGATGAAATTGGTGACATGAGCTTATCTGCACAAGCAAAAGTATTACGGGCTCTTCAAGAAAGCCGAATACAAAGAGTAGGGAGTGATAAAGACATAAAGGTTAATGTGCGTGTGGTCGCAGCGACTAATAAAAATTTAAAAAAAGAAATTCAAGAGGGAAATTTTAGAGAAGATTTATATCACAGACTAGCCGTCATATTAATCAAGGTACCGTCGTTAAATGATAGACGTGAAGACATTCCATTGCTCATTGATTATTTTTCAAGAAAAATAGGAAGTGAGCAAGGTACCGTCAAAAAAGATTTTTCTAAAAGTGCAATAAAATTATTACAAGCTTATGATTGGACAGGAAATATACGAGAATTGAGAAATGTTGTGGAACGACTGATTATTTTGGGAGAACAAGAAATAAGTGAAAGTGATGTCAGATTATTTGCCAGTAAATAGTCTTTGTTTTATAAATTAAAAGAGACGTTTATTCCTGTTTGAATGTCAGGATTATTGTTTACCGTCAAATCTTGTTGTAAATAAAAAGTTGTTGTGAGTTTTTTTTCTACGGAGTACA
>Ga0209335_10006450_pt1 | contig 10476 bp, 8 predicted proteins | sample COG_09_FD_184753 | JGI IMG/M metagenome (GOLD analysis project Ga0209335, IMG submission 184753) | Pelagic Microbial community sample from North Sea - COGITO 998_met_09 (SPAdes) (version 2) | ecosystem: Environmental > Aquatic > Marine > Neritic zone/Coastal water | place: Helgoland, sampling...
TAGCTAGTATAAAATCTAATTTTTTTCCTTCACCTAACCAGTTATTTTCTGAAATTCTTAACTCAAAACTTCCTCCATTAGTACCTATACCAGCACCTGCACTAATTTCCCCAGTGGGCATTTCAGAAACATTTATGTCAATTACCTTTAAATTGCTTTCAGATCCAGGTGTTACAACTGAAGTTACATCTTTAAAAATTCTTCTAGATTTTAATTTAGCAATAGATTTATCCAAACCTAAATTTGTAAAAGGATCACCTTCATCTAATATAAGCTCACCTCTAATTACACTTTCATCCGTTATATTATTACCTTTTATATTAATTCTTTCTACCAACTGTCTTTCACCTTCATATATATTAAACTGAATTGAAATTGTTTTATCTTTAACGTCCTCTTCCACATTATGCTCAACAAATTGTAAACTATTATTTTCAATAATTTTATCTATATCTTCTAAAATCTTTTTAATTGCAAAAGGAGAATAATACTCTCCAATAACTTTATCGTAAGATTTTTTTAAAGGGAAAAATAATTTATTATCAAATACTGGGTCAACATTAGTTGTAATTTTATCAACTGTAAATCTTGTACCTGCTTCAATTGAGTAAGTAAGATTAATATTATTTTCATTATTAATTTCAGCAGTTTTAGAATTAATAACTACATCGTAGTAACCAATAGATTTATAATAATTAGTTAATAGTCTTATGTCTAGATCAATCAAACTCTGATTAAAATTAGTATTTCTAGATATTACTTTCCAAAATTTATCTTCTTCACTTGCAATGATATCTCTTAATTTTCTATCTTTTAATTTTTTATCACCAATAAAATTAATAGATGATATTTTTGTTTTTTTACCTCTAATAATTTCAATTAATAAATCAAAATTATTATTGTCTACTTTATTAATTTTTGTTTCGATAGAGGCAAAATTATATCCTAATGATGAATAAATTTCTTTTATAATTTCTATATCACTTGAAAGATAAGATTTAATGAAAGAATTTCTTTCTTTCAATTTTAAATTTTTTTTAATTTCTTTGGCAATTTTTTTACTAGGCTCGCCTTTTAAAATTATTTGGTTAACAACTGGGTATTCTTTTAAATTAATTACAAGTACGCTATTTTTTATTTCAATTTTTATGTCTTCAAAAAAATCGGTTGCATTTAGATTATTTAAAATAACATTGATTTTTTCTTCATCTAAATTTTGCTTAATATCAATTTTACCATAAAGCAAAATGGTCTGATCACTAACTCTGGAGTTTCCATTAATTATTACATTCTCAACAATTTTGGCATAAGAATTAAAATTAAATAAAAAAAGAAATGACAATAAATAAATGGTTATAAAATTTTTTTTATTTAACATAGTTTAGTCGCTGTATCTCTTGCCCATTGGTCTATTTTAATGATCTGGTAAATTGATCTTGGATTTCTTATAGCATATTTTTTGTAATTTTTATCATTTAGAACGCCCATAATGATTTTATTTATCTCCAAAAAAGGTAACTTTTCATTGATAAATTGATTGACTGACACTTCATTGGCTGCGTTAATAATAATTGGAGTTGAAGGATGCTCAGTAACACGATTTTTTAATTTAATTGCAGGGAAAAGATTTTTATCAACTTTTTGAAATGTTAAATTTTCAAATTTCTTATTTTTATTTTTGTAAAAACTTTCTATTTCTAAATTGCCATCAAAAATTGCATTGGCTAGTGGAATAATCATAGATGTTTCATGGTATAAAAATTTAATAAGTCCGTTTTTAAATTCTATAATCGCATGAACTAAGGAGTTTGGGTGAATTATTATTTCTATTTTTTTATTAGGAATTTCAAATATTTTCTGTGCTTCAATTAATTCTAAAATTTTATTCATCAGTGTTGAAGAGTCTATTGAAATTTTTTTTCCCATTTTCCATTTTGGGTGTTTAAGTGCATCTTTTGGTTTAATTTTTACCATTTGACTTTTTTTATAATGTAAAAAAGGTCCACCTGAGGCTGTTATATAAATCTTTTTTACTTCATTTAGTTTATGATTTTCTAATAATTTCAAAATAGAAAAATGTTCTGAATCAACTGGAATTAATTTAGTTTTTTTTTTTTGCGATAAATTTTTAATTAAATTCCATCCACAAATAACTGATTCTTTATTAGCTATAAGAATTTTTTTGCTAAATTTTATAAAAGCAATTGTTGGTTCAAGTCCAGAAAAACCTGGTATAGCGGAAATACATATGTCCGTTTTTTTTTTAAAATTTACTTTATTAAAAGAATTTAAGATTTTGACTTTATTATTTTTAAACTTGCTTTCTATTCTTTTAAATATAGTTTGATCTTTTACAACAAATATTTTTGGTTTATACTTTTTTATCTGCTTAGATATTAATTTATAATTTGAGTTGGCTGATAGTAAATCTATATTAAAAAGATTTCTTTTTTTATCAACTATATCTAAGGCTGACAAACCTATTGAACCAGTTGACCCAAGAATTGAAATTTTTTTTTTCATTTAATAGATTAGTATTAAAGCATAAAAGCCTATTGGAACGCCAAATAAAATACCATCTATTCTATCTAATACTCCGCCGTGGCCAGGAAGAAAATTACCTGTATCTTTAATTTTTGCTTTTCTTTTTAAAAATGAAAAAAATAAATCTCCAATTTGGCTAGCTACTGATGTTATTATACAAATAATTAAAATTAAATAATTAAAATTTTTTGTAAAATAATACAGTGAGATGGATACAGTTAAACTAGTAAAAATAATTGAACCTATCGCACCAGAGATTGTTTTATTTGGACTTATTTTTGTTAATTTTGGACCTTTAAATAATTTACCAAATACAAATCCACCTATATCAGATGCTACACAACCTAATAAAAGCGAAAATAGAATTATTTTTAATTGTAAAATATTAGAAAAAAACAAAAACATAAAACAAAAAAAAGAAATATATAAAGTAAAAAAAGAATTAACGAAAAATGCAAATATTTTATTGTAAAGAATTTTTTTTATTAAAGTAAAAAATTCTATAATAGAAATTACACCTAAGATAATTAAACTATATACAAGAATATAATTATAATTAAATATTAAGAAAATTAAAAAAAAAAGTAAAAAAGAAGTATTAACTCTTTTTTTTAAATTTAATGAAATCATATTGCACCAAAATTTCTCTTATTTTTTCTATATTTTTTTATAATTTTCGTCAAATCATTAACGTTAAAATCTGGCCATAATTTTTTTAAAAAAAATAATTCTGTGTACGCTAATTGCCAAAGCATAAAATTACTTAACCTCTGGTGGCCTCCTGTTCTTATAAGAATTTCTGGATCTGGTATATTTTTAGTGTAAAGATTTTTTTTCAAATTATTAATATTTATTTTTTGTTTTGTTTTTTTAAAGGCCCTTATAATTTCATTTTTTGATCCGTAGTTAATAGCTAAATTTACTAATATTTTTTTATTTTTTTTTGTCAAAAACATTGTTTTTTTTAAAGTTGATTTTATGTCTGGAGATAATTTGTTGATTTCACCCAATATATTAATTTTAATACCTTGCTTAACTATGTTTTTTATTTCATTAGAAAAATAGCTTTTTATAAGTTTAAATAAGTAACTAATTTCTTTTTTTGGTCTTTTCCAATTTTCGGAAGAGAATACGTAGAAAGTTACAATGGGAAGGTTTATTTTTAAAGAACTTTTAACAATTTTTTTTACAGTTTCAACACCTTTTAGGTGTCCATAATTTCTTCCTTTGCCTCTTTTTTTTCCCCATCGTCCATTGCCATCCATGATAAAGGCGACATGGTTGAGCCTATTCATATCTGGCTAATCTCTTTTTCTTTGTCTATTAAAATTTTTTCAATATTTTCTATATTTATGTCAGTAAGTTTTTGAATATTTTTTTCATAGTTTTTATTATCATCCTCGGAAATAGTCTTATCTTTTAGTTTTTTTTTTAAATCTTCGTTTGCTTCTCTTCTTATGTTTCTAATCGCAATTTTTCCTTTTTCACCCATATTTTTTAAGACTTTAATTAAATCTTTTCTTCTCTCTTCTGTTAAATCTGGGATTCTTAATCTTATAATTTGTCCATCTGTTTGTGGATTTATTCCTAATTCTGATTTTTGAATAGCACTTTCAATTAAAGCTGTATTGGTTTTATCCCATACTTGTATTGATATTAATCTTGCCTCAGGTACGCTAACTGTTGCAAGTTGCTCAATAGGCATTAGCTGTCCGTAAACGTCTACCTTGATGGTATCCAACATGCTTGTGTTTGCTCTACCTGTTCTTAAAGTCGCAATATCTTTTTTTAAAGATTGAATACTTTTATCCATTTTTGATGAATAATTATTCTCATTAAACTCACTACTCACTTTTTAAACTCCTTCTCCAACCTTGTATTTAACAAAATCTAAAACTTTAATTTCATTATCTGCTGAGTTTTCTTTTAATATATCGGAGACTTTCTTCTTAGGATCCATTATCCATATTTGATTTAGAAGAGAATTATCATTTAAAAATTTTGATATTTTTCCTTTAGAGATTTTTTCAACTATTTCTGTTGGCTTACCCGAGTTTATTATTTCTGCTTTAATTATTTCTAATTCTTTATCTACAATAGTTTTATTTATACCACTTTTGTCTATGGCCAATGGATTTGAAGCTGCAATATGCATAGCTATTTTTGTACCAATTTCTTCATTTTTTCCTTTTATAATTCCATCTAATTTCACTACAGAAATTATTTTACCAATATTTTTTTCTATAGCTGAATGAACGTAAAAAAAATTTGTCCCAACTGAATTATCAAAAAAAATAGTTCTTCTAATTGTAATTTTTTCACCTATTTTTGCTATAAGATTTACTAAATTATCTTTTACAACTGTTCCATTAGACATTTTTGAATTATTTAATTTATTTAAATCCCCTTTAGAATTAAAGTTGATATCTGACAATTCTTTACAAAAGTTTATAAAATCTAGATTTTTTGCAACAAAATCTGTTTCGCTATTAATTTCTATTAATGAAATTTTACCTTTTTCTTCTTTAACTAAAGCTAAACCTTCAGAGGCAGTTCTGCTCATTTTTTTTGAAGCTTTTGCAATTCCTTTTTTTCTTAGAAATTCTATAGATTTTTCTATATCGCCACTAGTTTCATCTAAAGCTACTTTGCAATCTTTAAATCCAACGCCAGTCATCTCTCTAAGTTTTTTAATATTATCTAATAATTCTTTATTTGACATTAAATGATTTTAGAAATTAAATTTTTTTCGATTCAGGTTTTTTAATTGACTCTTTTTTATTCTTTATTGGCGTGTCTTTTTCCTCAGAGCCTTTAATAAATTTTTCCGCGTCTTTAATAGTACTTTTTAATAATTCACAATAAAGATTAATTGATCTTCTTGCATCATCATTACCTGGAATTGGATAATTTATGCCTGCGGGATCTGAATTTGTGTCTAAAACTGCAATAATAGGAATACCAAGTTTTTTGGCTTCGGCAACTGCAAGAGACTCAATATTTGTATCAATTATAAAAATTAAGTCTGGGGTTTTTTTCATTTCGGCTATACCTCCAAGAGATCTATTGAGTTTTTCTTTCTCTTTACTAAATTTTAAAATTTCTTTTTTAGTAAAACCTAAATTTTCTTTAGTTAATTGTTCGTTTAATTTTTTTAATCGTTTAATTGAATTTTGTATTGTATTCCAATTAGTAAGCATTCCTCCCAGCCATCTATAATTAACGAAGTATTGACCTGTCTCCTTCGCCAATTCACTTACTTGTTCAGATGCTTGTTTTTTAGTAGAAACAATTAATAGTTTTCCTCCTGCTGAAATTACCTTATGTACTTGAGTTAACGCACTTTTAAGAAAATCCACTGTTTGAGTTAAATCTATTATGTGAATTGAGTTTTTTTCTCCAAAAATATATTTTTTCATTTTTGGATTCCACCTTAATGTTTTATGACCAAGATGAACTCCGGCTTCTAATAACTGTTTTATGTCTACTTTTGGTACGTTCATATTTTTTCCGGTTAATCCACCACAGTAATTCCATTTTAATGGACCGGTAGGGCAATGCCCTTGTAACTGTGTGCGAAATTACTCACTGATATATACAAACAAGCTAAAAAATCAACTCTCTAAACTGTTATTTTTTCAACGTATTCCTTAGCTTTTAAGGCTTTGAGGTGTTTTAAATCAAATTTTCTATTATTTTGAAGAGAAAATTGGGCTCGTTTATTTTTATCTTTTATTACTAAATGTATCTCAGTTTCACCGTTAACGCATAAAAAATTGCGTATTTCTTCTAAATTACAATCATTCTTTAACTCAATTGTAACTTTAGAATAAGGTTTGTTAATTACCTCATCAAGGCTTAAAATTTTTCTAACGTTTATTCTTTTTTTTGAAGCATCTCCAGTAATTTTATCTTTTTGCAATGTAAGTACAAAAGACTCAGACTCTTTTAATTTATCTCTATTGGCGACAAGTATTTCAGCAAATAAAAATAGTTCAAACTCACCCTTTTTATCGCTAAATTTTACTATTCCATATGGCGTACCCTTGGCACTTTTTTTTTCTTGAATTGACATAATAGTTCCTGCTACTAAACCCTCATTCTTTTCGTTGTTATAAAATTGATTATAAGAAATTATTTTCAACTGATTAAACACTTCTTCGAATTCATTTAGAGGATGATCAGATAAATAAAACCCTAGTGCTTTAAATTCTTCTGTTAAAAGCTCTTTTTGTTTCCATGCTTCTGAGGGCAAAAATTCAAATTCTTTATGAACGCTGTCTTCAACTTCAAAAAGACTTGATTGGTGATTGTTTTTATCATCATTAATATTTTTAATTTTCTGAATGAATTTTGGTATTGAATTCAAAATCTTGTTTCTATCTTTATCAAATTCGTCAAAAACTCCTGCTTTAACTAAACCCTCTAATTGCAATTTATTAACATCCTTTGCGTCTACTCTATTTATAAAATCAAAAAAAGTTTTATAATTTCCATTTTTTTCTCTTTCTTTAATAATATTGGAAATAGCTTCAAATCCGACACTTTTAATTGCTCCTAGACCATAGAAAAGCTTTCCATCTATTGCCTTAAATTCAGCAAAAGATTTATTTATTGATGGTCTAATAATTTCAATATTTAATCTTTTTAATTCTTCAACAAACTCTCTAAGTTTAGAAGTGTTAGTTAATTCTGTTGACATAGTTGCAGCTATAAAATCTTCTTTATGATAAGTTTTTAAATAAGCAGTTTGATAAGCAATCAATGCGTAAGCTGCAGCATGGCTTTTATTAAAACCATATTGGGCAAAAGGTTCAATTTTTGTAAATACAAAATTAGCTACATCCTTTGCAATACCATTTTTTATGGCTCCATTTATAAATCTTTCTTTTTGCTTATCTAATTCAGCTTTCTTTTTTTTACCCATTGCACGTCTTAAAATATCAGCTTCACCTGCTGTAAAACCTGCTAAAGTTTGAGCAATTTGCATTACTTGTTCTTGATAAATAATAATTCCATATGTAGGTTTTAATATCTCTTTCAAAGTTATGTGGATATAATCTGGTTCTTTAATTCCATTCTTGCAGGCGTTATAAATTGGAATATTACTCATTGGACCAGGTCTATATAAAGCTACTAGTGCAATAATATCATCAAATTTATTCGGTTTCATTTCTTTAATTGCATCTCTCATTCCTGCGCTTTCAAGTTGAAATAGTCCCGTTGTTTCACCGGTCGATAAAAGTGAAAAAACTTTATCATCGTTTTGATTAATTTTACTAATATCTAGATTTATTTTTTTTAGTTTTAATCGTTTTATAGTCTTATCAATTACAGTTAATGTTTTGAGTCCTAGTAGATCAAATTTTACTAATCCCGCATTTTCTGACGAATACATGTCGTACTGAGTAGAAGGTAAAATTAAATTAGAACTATGATCTATATATAATGGAAATTGTTCAGCTAATTTATTTCCAGCAATCACTACGCCAGCTGCATGCGTTGCCATATTTCTATTAAGGCCTTCAAGTTTTAAGGATAAATCTAAAAGTTTTTTAACCTTATTATTATTTTTTACCTCTTCTTTAAACCTTGGTTCTCTATCAATTGACTCTTGAAGCGATAACGGTCTAGAGGGATCAAATGGAACCATTTTGCAGATTTTATCTACATGTCCATAAGGTAATCCAAGCACTCTTCCCACATCTCTAAGAACCATTCTTGCTTTTAATTTACCAAATGTAATTATATGAGCTACTCCATCTTTATATTTTTTTTTTAAATATTCAAAAACCTGATCTCTTTTTTCCTCACAAAAATCTATGTCAAAATCAGGCATTGATACTCTGTCAGGGTTTAAAAATCTCTCAAAAATTAAATCAAATTCTATTGGATCTAAATCTGTAATATCTAAACAATAAGCAACTAAGGAGCCTGCACCAGATCCTCTACCAGGACCTACTGGTATGGAGTTTTTTTTAGCCCATTTAATATAATCAGAGACAATTAAAAAATAACTTGCATAGTCCATGGAGTTAATAATGCCTAGTTCATGAGAAAGCCTGTCTTCATAAATACGTTGGATTTGGTCTTCTGTTTTATTTGAACTCCGCTTTAAAATAAAATTTTTAATTCTATCTTTTAATCCTAAGTTAGCTAGTTTTATCAATGCTTCCTCAGGGGTGCTATCTTGTTCATTAGCTATGGAAGGTAAAATAGGTTTAGATTTTTTTGGTTTATAATTGAATCTTAGGTGAAAATTATAATTATTTTCTAAAGCTTCTGGTATATCCGAGTATACTTTTAAAAGTTCCTCGTTATTTTTTAAATAATGTTGATTGCTATATTTGAATCTATTATTGTCTTCTACAAAGTTTTTTTCACCAATACATGTAAGGGCATCATGTGCTTCGTACATCTCATTCTTAATGTAGAATACTTCCTGTGTTGCAATTAAATGAATATCAAAAATTTTTGAAACATTTAATAAGTGGTTTTCAAAATTTTTTTCAGCATTCTCACCGTGCCTTTGAATTTCAAGGTATAATCTATCTTTAAAGTGAGATTTTAATAATTTGACTGTTTTCTCAAAATCTTTATTTTTATTAGCATAAAATAACTTACCAAAAAAATTATAATAATTTCCTGTCAGTAAAATTAAATCTTCATTATTAGTAATCAAATCATCAATGGTGCAGGATGGTTCTTCTGTTTCTTTTTTTTTTAAGTAGCTTAATGATGATAATTTAGTTAAATTTTTGTAACCTTTTTCAGATGTAGCGTACAAAGTTATTTTACCAATTATATTATGAGCGAAAATATTGATTTGAGTTCCAATTATAGGTTGAGTTCCAACTTTTGATAATTTTTCAGAAAACTCTAATGCCCCACATAAATTATAACTATCTGCTAAACCTATTGATTTAATTTTATTTAATTTACAGTATTCTGCCAACTCATCTATTTTAATGGCTCCTTCACATATAGAATATTGAGTATGAATTTTTATATTGTTAAAATTTTTGTCACTAACGTGCATTCACCCGTTTTATATCACCATTAGAAATAAACAACTTGTAATCGGCCCTGTTAGCAAGTTCTCTATTATGAGTTGCAAAAATTATTGTTTTTTTTAGTTTTTTTAACTTTAAAAATAATGAGAATATTTCTCTAGATGTTTTAAAATCTAAATTGCCGGTTGGTTCATCAGCTAAGATTAAATTTGTTTCTGCAATTAACGCCCTAGCAATAGCTACTCTTTGCTGCTCTCCACCTGAAAGCTCGGAAGGAAAATGATTTAATCTATTTAGAATTTTTACATCTTTTAATATTTTTTTAGCCTTAGATAAAATGTTTTCTTTATTTTCACCTCTAATGAGTAATGGCATCATTACATTTTCTAATGTTGTAAAATCAGTTAATAAATTGTTGTCTTGAAATATAATTGAAATATTTTTTCTTCTAATTTCGTCTTTTTGATTGTCATCTAAATTTTTTGTTTCTTTATTGTTAATCAAAATTTTCCCCGTCGTGGGGTCATCTAGTAAAGCTATAAGATGTAATAAAGAAGATTTTCCTGAACCGGACGGCCCAACAAGTGCTATTAAATCACCATGTTTGATTTTAAGATTTATATTATTAAAAAGAGTAATCCTTCCGTTTATATGTTCATAGGTTTTTTTTAAATTGACAGTTTCAATTAAAGTTTTATTCATATTTTAAGGCTCTAAATGTTTTCATTTTTGAGATGATTGATGCTGGCAAATAAGATGCTATTGCAGAGATTATTAAAGATAAAATAAATATTATTAAAATTGAAAAAAAACTAATTTCACTAGGAAGTTTTTCCAAAAAATAAATATCTGGAGGAAAAATTTCTAAATTGAATACAGTTGATAGAATAATTCTTAATTTTTCAATGTTGTATGAAAA
>Ga0209335_10006467_pt1 | contig 10467 bp, 15 predicted proteins | sample COG_09_FD_184753 | JGI IMG/M metagenome (GOLD analysis project Ga0209335, IMG submission 184753) | Pelagic Microbial community sample from North Sea - COGITO 998_met_09 (SPAdes) (version 2) | ecosystem: Environmental > Aquatic > Marine > Neritic zone/Coastal water | place: Helgoland, sampling...
ACATCATCAGAATTTACAAATCCAATTAAATCACCTTTGTATAAATTTAATCCTTTATTAAATGCATCATAAATACCATCATCTTTTTCACTGATAATTTTAGAAATATTATCTTTATAACTATGAACTATATCAATTGTTTTATCTTCAGACTTTCCGTCTATAATGATATATTCAATATTTTTATATGTTTGATTTTTTACACTTTCTATTGTTTTGGCAATAGTTTTTTCAGAATTAAGACTAATAGTTATAATTGAAACTAACGGCTGTGACTTAAAATTTTTTAATTGATTGGTCATTTATTTATTTTCAAAAAAAGTTATGTTGTTCTAGATTGTATCATCAAAAAGTGTAGTCTGTTGTGAGGCATATCCTTTGATTAGAGAAAAATTTTTATGTAAATTACATGTGATATTATCATCAATTTTATTAATAATCCTTAGATAGTTCATGTCTATTTAATTGTTATCTTGTGTCTATATAATGTCTATTTTTAAGCTCAGTTTAATTGTTTTGAAGTAATTCTTCTATCCTTAGATATCATTTTTTTATCAATTATATAAATTTTATCACACATGACTAAATTTTTATTATCATGGGAAATTATTATAATAGTAATTTCTTTTGCAATATTTTTTAAAAATTTGAAAAATTGAAATTCATTTTCTGGGTCTAGAGAATTAGTGGACTCATCCAAGATTAATAGTTCTGATTTTTTATATAATGCTCTTGCGATAGCAATTCTTTGTAATTGACCCCCCGAAAAATTTATGCCTCCTTCTCCAACTTTTGTTTTAAATTTTTGATTAGTATTATTAATATAATCATATATTTGAGCTTTTTTTGATACCTCAATAAGTAACTTTTTATTAATTTTATTACCCTGCAATCCAAAAGCAATGTTTTTTTCAATAGTATCATTTAAAAAAAATGGTGATTGAGAAACATAGCTAATTTTATCTTGCCACGAGTCAATGCAATGATTTAAAGGTGAATTATCTATTTTAATTATTCCTGAGGATGGTTTTAACAAACCAATGAGTAGATCTGTGAAAGTACTCTTACCAGACCCACTGGGGCCTACAATTCCTACACATGAATTTTTCGCTATCTCTAAATTAAAATTTCTTAACACATATTTGTTTTTTTCGTAATAGAAATTAACATTTCTAAATATAATTTTATTTTTAAATGAAAGAATTTTAGAGGGTTGTTTGTTATTACTTTGGGCTAAATATGAGTTTTTTTTAAATTCTTCAATCAAAGTTTTACAATGTGGTTGAGTAAATTTCAGCCTTTGAACTGTTGCAATTATTCTTATTGCAGAGGGCATTAATCTGCTAGATGCAACGATCATTAAAGAAACATAAATTAATGTTTCTGCTTTATCAAATCCCAAAAACAACATTGAAAAAATTATAGTTACTAAAAGTAAAACAACAGATGTTTCAATAACTACTTTTGGCAACTGAAGTAGAACATCTCTAACCAAGTTATTAGTCGCTTCGAGGTTATTAATTTTGTTAAATTTTTTATTAAAATACAATTCTTTTTTTAAAATTTTTACTTCTCTAATTCCTGAAAATGTTTGTAGAATTTCTTTTTTTAAACTTTGAGCATATTTTTGACTTAAGATTCCTAATTGATAAAATCTGTCTCTAGAAAATCTTTTAAAAATAAAAATTAACAAACTTGTAATTACTATAATTGATAATGTAAATTTAAATTCAATATTTAATAAAAAACCTATTAGTAATATAAATACTAAAATTTCTGAATAAAAAGTTAATAGTGATAAAACTACTATTGAAAACTCTATTGACAGTTCAATATTTCTTAAAATATTTGCTAAAGGTTTTTTAAAGAAAATATTATAGGGCATTCGAATATATTTCTCTATTAGTTCATTTGAAACTCTTAATCTTACTTTCTTTATAAATTTGTTTAGTTCATAAATGTAAAAAATGTAAAAACTATTTTTTATAAAAAAGACTATTAAAATAGCACCTAGAAAAAAAAATAATAAACCATTAGGATTTGTAATCTCATAATTAAACTCAACTAAATAAGCATTTATAGTATCCATACCATAGGTATTATCTGTCAAAAATTTTACTAAAGGATAAAAAACTGCTAATGATATTAATTCTAAAGATGAATTTATCACCATCAAAAAAAATATATATTTAAAAAATATTTTCTCTTTTGAATTTAAAATTTTATGAATATTATTAATCATCTTAAGCTTTAAATTTTATATCTCTTTATATACTATAATTTTTAAAAATTATTTTAATTTTTAACAATTTTATTTGTGTATGATAGATAATATCAAAAAATTTAACTAATATTTGTACCTTGCTTGAACGCAATCTAAATTAATGGACTTAACTTTTGAATTTTTTTTAAAATAACCAACAATATCAATTGCAGTAAAATTTTTATATTTAGGGTAGAGATTATTATAGACTTTTTTTATTACTTCATAATCTTCTTTATAATCCATTGTTAGCCTAAAATTTTCTTTTTTTAAAAATTTTGGTAGACTAACATTTCTTATTCTAAATTTTTTATAATTCTTTACAATATATTTGACTAAATGTTCTCTATCTATTGGGTATTTTGTAAACTTATCAATTTTAAAAAGAATTTTCTTATAAATATACGCGTTAGATAAATCTGTAGATATTTTATATTGAATATTTCTTGTATAAAGAGCCTGGCTATAATTATATACAAATAAAAATATATTTTTAAAAAAATATAAGTTGATAATAAAAATGCACGAGAAAACAATGATTGTATTTTCATCATATGTACTTAAATAATTTTCTATTTGCTGTTCAAAAAAATTATAATCAACCCCTATTAAAATAGAAGCTAAAGGTAAAAAAATTCCTATACCTAATAATTCTAAAAAAGATGTTATTATAATGCCAGAAAAACATAAATTAGCTTAAATTTTCTCTAGGATTGAATAAAGTATAACAACAATCTAATCATAAATTTTTAAATAATTAAATTATTCACAGAGAATATTGGCCAATTCTTAAATTTTAAAATATATATCACTTGAAGAATATAAAATTTTATTTCTGCCGTAGTGAGCATTAATAATTAATCTTGTATTTTTTTTAGGAGTTTCTCCTTTGTGCAGGCCAGACCCGTCTGAAAAAAAAATTGAACCTTTTTTTCCTAAAAAAGTTTTGTGTTGATCATACGAATTATAAATTTCTTGATCGGAATAAAGTCTGCATAATTTATGCTTAAACAATTTTTTTTTATGTGTATATGGAATAATTATGTGAGGACCCGAATCTTCGTCTACATCGGAAAGATAAATATAAATCTTTAAAAATTTTGTAAAATCATTATCCCAGTGAAAATATTGAGCATTAGCATACTGTTCTTCTTTCATAATGATAGCAGGATTGGAAATAAAAAAAGATGCGTTGATAGAGAAGCTATTTGTATTTAAAAAATTCTGCGCCAACGACAAAAATGGTTCTGATGTTAATAGTTTTTTTACATAGCTTTCTTTGTTTAGATCTATAGATCCAGTTAATCTACTAATGTTATTAGTTTTTAATCTATTATAATAAAAGTCTAAACTTTCATTCTTATCTTTTAACAGAATTTCATTAGATATTTTATTAATAGAGTCTTTATTTTTTTTGTATTCAATTTTTTTGCTAGAAAAAATATCTTGTAAAATACCATCTATAAAAAAATTATTAAGAGTGTATACTTCTGAATATCCTTTTGAATCAATATCATAAGTAATTTTTTTTGAACTAGTATTATTTTCTAAAAAAAAATCTGAAAAAGTTAGATTATTTTTAATTTTAATTTTTGTTAAATTTCTAATAAAAGATAAAGAATAAAATAATCTAATTAGATACAATTTTGGAACAACAAGTATGCCATTAATCGAAATAAGACCATAATGCTCAATGACTCTTTTTGTATTTCTAAATGCATCTAAGAAAATTCTTATTGGAAAATATAAAAATTTCATTTTAATAAAAGTACATTTTATTTATTAACCATCACATACTCATTTGAATTAATGGATTTTTCTATATTAAAATATTTTTTTTTGTGCTCTATTAATTCAAAATTATGTAACCAATAATTATATATTTCTTCTCTAAAAAAATTTTCATAACCTTTTACTTCTTTTTTCACTTTATTCAAATCATCAAAGAACCATCTGTTGTTAAAATATTCATATTTCATGTAGTAATGTTCAAGAACTTTTTTTTGCATTCTTACTTTCTTTGGTTTTTCTAAATTTCTTAGAAGTTGTAAATATTCTTTTTTGTTTTTGGGCTTTATAGTGAAATCATATTGTGTTTGACTATGATTTTTTGTAGCAGTGATAACATTGATTCCAAAATAAGGATACTCACCTGCAATTGTTCCATAAACAGTCAGCACATAATCTATACCTTCCTGAATAATTTTTTGATGAGGGGTGCAGGATTTTAAAAATTTAATTCGCGGATATTTTTTTACGAAATCTTTTACTATTTCTTCAGTATTGTCAAAATACCTGCTATAATCAGGGTGACATTTAATGTACCAATCATAATTTGTTTGGTTTGATATTTTTCCTAAATTTTCCAACCAAATATACATATCAGCAAAAAAAAAGTTCCCAAAAGCATGAGGCGAATCACAAAAACTATGGGTTGCTATTAATATTTTTATTTTTTTTGATTTTTCCAAAACTCTATTTGAATTAGCAGTCTTAGAAAAAGCTGATTTATCGGCAAAAAGAAGGTCTGTTGGTAAAATTCCTGAAAATCTATCTAATATTTTAATTTTTGCAATTTTTAGATTATTATTTTTTTCACTATAAGAAAATTTATTAAATATTTTTTTGAAGTCCAGATATTGTTTACCAGTAAATATCCTTTTTTTATTAACTTTATACAATTTGTTAAACTGAAGAACATAGGTTGGTATTTTTCTTGATATACCAAATCTCAATGGGAGCGCCCCCAAATAAACACTATGAAACAAAACAATAGAACGAATATTATTTTTATAAAAAAAATTATCCCAAAAAAAATATAGCTTTAAAGAATCTAAAAAAAAATTTTTAAATCTTAAGGAATTAACGTCTATAGTTGGACGTAGTGTTTTTTTTAAATAACTATCATAAATCAAATCTCCGATAAGAATGTCATTAATCTTATAGTTCTGCAAGCTCTCATTGGATTTAATTTTTTTTTTATATTGTCTAAATTCACTGATGGCTTTTTTTTTTATGTCATCATTAATTTTTGGCCAAAATATATTTCTTGCTCCTAGTGATTTATATATACCAAATGTTTTTAAGGAGAATAAATTTCCCAAGCGCCAAAAAAAAATTTGAAGGATATTTTGCTCTAATGCCACTGTTGTTAGTGGATAGCTTGGAAATGATTCGATAGTTGCCTTATATTTTTTAGATAAAATATCACAAACATATGCTGAGCACAGATGATTAATTGACCAATTGCTAAACTCTAAAAGAATAATTTCTTTTTTATTATTATTAGCAGCTGAATTTCTAAATAAATTAGATAATTTTTTTTCTAATTTAATTCTTGTTAAAACTTTTTTAAAATACCAAGTCAAGTTCATTTGATAAAATTTTTATTAAATGCTTTAAATTTAGGAGTATTGTTCAAAAAATATTCTACTGTTTTTTTTAAGCCCTCTCTTAATCTTACGGTTGGATAGTAACCCAAAAAAAATTGATTTTTTTTAATATTGGCTGCTGAATATCTTATATCACTTTTCCTAAATTTTTTGAAAATCGGTTTTTTAATTTTTACAGACGAAGAGTTTGCAATCAAGCTGCTTAAAACTTTAAACAATTTTTTTAAAGAAATCCCCGATCCAAGTGATATCTTATAAACTTGATTTTTTGCTTTTTTACTTGCAATAGTAGCTAATAAATTTGCCTTCACTACATCTTTGACAAAAATGAAATCTCTAATTGTTAGTCCATCTCCATATATTGTAATGTTTTTTTTGTTAAGTATTTGATTTATCCATTTTGGAATAACAGATGCATAATCTCCATTAAAATTTTGCTTTTCTCCAAATACATTAAAATATCTTAGTCCAATGGTTGAAAAATTATAGCAATTAAGCGTACTGTTCATTTGTAAAATTTGTTAATGCATAAGGGGACAATGGTGATGCCATTGCTTTTTCCGTTATTGGTTTTGCAAAATTATTTCCATATACTACACTACTAGATGCATAGACAAAGCTTTTGACTTTTCTTAGTTTAGATATTTGCAAAATATTAAGAAACCCAGAAATGTTATTTTTATTGGTCAAAATAGGATCTTTTAATGAGTTTGGGACAGATACAGTTGCTGCATGATGTAAAACAAAGTCAATTTTTTTTGGAATGCGCTGACAAAAGTTAATTTTTGAAATATCTCCTTTTAAAAAATAAAAATTTTTCCATTGCTTGGTTAAAATATTTTTTTTTACTTCTGTTAAATTTTTTTTTGAACCTGACGAGAAATTGTCGATTCCTACAACTATTTGGTTTAAACTTAATAATAGATCGGCTAAATTACTTCCTATAAAACCAGCAACTCCAGTTATGAGCCAGGTAAATTGTTTTTTTTTTAAGTTTATTATTATTTTTTCTATTTGTTTCATTAAAATGCTTTAATTATTTTGGGGTATTTTTTGTTTTTTCTTTTTTAAGAAAAACCTAACAATATCATTATCAAATAGATTATAAATTACTCTCAAGTGCTCAACTTTGAAATCTTTAGTTAAAAAAAGTTTTCTACATTTCTAAGATAATTTTACTAGCTTCACAATATCTTTACAAGCTTTTTTTATTAACTTACAAGAAACTTCGTGAATGCTGTCAGATTTTGAAAACTTAGGCAGAATCTGGTGAAGGATATCTCCTGAATCAGTCTTGTTGGTTATCTTATGATTTGTAACACCTGCATATTGCGGCTCTAAAAAGTAAAATGGCCACAATAAAGTAGCAGAACCTTTGTACTCAGGTGATAGACCAAGATGAATATTGATTATTTTTTTGGAAGAACTTTTAGTAAAGGGTTTTTTATAATTTTTGTTCCAAAAATAATACATATTTTTGGATTTATTTTCTTTTCTTTTTCATAATAAATTTTGTTAAAAATAAAAGAGTTACTATTCCACTCAAGTTGTCATTTGTGGATGACAGATATACGCTGATAGTAATATTTCTTTTTTTAGCCTTCCTTTTACTAAAGTCTCACCGTAGTACATTTTTCCTTTCTTAAGGGAGGTATCTATAACTATTTTGAGTTTTTCTTTTTCTTTTTTTAAAATTTCATATTGTTTATGAGTAACGCAAAATCCCAATCTTTTTTATAATATAGGGTGCGGTAAGGTAGATAGCTTTTTCTTTTAATATAATAGAATTTATTTTTAATATCTTTCCAGTAAAAAAAATTATTAATATTTTTTGAGTAACTTGCTAAATGCATTGGGTGTTTTTTAGTATCAACAATGATATTATTTTTGGAATCTTTAATGAAGGCTCTTTTAACTGTCCATTCAAGAGGTATCTTCCAGTCAAAAATTTTTGTTTCACTCTCAAAATATTTAATTTTTATGGGGATTTGCTTTCTAATTTCTTTTAAAGTGCTGAACGTGCCATCACCAGTTAATGATCTATTTAAGGGAAATAAATTTTTAATTGTTTTTTGAATTGTATGATTTGTCATTTTTTTATTCCATTGACGCTAAAAACGTATATTAAATATAATGTATATTTAGAGTTATATGAAAAATTCTCATCATTTAAAATTTTTAGTTACTATTGAGGCAAGAATGACCTCGAATCGATTGCCGGGTAAAGTATGCATGGAACTAGCGAGATCGAAAACTGTTTTAGGTATTTTAATTGATAGAATTAAAAAATCAAAATTTGTTGATAAAATTTTAATAGCAACCACTATTAATAAAATTGATGATAAAATTGTTAAAATTGCAAAGCTCAAGAAATGTATTTTTTACAGGGGAAGTGAAAATAATGTACTTAAAAGATTGATGCTAGCAACAAAAAATCAAAAAGAAAACTGCATAATTCAACTGACAGCCGACAATCCATTTATTGATCCTGCTATTATTAATTATGTTGTAAATTTTTTTATTATTAATTATCCACGATACGATTTTATAACCAATAATAATTTATTTGATATTACTAGGTCAGTACCTCATGGGATGACTGTCTCTGTTTTTAAAAAAAAAGCTCTTCAAAAAATATTCAGATTGGCAGATAAAGAAGAGCACTTTGAGCATCCATCTCTATATTTTTATAGAGAAGGAAGAAAAATATTTAAAGTAAAAAATCTTACAATGCCAAAAAAATGGTATTCAAAATTAAATCCAAGGCTTACTTTAGATACAAAAAAAGATTTTGTTTTTTTGAAGACTATTTATAAAAAATTAAAAAAATTTGAAGATTTTTCTCTTATAGATATTTTTAAATTAATTAATAAACATAAAAATTATTTAAAAATAAATAGAAAAATTACCCAGAAAATTCCTAGTGGTTTGAATTAGGTAGTTTTAGAAAAAAACATCATATTTAATCAAAGCGACTTTTTTTATATTTGTCTTTGAAATTTTTCTGACTACTTTGCTTAAATTAAAGGGCTCCGTGCCTGTTCCTGGTCTTTTGAAGGTTAGTTCTGTTATTTTAATTTTTTTGTTTGCAGCTATAAAATTGGCTGCAACAATACTTCTTCTGGCAAAAATCCTAGATTTTTTTCTGCAGGGATTACTTTTTTTGCTGGATCCCATTATTATTTTAACCTCTTTTAGTACCTTGCACAGCTTGATCAAATCTTTTTTATCTGCGGAATGGTAGTGATCATTACCTTTGATTTTTTTATTAAATGTAAAATGTTTTTCCACCAAGCAGCAACCCATGACGAAAGCAAAATTTGTTATCTTCATATTTCCTGGCCGTGTATGGTCTGAATAACCAATCTTAATATTAGGAAAATTATTTTGCAAGTCACGTTTCATTCCTAAGTTTGCATTGGAATTAATGGTTGGGTAACTTAAAATACAATGAAGTAACATAATTTTTTTTTGGGAAGAGCAATCCAAGATAATGCTTTTTTAATTTCCTGAAGATTGGAAGCTCCAGTTGATAATATAATTGGTTTATTATATTTCGAAATATATTCTATGAAAGGTTTATTTGTTATATCAGAAGATGATATTTTAAATACATCCACTAAAGAATTTAGTTCTCTGGCAGACTCAAAGTCAAATGGTGTACATAAAAAATCTATTTTTTTTAGACAGTGTAATTTCGAAATTTTAAAATTATTGTAATCAAATTTATCATATTTTTTAAACAGCTCGAACTGAGATTTTATTTTTTCTTCTTTTGTATCCCAATATGCTGGGGAATTAACTGATGCAATTTTTTCAGCTTTGTAATATTAAAATTTATACCACTGGCACCACCCTGTGAAGCAAGATCAATCATTTTAATTGCATTGCTCGTTGAACACTCATGATTTACCCCTGCTTCTGCCAGAATATAAGGATTTAAAAATTTATTTTGGAAGAGTTTTTTTATTTTAGAAATTGTCATGTTTTTTTAAAAGTTTTTTTGTAAATTTTATATCAAAATTTTTATTACTCGTAATATTTCGTTCTTGCTGTCTATACCTATAAAGGGGCAATTCTAACCTAAAAAAATTGAATTTTTTTAAAAAACGTTCTCTTAAATCCTTATCTTCATGTAATAAAATTCCTTATCATACGTTCCCAGCTTAACAATTTGATCTGTTTTAAAAATAATTCCACAACCAATTGGCCTCTCTAAACAATTAACTCTTTCTAAAATTACTTCATTTTTATCTATTAGATAGTAATCGCAAGCTACGGCATCCATTTGCTTGTTAGTTTCGACAAAATTTACTAAAAAAATTTCACTTACGTAGTCATCTGAATCGACACGAACAAAATATGGTGTAGTAATTTTTTTAATACCTTTATTTAATGTTGCTGGTAAACCAAGATTTTTTTATTTTCAGTATAAGAAATCTTATTTTTAAAAGAATTTATTGCAGCTTTTGTATTGTCTGTGCTACGATCGTTTATAAACATTATTTCAAAATAATTTCTTGGAAAATTTTGATTAAGCAAAGATCGCAAACACCTGCCAATATATTGCTCACGATTATGGACTGGAACTAAAATGGTAACAATCGGATTCATCTTGTTAATAGCCTTTTTGACTTGAGTTCTTCAGATAATCATTATTACACAACAACATATCATTTTTTATATCATTGGTAATTTTGAGAAAATATCTAACCTAAAAATTTTTTTCAGTGCATAAATCAAGCCAATTGAGCTATTAGTACTGGTCAGCTACACGCATTACTGCGCTTCCACATCCAGCCTATCAACGTG
>Ga0209335_10006470_pt1 | contig 10458 bp, 11 predicted proteins | sample COG_09_FD_184753 | JGI IMG/M metagenome (GOLD analysis project Ga0209335, IMG submission 184753) | Pelagic Microbial community sample from North Sea - COGITO 998_met_09 (SPAdes) (version 2) | ecosystem: Environmental > Aquatic > Marine > Neritic zone/Coastal water | place: Helgoland, sampling...
CTAACATTATTAATTAAAATAGGTTGGTTTATTTGCCACTTATCTATATCAAAATAATCTTTTAATGCATTTATACAAGCATTTAGTACTGTTTGGGTATTAAAATTAGGTAATAAAATTACATCAAAATTAATTCCAATATTAATAATAAATGCATCTTTTATTCTAATAGCGTCTGTTAACATTCTATATTCTGCTAAGAATATTCTTAAGTTTTCTTTTAAAGCAGGATCAGCAACTATTAAGTCATTTATATTATTTTGTGATAAAACATATAATGATAGAGTATTTGTATCATACAATTCTTCTGAATTTTTGATTGCTTCTTGATTTTCCTGTGTTACATATACTTTAGACATTTTACCATATTTTGAAGGTAAAGATAAAGCTCTAATAGCATAATCATCTTTAGTTACAGTTCTTAATTGAGTTGGATATTGTGCTATTGATTTTCTTCTTATATCTTCATTTGTATCTCCATCTCCCCCTCCTGTAGCTGCTTCAGCATTTGAAAATGCTAATGAACCACTAACTGTTTCTTGAAGTGTTGAATCTAACCCTGATCCAAAGAAACTAACAGAACCAGAACTTAATATTGTTAAAGACTGGACTGAGACATTAGATTCAGCTCCCCCTCCTACTAAATATTGAACTGTTAGAGTTGTATTTGAAGGTGCAACTCCATAAGTTTTAGTATAAGTAAAGTTAGCTGGATCCCAAGCAGTTGTTAATTTATCTGTTCCATAAGGTAAACCTAGACCTATATTATCTGAATTAGGAGTGATGATTTCATCAGGGTTTGATGATACACCTGGACCAAATTGGATTTCAAGGGTATTATCTGATTTAAATCTTTTTACCCATCTACGAGGTACTTTTTTAGTTTTAAGTAAATACGGAGTAGTCTCGTTATATTGTGCTAAAGTAGGATCATTTGCTGCTGTATTAGTTACAGGATCAAAAATTGTTTCTTGAGCCAAATAAGGCACCTCATACCATCTGTTACCATCACTATCTGTAATTGAAACTATTTCAATTATATTTGTATCTTGTATTTGTATAGTCGCAAATTTTTCAGGTGTTGTAAATGTAAATTCTGCTGATTTTAAAGTACCAGCTGATGCTTGTGCTGTTTTTTTAAGTAAGTAAAAGTTAGGGTTGTTTGAACCATCTACAGAGTAAACAGATACTGCTGTTGGGTCAAAACTTCCAGATGTGGTAAAATTAACTTGATCTTCTATATAAAAGAAAACACTACTATCATTTGATGATTGAATTTGAGCTCCATTAGCTAAAATCATAGCATAATTATAATCTGGTCTTACTGAACCATAGGCAGTAGTAGAAGGTACTAATTGGAAAATATCTACACCTGTTGTTGCAGCTGTAGTTACTTGTGGGAAATACCCATGTGTATAAGCTAATGATAATAAATTATCTCTTTGTTTAGCAAATTCTAAAAAGTTTTCTTGTACTTGATTATCCCCATAGTATGATAAAACATCACCTACATAAGCAGCCATTTCAATTAGCATCAAACCAGCTGATGTATCTGAAAAGTCATTATAAGTGTCAGGATAGTATACTTGGGCAAATTCAAGTAATTTTTGCTTGAACCCGTCAAAGTCTTTATTTAAATATTGTATTTGTTTACTCTCAGCCATTATTAAGGTTTATTTGAAGTTCATCTTCAATATTAGTATTGATAATTGAATAGTTTAAATATATATTAAAACTATGACTATCTGGTTGAAGTGTTACTTCTAATTCTCTTATTTCAACTGTTGGAAAATAAGTTTCTACTCCACCTCTAATTAAATTATCTATTTGGTCAATTATGTCTTCTGTTATTGGTTGGAATAATAGTTCTCTTACTCCAGAGCCAAAACTTGGATTAAATACCCTTTCTCTTTTACCTGTTAAAATAAAATTTAATAAATTTGACTTTATTGTATCTTTAGTTGTATATGTAGTGTTTATACCTGTTGGACCATCAAATGGAACTGAAACACCAATACCTGTACTAGGTTTGATATCTAAAACATCTATATTTCTAACTATATAAGTCATTATATTTTACCTGCGTCTTTCATTTTACCCATTAAACCTGAAAAATCTGGTACTGCATCAATTGATACTTGGTTTATATCAGATGTTTTTTGGTTTGATATCATTTCATCAACAGAATCTACTACTTTAGTAGGTGCTCCAGGCATACCACCTTGGAATCCTACAGCATCTTGTGATGACATTCCACCATTAAGATTTCTCCATCCACCTTCAGCATGTGTTTGGTTTAAAACATCTGCTAAAGCCCCAGCTCCTTCAAATAAAGGTTGGGTAGGTTTAGTAGGTTGTTGTACTTGAGGTGTTTCCTCAATTAATTCAGATAGCGAGTTTGTTTTTGATTTTTGTTCTACAACCGGCTTCTGAACTACTTTAGTTTCAGTGATAGGAGTTTGCATAATTAAAGATAATTCTTCTTTAATTACATCTCTTACTTCCTCTCTAATTATTTTTCTAAAAGCTTCTATTTTCATGATTATAAATATTTATATATTAACTTTTTCTTCTAAATGCTGGACGTAATATTACTTTGACTTTAGAAGGTTCTGGTCCTATTTTTAGTTGGTATTTATCCCTAATTGAAACATCATCAATACCAATTTGGATTTCATTCTCAGTATAACCTGATCTTAATAATGTTTTTATCCATTTTGGTAAAGCTTCTTTTTCAATTTCAGTAAAATAATCTTCGTAACTAGGTGGAGCAGGTCTTTGAGGTGGTCTATAATTTAATGTTAATTGCTCCCAATCTAATCTAGTAGAGTTTCTTAAACCTTCATACCATTGTTCTGTTTTTCTTCTAACTTCATCTATTTTAGCAGGGTTAGGATCAAAAGAACTTAATACTTGTTCTTTTAATGTACTAAATAATTCTGCATCAGACAAGTTTTGTGAATTAGGAGATTTTAAAAGATTACTTAAAGTTTTAGAATCTACTGAGTTTAGTGTTTTTAATGTATCTGAAACTGCCTTAATTCTAGGGTCATTTTCTTGTTGTTCCTTTATAATTGAATCAATTAAAGATGTTGTATCAATAATTCTACTTGAAGATTCTTTATCTTGAATACTACTAGCACCTGTAATATCTCCTCCTCCCATTGATTGATCTTGTTTAAATGGTTGACCACCAATTCTTGTTTCTATAGGCTCGTTTGAATCAATAGGTTTCCCTTCAATTGTATTACCTGCATTACCAGATGATATGTTACTACTCGCTCTGTTATTAGCTTCAGATTTAATATTACTTAATTCTAATTGATTAACACCAATGTCTGTAGCTATATCTTGTGCATCTGAATCTGTTATTTCATTAGAGGATTTATCAGAAGTATTTACCCCAATAATTCCTTCTTGAACTCTTACATTTATTCTATATTTTAATTCATTTATTATTCCTGGTAGATCATCTGAAAAAGTTAATTCAGTACCTACTACTATATTATTATCTGAATCTAGTGCTATTCCTCTCCTTCTTAAAAGATTATTTTGATTAGGATCTATAGGTTTATCTTCTTGAATTTTTAAAGTATAACCTAGATATACTTCTTGAAAATTACCAAAAGCATCTTCTGGATCTGCTATTATTTGGTTTTCAAGGTATAAATTGTCTGCAGATTGGATTAATGGACCATGTTTTGCAGCTTCAAATTTATTAAAAGTATAATAATTAAGCCTACTTCTAAAATCTTGACCTAATGTATCTTCAAAACTTACACCTGTAGATAATGAAGTTAAATCTCCATAAAATAATATGTTTCCAAATTCATCAAACCCAAATACACTATCTGGCAGAGGCATTATAGTACCTTGTCCATCTATAACAACAAAAGTAGTCGCTCCCGTTTTATTAACTTCAGATTGTCCAAATTGTCCAGCTTCATATTTATCTAGATTTGGTATACTTTCTAGTAAATTTTGTAAGGCAAAAAAACTATTTCTATTAGCTTCAAGTAATGATTCTTGTAATCCAGATTTATCTAAACCTTCACAACTTTCTAATTTAGCAGCTAGTATAGTTGTTTCTTTTAATATTAATTGTAAATAATATTTTACAAACCCTAATGAATTTTCAGCAAGGGTAAGTTCATTACTTAATTTTAATAATAATTTTAATGCTGTATCAATACCTACTTCTAATTTAACTATAAAATCAGTTGGTGCTTGTATAACAACTGCTGGGATAAAAGGTATTAATGGTAATACTTTTATAATTTTTTTAATTACTTTTAAAACAACTTTAACAACTTTAAGAACAACATTAATAGTTTTTATAATACTATTAATAGTAACAACAATTCCAATAGTAAAGTTAACTAAGCTAAGGATAAATTTAGTTATATAAGCTACTTGACGAACTAAAAATGCTATCTCGTCATAAGGAACTACATCTCTTAAGGTTCTATTTATATCTTCTATTTGATTTTTAAATGCAGTTGTTATAGCAAATCTTAAATCTGTAAAAGGTAAGATTTTATTGTAAACCTCCCTTATTTTTCTTACTCTAGTTAATACCTCTTCTGTTGTTAAATTTCCTGCTAAAAATTCAGCAGATGTTCCTGTTACATTAGATATTTCTCCTGTTTGTTGATCAACTATCTCTTGAAGGTCTCTTATTGAAGACTTAAAATTACCTATTCCGGGTAAAGAAGTTGGTAATGTTTCTAATTCTAACCTAAGACTATTTATATCTATACCTCTTAATTCATTAGTTAAATCATCTAAGGCAACAGCTAATTCTCTTGTATCACTACTAGCTTGAGTTTCTCCTTCTATTATAAAATTAGAATATTCAGCTAAAATAGGCTCACCAGAGCCATCTGTTAAAACTGTTCCTAAGGTTCCTCTTTCATAAGGTGGAATTGGAGGAGAAACACTTTCTACATTAATAACATAGGTATTTCCTCTAACTTCATCTATACTTCCTCTCATAATAGAGGTTACTTTTGGATCTTCAGTTTGGGTTACACTTACAAAACTTCCTTTAGTAAATAAATTTCCATCTGTAGTAGATAATTCTATTTTACTAATTGTAAATGGAATTGGTTCATTAGCAGCAGTTACAATATTTTGTTGAACGTTCTCTACTATTGAAAATTTTCTAACTGAATTTACTATATCGTTTAATTCTGTTTGTACATTATCAAAAACATTAGCTACTTCGCTTCCTGGAGGAAATAAATTATTAATTGCAAAATTTAAAGGGTTACAAAAATCATAAGTGTTTATAACTTCAAGTGTATTAGCTACATTAACTAAAGAAGGATTTTGTGCTATATTTCTTATAGCATATTTAATTTCATTTCTCCTAGGGTCATCCCTAAAATCACTAGTGGCAGTATCACGAATACGTCTTCTTCTACCTCCCCCAAGTTCTTCTCCTAAACCACCTGTTTCTATAGCTATTGATGAGTTTTGTTTGCCATATAAAGCTATTACAGATACATTTTGTAAAGCCATAGCAAATACTTCAACACCATTATAAGCCCCAATTATTATATTTTTAATATTTGCTGCCATTATTTAATTTTTACTACATTGGATAATGAAGCTTTTATGTCTTCGTTAAGCATATTAGTTAAAGCCTCTAATGCTTCACCTGCTCTTTGCACACCTGCTAGTTTAACACCTTCAGCATCAGTAGCAGTTTTTAATTGGGGTACTACTAAGAGATTAATACCTAAAAGATATTCATTAAATACTTTAACTAAAGTATCTCCTTTTACAGCAGATTCTTCGGCATCTAAGCCTAAATCAATTTGAGGTGAATTTATTATAGTTTTATCATCACTATCTATATTAAATGTCCCACCAGATGATATTCCAACTGCTTTATCTCCAACTATAAAAACAGAATCATCTTTTGCATTAAGTAATACTCTATCTGAATCTATGATGATTTGTTTTCCTCTATAAGGAAATTCGGGTTTATATAAGGTAGCACCAGGGGATGTAGGGGTAGAAGTTGCTCTAGAAATAGAGTTATCAAATTGAGGAGTATCAGGGATTCCTACCTCAGAATTAAGAGAATCTAATTCAGGAATACCTTGTTCTTCTATTTGTCTAATTAATTTTTCAGCTTTTTTTCTTTTCTTTTTTAAACCAAAAAGTGCAAAAGTAAGTCCCTCAGGATTATTAAATAATATGTCTAAAATAAATTCTATCATTATATATCTATTTCTTCACCATTTTTAATAACGGTAAATTCATCATTTATTTGTTGTTCTTGTCTTACAATGTTGGATCTAGTTTGTGATGACTCTTCTAATTTTTCTAATTCCTTTATACTTTCAATTTGTTTTTGAACTCTTTCTCTAATTTTTTGTTCTAATTCTTCTTCATTAGATGTATCTGGTTCTTGGTTAATTGTATCATAAGTATTATCTTTATCATCTAATTCTATAAGTGATGAGTTAGGATCTAGTACAGGAACATCTTGAAGTAATTTAGTTGTATTAGATATAGGGATAGCATCTACTCCAAATGAAGCAAAGTTAGTTGAAGCTAAAGTTACAGGGATTAGTTGTCCTGATGTCATATAGATTGATGAATCATCATTTTGAATATCTTCATATATTGGGAACCAATTACTAAAAGGTAGATCAACTTGTGATTGACCATTTCTTATAATTGTAATAGGGTTTCCTTCTCTACCTTCTGTACTCCAAGGGCTTTCTACATTTTTATTTTCTTCAGATTGTTTTGCAGTTGAACCAAATCTAATTGAGTTCCCAAATCTTCCCTCTATTATAACGTCCCCTTCATTTGGAAATAAATTTCTTATATTTGCTTTTTCTTCAAAAGTATTTCCAGGTTTAGGTTCTACTACTTGACTATCTTTATTATTTTCAATTCCTCTTTCTACATCCTCTTTAGATACAGTATTAGTATTTTTACTAGTAGATGAGTTTGAAGGAAGCATATTTAAATGACTCCTTCCCCAAACCGAGATAGCATTTGTATAATAAAAATCTATAGCATCACTATTTCCCTCTAAAGCTATATTTCTAGAAGGACCGGACATTATAAAAACTATCTCATTAATTAAAGGAACCTTTCTAACATTAGTATCAAGAGGATAGGCGATAGGCCCTTGTGGAAAATTTTCTTTAGAAGTACTATTACCTAATAATTCGAATTTAATAGCTCCAATGTTTGCATATTCACCTGTAGTTTGAAATATAGATGCTCCATTAGTTGATGTAACTAAAGAAATATCTATAACTCTAGCAGCTAGTAAACCTCCATTTTGTATTACAGATATTGGGTTACTATTAGGTACAAAGGCAGAGTTCCCTATAGTGGGAAATTGGCTATTAACTGGCATGCTTGGCCTCTTCTAATTTAGGTATTTCTATTTTATTATCTAATTCTTGAAGAGAACTAAAGAGCATTTCTTTATCCTCGTCAGTTAAAAGTTCTTCCGAATCAGCAGCCTTAGTATTCATTGCTCTTTGGACAATACCAGCCATTTTAATTAGAGCATCGTCATTTTTAATAGCTAATTCCATATATTCTTTAATTAAAGGAACAATCATTGTTGCCTCACCAGGTGAGGTAATTAATGGTTTTAGTCCCTCTATTAAAGAACGTAATTGAACTTCTTTATCTTTTTGGTTTGTATGTATTTCTTTTAAAAGATCGGCAAAGTTTTTCTTTCCGAATAATTTTATGCTTGAAAAATCCATAATTTATGCTTTGGATATAAATATGGATATATAGGAGATTTAGAACTTCATACTAACATACCCGTGTTCATTATATTGGCTCATCAATCTAACATATATTTTTTTCATTTTTTTAATTACTTTAGTAATTTGTGGTGTAGATTGATCAGTCATTTCACGAATATATATGTATATAGCTTTTTTATTAAATAATTCTATATTTTCTCTTTTACGAAATAACTCCAATATAGCATCGGCTGTTTTAGCATCTTCGGGTTTAGGAAAATGATCAAAGATATATAATTCGAAATATCTAAGTAAGTATTCTATAAATTCTGTAGCTCTATCTAAAGGTTCATCTGGTGAGTAATTGTTGGTTAAATCAATTACTATGGATTGATCTGTATCAACAGCATCAACACCTGTTTTTTGTTTTAATTTTTTATAATTATTATTATTATAAAGTATTAAATATCTTTTTGCTATAGTACCAAAATAAGAAAATGCCTTACCCTTATCTTGTTTATATAAGTGAAGTTTTTCAAGTAAAAATGTTATTACCTCATGTTGTAAATGTTGAATTGTATCTACTTCTGTGTAATAAAATTTAAAGGTATGAATAATGTTTTCTGTTAACTTAAAGAAACCATATTTTATACGTGCATTATATATGGCATTACGTTTATCTTGATCCGTTTCATTAACATACTCAATGATAGCCTCTTCAGTATCAGCAGTAAAATATTGATTTTTAGTTTTTGGTTTCCTTTTCCTTAAAGTACCTTTTTTAGTATATTGAGGTCCTTCATCTTTTTGGGGTACAGTTAGAATTTTACCCTCAAGAGACTCGTCTAATGGTGCAATCATTTATTTATGGTTGATGTTGTACTCGTTGATTAAGTCTTGAATCTCTTTTATTCCTTTAAAAAACCACCCTATTTCATCATCAGATTGAAAAATTTGTTTTGAATCTATTTCTTTAATTTTTTTATTTGACTCCGTCATTATAGTAGATATAGTTTGAATATACTCATTTTGAGTATTAATTATATCTTCTTGTCTTTCATTTTTTCTAAGTAAATTCCAAATTATATAGGAAATAGTTCCAAAAACTAAAATTCCAACATTAATTAATATTATGGTAGTTGTAGTCATTAGAGATTCTTAACTAAATTCATTAAATTATCATTATCAGAACCTATTTTATCTAAGTTAGTGTTAACTCGATCTTGCTTTGTTTGTTTTGGTTTTGGTTGATCACCGAAAGTGTCTAACCATTCCCTTTCAAATTCAATTCTGGCTGCCATAAGGTCTGCCTGATGTAGAATAAAGGGAAGTGAAGTACGAGGTTTAGTTTCGGGCATGAAACCTTTTAAATATGCTTCATTTGCTTGATCGTACAAACCATCGTGTGTTTTAATAGCAATCCACTCATTTGTAGTTAGTTGGATTCCTGCTTGTTGTAATAAGAATAAGCCTCTGTCTGGGACAGTCATGTATTCATTATTAGTGTTAAAGGTGTACATTTCACCTAAATTTTTCTTTCTCCATTCATCTTTAGATGGTAGAACGGCAACATGTTCTAATGTACCAATCTTACCTAAATCATGGTTTAAAGCGGAAACAAATAATTCCTCTTCTGTGTAGGTATCTTTTGTTCCCATTTCCTGCCACACCTTATGAACCTTAAAGGCAGCAGTAATCACACGTATAACGTGATCTACATAACCCCCTGGGAAACAATTATGATACGCTTTTTTATGAGAAGCAGGTAATAAAGCAATTCTTTCGTCTAGTTTATTATAAAAATCTAGAAACTGTTGTTTACGTTCACCCTCAACATATTTTTCAATACCATTCAAAAGAACGTCGTAATTGCTTTTTATTTGCTCCGCTGTTAAAACCATTTATTGTTGTGTTTCGTTATTTAGATAAGTTTGAGTTTGATCAATAATTTCTTTTATATTGTCAATCGTTTGGTTAACTTGCCTTTGCTCACCTCTTTGTGCGTTAGATTTTACAACATTAAGCTGGTTACCAATTTTCTCTAAATTTCTTTGTACTAAATCTTTATATCTCATAATAGTATGATAAGAGGATTTCTAGTGCTTCCTCGATCGTGTTAAATATACGATTGCTTCCTAGCTTATCCAAATCACTACTAGGGAGAATATATAAATCTTCTCCTGGTCTTTTAGTGAAATGTATTACTGGGTAGCTTTCTGTTTTTAAATTTCTCTCAATCCAATCGCCCATATATTCATTTTCATCAACATCAATCTCTTTAAATGGTATTTTTAAATTACTGAGTGCAGTCTTTAATGTTTTACAATAAGTGCAATGTGTAAGTGTATATAACGTGGTATCCCCTACCCCTTTTATTTCTATTTCCTTAACCCCCATTTTATAAATATTTAATTTTTTAAATCTCTCGTATCTAAAAGGTAATGTTTTATTTTTGCTTCTCCAAATTTTCTTGTAGGAGCTTTATAAATTTCTTTACTTTTTTTATTCCTTCTTCAAATTTATTTTCTTCAAATAAAGGTAATAAATCTGTTTGTAAAGCGGAGATAGTTTCATTACTACTTTTTTGATCCATTTTTTTATACATTGGATCTTTTCCTTCAAAAAGATAATTAAATGAATCTAAGGACATAGATAACAATTGGTTTTTCATTTGTCCTAATTCACCATAACTTTTTTCTAAATCGTTTATTGTACTTTTAAG
>Ga0209335_10006476_pt1 | contig 10452 bp, 10 predicted proteins | sample COG_09_FD_184753 | JGI IMG/M metagenome (GOLD analysis project Ga0209335, IMG submission 184753) | Pelagic Microbial community sample from North Sea - COGITO 998_met_09 (SPAdes) (version 2) | ecosystem: Environmental > Aquatic > Marine > Neritic zone/Coastal water | place: Helgoland, sampling...
GATTAATTAAAACATCATGAATATCGTAAGTTGTATTTATATCAGTTTTTAAAGTTTTTAAATTTCTATTATTAATACCAATTAAAGCATCTTTAAATTTAAGTGCTTGCTTAGCTTCTTCAACAGTATGTACTTCAACTATTACTGACATATCTAATTTCAATGCTTCTTCATATAACTCATTCGCGAGACTTTCACTGACACCAGCTAATATAATTAATATTGCATCTGCTCCGTAACTTTTTGCCAAAGGTATCTGAAATTTATCTATAAAAAAATCCTTACAAAGAATTGGCAAATTAACTTTTTGTTTAATTTTGCTAATATGTATCAGGTTTCCTAAAAAAAAATCTTCTTCGGTTAAAATAGATAAACAAGTAGCTTTATTATTATTATATGTATTAGCTATTTTAACAGGATCGTAATCTTTGATAATAACACCCGCTGAAGGGCTAGCTTTTTTAATTTCAGCAATGATTGAAAATTTATTTTCTTTTATATTATTTTCAATTTTATCTTTAAAATTAATAAAAGATTTATTTTTATCAATCATTTCATTTAATGAGGCTAGTGAAACATTTTTTTTAAAATTTACTATTTTTTCACTTTTCTTTCGAATTATTTTTTCAAGAACGTTCTCAGGCATTTTGAATTTTTTCTAAATGTTTAATTACTTTATTTGATAAAATATGTTCTCTTGAATTTTCGTAGGCATCAGCAAAATTTTTATGAGTTTCATTAACAATTAATCCTGCAGCAGCATTTAAACATGCAGCCTTTGAAAAATCATTATCTTCACCTTTAAAAATATTAATCATTTTTTCTGCATTAAATTTTGCGTCATCACCAACAAGATTATCAAATTTATCTGCATTTACATCTAATTCTTTAGGGTCAATAATAATTTCAGAAATCTTATTATCTTTTAATTGAATAATATTTGTTTTATTATAAGGTGAAATCTCATCTAAACCGTCTTCACTATTAACAATCCAAGCAAATTTAATATCTAAGTTATTTAAAGCATTTGCAAATATCTTTAAGAGTTTTTTATCAAAGACACCAACTACTTGTCTTTTTACTAAAGCAGGGCTACTTAATGGTCCAATCATATTAAATATAGTTCTTTTTCCAATCTTTTTCCTAATGGGTCCGACAAATCTCATTGCACTATGATAATTAGGTGCAAACATAAAGCCAAAATTATTTTTATTAATTTGAGTCTCTATATCATTCGGTTCTAAATTAATTTTTATATTTAAAGCTTCTAAAACATCACCTGATCCACACTTAGAAGATACAGCTTTATTTCCGTGTTTTGCTACCTTAACACCCATACTTGAAAGTAATAGTGCCGATGCTGTTGATATATTAAGTGTATTCAAACCATCTCCACCAGTACCACATGTATCAACGCAGTTTTCTACATTTACTCTTTTAGACTTCTTTCTAAGAACAAAAACTCCACCAGCTATTTCTTCTGAGGCCTCACCCTTAGCTGATAAAAGTGTCAAAAAATCAAATATTTCTTGGTCTTCAGCTTTGCCTTCCATTAATAATTCAAAAGCAGCTTTACTTTCTTCAAAAGATAAATTTTCTTTACTCTTAATTTTTTCTATGAATTCTTTCATTAATTTATAATTCTAATAAAGTTTTTTAAAATTTTAATACCTATTTTAGTTTTAATACTTTCAGGGTGAAATTGCACTCCATGAACATGATATTCTTTATGTTGCACACCCATTATTAATCCATCTTTAGTTTCAGCAGTAATTTCAAGATCTTTAGAAAGTGATTTTTTATCAATAATTAAGCTGTGATAACGAGTTGCTTCAAAACTTTTTGGAAGATTCTTCAAAATACCAGTTTTTTTTGATATTATTTTACTTGTTTTTCCGTGCATTAACTTCTTTGCCTGAATAATTTTAGAACCAAATACCTGTCCTATTATCTGATGACCCAAACAAACCCCAAGAATTGGCAATTTTTTATATAAAGATTTTACAATTTTGAGACAATTACCTGATTGATTAGGATTACCTGGTCCAGGTGAGATTACAATTTTACTATATTTTCTTCTTAAGATTTCTTTTGAAGTAATTTGATCATTTCTAATTACGTCAACATTTACTTTGAGCGAAGACAAATAATGATAAAGATTAAATGTAAAACTATCATAATTATCAATTAAAATTATTTTTTTCATCTTAATGCATTCAATAAAGCTTTTGCTTTATTTTCAGTTTCTTCATATTCTTTGATAGGTTTACTATCCGCAACTATCCCTGCACCAGCTTGAACATAAAATTTATTTTTTGTTGCAACTGCAGTTCTTAACGCTATACAGGTGTCAAATTCACCATTAGCAGAAAAATAACCAATACCTCCAGCATAAACTTTTCTTTTTGTTTTTTCTAATTCATCAATTATTTCCATAGCTCTTATTTTGGGTGCACCTGAAACGGTTCCAGCCGGAAAACCCGCTAGCAACGATTTAAATTTTGAGAATTTATCATTATATTTACCAACAACATTTGAAACTATATGCATAACATGTGAATATTTCTCAATTATAAAGCTTTCAGTAACTTTTACTGAATTAATTTTTGAAACTTTTCCAGCATCGTTTCTTCCTAAGTCTAAAAGCATTAAGTGTTCAGAAAGTTCTTTTTTATCATTTAGAAGATCTTTTTCATAGAAATGATCCTCTTTTGTATTTTTTCCTCGTGGTCTAGTTCCAGCTATAGGCCTTACAGTAATTTTGTTATCTCTCAACCTAACTAGAATTTCAGGACTAGCCCCAATTATTTGAAAATCACTGAAGTTAAAGAAAAACATGAACGGAGAGGGGTTTGTAACTCTAAGTTTTTTATAAATCTCAATTGGTTTCTTTGTTAGTTTCGCTTCAAATCTTTGACTTAGAACAACTTGAAAAATGTCCCCTAATTGGATGTATTTTTTTGCTTTTTTAACCATGTTAATAAATTTATTTTTAGATGTGTTTGATTTTACATTTATCTTTTTAGACTTGTAATTAATAGTATTATAAAGACTCTTTATTGATGATTGAATTTGCAATTTATAAAGATCTGATTTGATTTCATTGTACTTAGTCTGATAATTTTTTATTTTTTCATCTTTAAAAATGTTGTTTATGAAGAAAATTTCCTTTTTTAAATTATCATGAATTATTAAAGTTCTAGGACGAAGAAGTCTTACATCTGGTAATTTTAAATCATTTTTACAACTATCGGGAATTTTTTCGATATATCTAATAGCATCATAAGAAAAAAAACCAGATATTAAAGAGCAAATTTTGGGTAAATTTTTAGGAGTTTCAAATTTGAATTCCTCAATAATTTTTTCAATCAATTTTTCTGGTTTTTCTTTTAATCTAATTTTTTTTCCGTCTTTAATTTGATAGGAATTGTTATTGTTAAACTCCCATATTTTATCAGGATTTTTTCCAAAAATAGTATATCTGCCTTTAATTTTACCTTTTTCAACTGACTCAAAAATGAAACTATTTTTTTCTGTGAGAAAATTGTCAATTAAATTAATTATCTCTGCATCATCTTTGACTTTCTTTGAGATAAATATTATTTGATTTTGTTTGCTTCTATGTCGAAACTTGAATTCTTTGAAGCTTCGATTAATTATCATTGAAAGAAATTTTTAACTCGTTCTATTGTTTTTTGATTTATTACCACATTATACTTTTTATTTAAAAGTAAATCATAAGATTTTAGAATACTATTTTTGTTTTTTGTATTTTGTTTAACTTTGTAATCATCAAAATTGTCATTATTTGCATTAATAGTTTCATTTTGTAGAGATTTTACTTTTGCAAGGTAAATATTGTTTTTATCATCATTTATTAATGTGAAAGAATTAATTGGTAATGAGTATAAAAGTTCAACAGCATTAATCTCAAATTTTTTGTTATCCTTAATTGAGTTTAATAATAAAGTTTCAATTTTATTTCCACCCATTTCTAAAAATTTTGTATTATTGAATTTTTTTTGTTCAATGTCATTTAGTAAGTTTCTATTGTAATCAAATTTATTTTTTTGAGAAATAAGTTCTAATATTTCCATTTTCAGTTCAGGATCAGATAGATCAGGTATACGTTCTTCGGCTTTGTATATTTTATAGAGTATATAGTTATTTTCACTTTCAATTATATCAAACTCAATATCTCTTGATTCAAATATTCTATTTTTAATATCATCTCCACTTGAAGAATATTTGAAATTTAAAATACTAATTGGTTTTATATTTAGATCTTCTAATATTGTTTTTAAATCTATATTATTTGAAATATCAATTTCTATCTCATCAATTTTGTCAAAAAAAGATTGATTAAATTCATCGACACCTATTAAATTTTTAGGATTGATAATTGCATAATCAAAATCAATATATTCAACCTTTAGCTGATCTTTATTATCGCTTAAAAAATTTTGTATTTCATTATCACTAAAGTTTTCTTTTTTTTTATAGAAATTATTCAAATTAATATATTCTAACTCCAGTTTTTTGTTTTCTTCTTCAAATAGTTTTTTAGTTAAAAATTTAGGTGATGAAGTTCCAGCTCCTATATAATCGAACAAATTTTTTTGTAATTCTCGACCTCTCAATCTTAATTCAAAACCAGGTGCTGATTGGTTATTCTCAAGTAGAAACTTTTCATATTTTAATCTTTCAAAATCACCATTTTCATTAAGAAAAATTTTATTATTCTTAATTTTTTTCAATAATGTATTTTCAGAGATTATAATATTAAAATTCTTTATTTCTAAATCCAACAATGTGGTTGATACTAAAGTTGATAATAATTCCTCGATGATGTTTTTATCTAGATTATCTTTAATTGTTTGTTGAGGAATATTTGATTTATTTATATGTTCAATAAATTCTTGTGTTGAAATATTTGTTTTATTGATTTTTGCAATGTTGTTTGTATTACCACTACTGAACATGCTACCCATACCCCAAAAAACAAATGGGATAATCATTATAAAAACTAACAAACCAGCAAATTTGGTTTTTGCAAAATTTCTAAAACTACTAATCATTACTTTATAAATTTATTGAACTCTAAAAAGCAAACCTATAGATTAAATTATAGCAGATGACAAATAAATATATGTATTTTATTGCTAACTGGAAAATGTTCGGTGGTTTAAACTCTCTAAATTCACTACATAAAGTTGTAAAATTTTTTAAGAATTTTAAAAAAAATAAGTCAATAAAAATCGTTTATTGTCCTCCAAATACATTAATTCGTCCAATGTCAAAAAAATTAGAAACTTCTCAAATAGAAGTTGGTGCTCAAAATTGTCATGAAAATGAAACTTATGGAGCATTTACAGGCTCAATTAATTCTTTAATGCTTAAAAATGTAGGAGCTAAATATGTTATAATTGGTCATTCAGAAAATAGACAAGCTGGTGAAACTGATAAACTGATTAATTTAAAAATTAAAAGTGCTTTAAAATCTGGGCTCAAAGTTATTTTTTGTATTGGAGAAACTTTGCAGCAAAAAAGAAAAAAAATCACCAAACAAACTCTTAATAAACAAATTAATTTAGGGTTAAAAAAAATTAATAATAAAAATAAAGTATTGGTAGCTTATGAGCCAGTTTGGTCTATTGGCACAGGTTTAATTCCAAAATCAAGTGAGTTACTTAACACTATTAGCCATATTAAAAAAAAAATTAAAAAGACAAAAGTTCTATATGGTGGCTCTGTTAATCCAAAAAATATTAGTGAATTAAATTCTGTTAATAATATTGATGGTTTTTTAATAGGGGGAGCATCGCAAGATCCAAAAAAATTTATTGATATAATCAAAAAAACATATAATTAACCCTCATGGAAAATATATTACTAGTGCTAAACATCATATTTGCAATTATTCTGGTTTTATTAGTTCTAATGCAAAAATCTGAAGGTGGTGCACTTGGAATCGGTGTCTCTCAAGAAAATTTTATGTTTTCAAGAACAGCAGGTAATTTTATGACAAAAGCTACCGCTATAGTAGCTACACTGTTTATAATTTGTAGTTTAGGATTAACAATAATTTCTAGAGGTGATTTAACTCCAACTTCTTCAGTTTTAGATACTGTAGAAGAAAAAGCAGAAGATACACCAGCAATACCAGAAAATAATAATTAATATACTTTTCAATTTCATTTTTTATCGCTATAAGATACTTCCATGGCGCGATTTATATTTGTCACGGGCGGCGTGGTTTCATCATTAGGAAAAGGTCTCTCCTCAGCTTCACTAGCTTATTTACTTCAATCAAGAGGATACAAGGTGAGATTGAGAAAATTAGATCCCTATTTAAATGTTGATCCAGGCACAATGAGCCCATTCCAACATGGGGAAGTTTTTGTAACAGATGATGGTGCGGAAACAGATTTAGATTTAGGACACTATGAGAGATTTTCAGGTGTATCTGCAAAAAGATCAGATAATATCACAACAGGTAAAATTTATAATGATGTTCTTCGAAAAGAACGTAAAGGAAAATACCTGGGTAAAACAGTTCAGGTAATTCCACATATAACTGATCGAATAAAAGAATTTATTAAAAATGATTCATCTAAAGAAGATTTTGTTATTTGTGAAATTGGGGGAACTGTTGGGGATATTGAAAGCTTACCTTTTGTAGAGGCTATTAGACAATTTGCAAATGATATTGGTAAAAGAAATGCATTATTTATTCATCTAACTCTAGTTCCTTATTTAAAATCCTCAGATGAAATTAAAACAAAACCTACGCAACATTCTGTAAAAGAATTAAGAAGTATTGGTATTCAACCAGATATAATAATTTGTAGATCAGAAAGACCAATACCTTTGAACCATCGAAAAAAAATATCTTTATTTTGTAATATAGATATAAAAAATGTAATAGAAACTGTTGATGTAAGAACTATTTATGAAGCACCTATAAGTTTTTCAAAGGAAAAATTAGATATTCAAGTTTTAAATTATTTTAAACTAAAATCAAAAAAGCCTGTAAATCTTAAACCATGGAAAAAAATTACCAAAGTTATTTTACAAAAGAAAAAACATGTAAACATAGCTATAATAGGGAAATACGTTGAATTAAAAGATGCCTATAAATCTCTTGATGAAGCTCTTACACATGGTGGTATTGAAAATAATGTAAAGGTAAATTTAGTTAGAATAGATTCTGAAAAATTGAAAGTATCAGAAATAAAATCAAAACTTAATAATATATCAGGAATTTTAATTCCAGGTGGGTTTGGTAAAAGAGGAACAGATGGAAAAATTGAAGCTATAAAATATTCAAGAAAAAACAAAATTCCATTCTTGGGAATTTGTTATGGAATGCAAATGGCGATAATAGAGTTTGCAAGAAATAAACTTAATTTAAAAAAAGCTACTTCTAGTGAGTTTGATAAAAAAGGTTTACATATTATTGGATTAATCAATGAATGGACAAAAGATGGAAAAAAATTTAAGGGCACTGATAAAGATTTAGGTGGCACTATGAGATTAGGTTCCTATGACGCAAAATTGAAAGAAAATTCAATGATTAAAAAAATTTATAAAAAGAATCTCATTAAAGAAAGACACCGACATAGATATGAAGTCAATATAGCTTACAAAGAGCAATTTGAGAAAAATGGCATGGATTTTTCAGGTTTATCTCCAGATGGTGAGTTACCTGAAATAATTGAACTTAAAAACCACCCATGGTTTATTGGTGTACAATTCCATCCTGAATTTAAATCTAGACCTTTGGCTCCTCATCCATTATTCTCATCTTTTATCAAGGCATCAAAAAATCATAAATGAGTAATATAAAAGTTAATTGTGGAAGTATAGAAATCTCTAATGACAATAAGATTTGTATTATAGCTGGTCCTTGCCAACTTGAAACAGAACAACATGCAATGGATATGGCAGGAAAAATTCAAGAAATTACTAAAAAATTTAATCTTGGATTTATTTACAAAACATCATTCGATAAAGCCAATAGAACAAGCTTAAAAGGAAAAAGAGGAGCAGGCTTGGAGGCCTCGCTTCCTATATTTGATAAGATTAAAAAAGAGTTAAATGTACCAATCTTAACTGACATTCATAATATTGAACAGTGCTCTATCGTGGGTAAACATGCAGACATACTTCAAATACCAGCCTTTCTTTGTAGACAAACAGATTTATTAATTGCAGCCGCTGAAACCAATAAGATTATTAATGTAAAGAAAGGTCAATTCTTAGCTCCTTGGGATATGGTTAATGTAACAAAAAAAATTTCAGACTCTGGTAATAAAAATATACTAGTCACAGAAAGAGGAGCAAGTTTCGGATACAATACTCTAGTTTCAGACATGAGATCATTACCAATAATGGCGAAGAATGGTTATCCAGTTATTTTTGATGCTACACATTCTGTACAACAGCCTGGAGGCTTAGGAGAAAAAAGTGGTGGTCAAAGAGAATTTGTTGAATATTTAGCAAGAGCTGCCGTTGCCGTAGGTGTTGCAGGAGTTTTTATTGAAACACATCAAGACCCAGATAATGCACCATCAGATGGACCAAACATGGTGCCGTTAGATAAATTAGAAAGTTTATTAAAACAACTTACAGATATTGATAATTTAATAAAAAATAAGTGAGTAAAATTTTAAAAGTTAAAGCCCGTCAAGTTTTTGATAGTAGAGGAAATCCAACTGTCGAAGCAGAAGTTTTTACAAAAAATATTCGCGCTACTGCTATATGTCCCTCAGGTGCCTCAACAGGAACTTATGAAGCTTTTGAAAAAAGAGATAAAAATAATAAAAAATATTTAGGAAAAAGTGTTCTGAGTGCAATCAACTTGATTAATACAAAAATTTCAAAAAAACTTAAAGGACACAGTATTCATAACCAAGAAAGAGTGGACGCTTTAATGATTAATTTAGATGCCACAAGACAAAAAAGTAAATTGGGAGCTAATGCAATTCTTGCTGTATCAATGGCCGTAAAAAAACTTTCAGCTAAATCAAGAAGATTACCTTTATATAAAACTTTTTTAATTAAAAATAATTTTAGGTTACCATATCCATTAATGAATATAATTAATGGTGGAGCACATGCTAATAACGGTTTAAGAATTCAAGAATTCATGATTAGACCTGATCGGGCAAAAAGCTTTTCTGAAGCAATGAGAATTTGTTTTTTAGTAATTAAAAATTTAAGTAAAATTATTAAATCAAAAGGTTTATCTACTTCCGTGGGAGATGAAGGTGGTTTTGCTCCAATGATAAGTAACAATAATCAAGCGTTAGATTTAATTGTTTCAGCTATTAATACATCTGGTTTTGTTAATGGTAAGGATGTTTCAATTTGTTTAGATGTAGCAGCTAATGAATTATATAAAAAAAACAAATATTCTATTCATTCGAAGAGCTATGTGTCAGTTGAAAAATCTATTATTGAATATCAAAAAATTATTAAAAAATATAATATTAAATCAATTGAGGACCCATTTTCTGAAAATGATTGGATGGCATGGAATAAATTAATGAAATCAATTAAAAAAGTTCAAATCGTAGGTGACGATCTTTATGTAACCAACTTGGAGAGACTTAAAAAAGGTTTTCTAAATTTATCATCTAATGCAATTTTAATTAAACCTAATCAAATAGGAACCGTTTCAGAAACTTTAGATGTAATAAAATTTGCCCAAATAATTGGATTTAAAACTATAATTTCTCATAGATCAGGTGACAGTGAAGATACTTTTATTGCTGATTTAGCTGTAGGGACCAATTCTAACCAAATAAAAACAGGATCTTTGGCTAGATCTGAAAGAGTAGCTAAATATAATCAATTAATACGTATAGAAGAAGACCTTGGAAAAAAAGCTAGAATGAATAAGATTCATTAATGCTTAAAAGATTAAAAAATAATTACTTCTTATTTTTATCTACTTTCTTGATTTTATATTTCTTCTTTAATCTCTTGTCTGGTCAAAGGGGACTCATTTCTTATTTTGAAAAAAAACAGATTTTAAAAAATCTTAAAAAAGATGAAATTTTATTAATAAATCGAATTAAAGACTTGGATTTAAAAAATTCATTATTAAGTGATAATCTTGATCTTGATTACATCGAAACTTTGATTAGAGAAAGATTTTTATTTGGAAAGAAAAACGAGACAATTTATATAATTAAAAATAATGACGCAAAAAACTAAACCCAGACATCCGGAAAAAGTAAAAAATCCGACTAATCCAATTAAAAAAAAACCAGAATGGATTAGATCTAAACTTTCAAATAGTAAAGAATTTTTCCATACTAAAACAATTGTAAATAAAAACAATCTTGTAACAGTTTGTCAGGAAGCAAATTGTCCAAATATAACTGAATGTTGGAGTAAAAGACATGCAACATTCATGATAATGGGTGATACTTGCACAAGGGC
>Ga0209335_10006479_pt1 | contig 10450 bp, 10 predicted proteins | sample COG_09_FD_184753 | JGI IMG/M metagenome (GOLD analysis project Ga0209335, IMG submission 184753) | Pelagic Microbial community sample from North Sea - COGITO 998_met_09 (SPAdes) (version 2) | ecosystem: Environmental > Aquatic > Marine > Neritic zone/Coastal water | place: Helgoland, sampling...
AGTTCAGCTAGGTGATTTAAGTGATCCATTAGTTTTACTAGGTTGTGCTACTTTCATTGCAATCATTGTATTAGAAAAAATGAAAGTGAAAGGTAATATTATTATTGGTATTTTAGTATTTAGTATTATTGCTTGGGCTGCAGGACTTGCTAAGTTTAATGGTATTGCAAGCGCGCCTCCACCAATGACATATTTGTTTGAATTTGATTTATCTGCTGCAATGACTGCGGGGATGTCTACGGTAATATTTACATTACTCTTTATAGATTTCTTTGATACAGCGGGAACATTAACTTCAGTTGCAAACGTTGCTGGTAAAGTTGGTAAAGATGGAAAAGTTCAAGACATTAATAAAGCAATGTTATCAGATAGTGTTGGAACAGTTGCAGGTGCAATGATGGGAACTACAACTGTAACAAGTTATGTGGAGTCTGGTGCTGGTGTAAAAGCTGGTGGAAAAACTGGAATGACGTCTCTTGTAATTGGTTTATTGTTTTTAGCTTGTATATTTTTTGCTCCTTTAGCAACAAGTTTACCCAAACAAATTGATGGTGGAGCACTCCTATTTGTATCTGTTCTGTTTATTAGAAATATTACAGACATAGAGTGGGATGATATTTCAGAAGCTGCACCAGCTATTCTAGCAATGATTGCGATGCCTTTAACTTATAGTATTAGTAATGGTATTGCTTTAGCATTTGTATCGTATGCATTAATTAAAATATTTACAGGAAAGTTTTCAACAACTTCACCTGCAATATTTGTTATTGCAATACTAAGTGTTATTAGTTTTGCGGTTGCTTAAAAATATTTAATAGGGCTAGTTTCTTCTAGCCCTATTTATTAATTTCTTTTTATAATCTCTTCTATAGATAGTTCTTCATAGTGCTCTGTTGGTTGCACTATCCAGGGATCTGAATCTAATCTTATAGGACAAAAATCTGGTTCAAAAGTGGATGATTTTTTTTTCCATAAACATGCAGTTTTTACTTCTTTTATGTATTCTTTAGTTGGGGCATAATTTTTTAACCATTCTATACTTTTGTTAAGAGTTAAGCCTGTGTCTGAAAGATCATCAACCAAAAGTACTTTATTATAATCTTTGTTTTCAGCTAAAGAGCTAATTTCTCTTGCAAACATTAGCTGACCTTGTTTGTCTTCCATTCCTTTTCCTGAGTAACTTTGAATTACAATGTAAGCAATCGGTAATTTTAAGATTCTAGATAAAATATCAAGTATGGGAGCTGCACCTCTCATGATGCCAACAAGAACAGTTGGCTTATAATCTTTGTGAATTTGTATTGCTAACTTTTCAACTATTTTTGTATACTCTTCAAAAGTGATTATTAATTTGTCAGCCATAAATTTTATTATCATAACTAAAATAATTTGAAAGGAAGAAAATCATGAAAGCATACTGGATTGCATTATATAAAAAAATAGAAAACCAAGATAATATTAAAAACTATGGGGCAAAAGTTACTGAAATAATAAAAAGTTATGGAGGCAAACCTTTGGTAAGAGGTGGTAAATTCAATACTTTAGAAGGAGAAACATACCCAAGAACTGTAATTTGGGAATTTCCAAGTTTTGAAAAAGCCATGGAGTGCCATGATTCAAAAGAATATCAAGATGGTTGGTCAATTGCAAAAAATACAACTGAAAGAAATTTACAAATAATAGAAGGTTTTAATATTGAATAGGTTCAGGATCAATACTTCTCCATAAATACCAAGTTGCAACAGAACAATATGGTGAATATCTTTTTTGTAAAAGTTCTATAAATTTATCAGGTGGTAAATATTTTTTTTTATAATTTTTAGAAATTGCTCTTAGCACACCAATATCTTGAACTGGCCAAATATTAGGACGGTTATAAGTAAACAATAAAATCATTTCTGCAGACCATCTTCCAATTTGTCTTAATTCAGATAAATATAAAATTGCTTCCTCATCTGACATTTTAGGAATTAATCTTGGATTAAATGTCTTATCTAGCGTTTGTTTAGCTAAACTTTGAATACCTTTTACTTTTTGCTTGCTTAATCCACATGATTTTAATTGATTAAATTTTAAATTATTTACTACATTTGCATTAATTTTATTATTACATTTTTTTTTAAACTTTAAAAAAACTGAATTTGCTGCTACAACACTGATTTGTTGTCCAATAATACTTTTGCATAAAGAAAAAAAAATATCTTTTCTAGAAGTTAGTACAGTTTCTGACGGAGATTTATATTTTTGTATCAAAGCTGCCATCACCTTATCTTTTTTAGATAGGTATTTTTTTGCCTTGTTCCAATATTTTGGTATTTTACTCATGTCTAGTCGTTGATGGGATTTTTTCCTTATGATAAATTTCTCTTCTTAAAATAATTAAAGATGAAAAAATTACAAGCAATGCTCCTAGTAAAGTTCTAACTGTTGGAATTTCATCCCAAATTAAATATCCAAAAATTATTCCAAACACTAAGCCTAAGTACCTGAGTGGAGCTACAAGAGAAACTTCTGATAACTTAAATGATTGACTAAGCCATAAATTTGCAAAACCTCCTAAAAAGCCAATCATACTTAGTAATAATAAATCTTTGATATCAGGCATTATCCAACCATAAGGGATAGTAAGTAAGCCCGCCAAAGAAATGGTAATAGAGAAATATAATGAAATTAACCAAACAGGTTCAGTTGTTGATAGTTGTCTAATAGCAATTGCTACATAGGACAATCCTAAACAGAAAATAATTGGATAAACATAATAAATATTTAACGCTCCAAAACCTGGCTCTGTGATCACTATAATACCAACAAAACCAATAATTACTGCAAGCCATCTGTAAAACCCAACTTTCTCACTTAAAAAAAAAATTGAAAATATAGTTGTGAATATTGGTGCTGCAAAAGAAATACTAACTACTGTTGCTAAAGGTAAATTTCTTAATGCAATAAATATTGCAATTAAAGCAATTAAACCAAAAAGACATCTCAAAAAGTGTAATCCTGCTCTTTTTGTTAAATAAAAATTTTTTATTCTTTCTCTAGGCATTATACAAAAATACAAAATAACCCCAAAAAAACCTCTAAAAAACAATACCTGACCTAACGGATAATTTTCTGACCACTTAACAATTAAATCCATTACTGAAAATGCACACACGGATAGAAACATGTACAAAAAGCCCAGTTGATTTTTAGAAAGCATAGAAATAGTTTGTAGATAAATTATAGTACAATCAATGGAAATAGCAATTTTAGGATTAGGATGTTTTTGGGGACCTGAAATTAAGTTTAGTAAACTTGAAGGGGTCATAAAAACTGAAGTTGGTTATTGTGGAGGCGATAGTAGCCAGACAAATTACAAAGAAGTGTGCTCTGGTACAACAAATCATGCAGAGGTAGTAAAGTTAGAGTTTGATCCAAAAATTATTACTTATGAAAAACTTTTGAAATTTTTTTATGAAATACATGACCCAACTACTCTCAATTCTCAAGGTCCAGATTTTGGAACACAATATAGAAGTGAAATATTTTATTTAAATGAACAGCAAAAAAATATTGCTGAAAATATTACTAATGAAGAAAATAATAAATTGTCAGGAAAAATAGTTACTAAAATATCTTTGGTTAAAAATTATTGTGTTGCTGAAGAATATCATCAAAAATATTTAGAAAAAAGATAGATGTCTTTAGTAAATACACTTTGGTTAGAAGAAAATATTAATAAAGTAAAAGTCATAGACAGTTCATGGCATATGCCACAAACAAGCCGAAATGGGCATGAGGAATATAAGAAAGAGCATATAAAAAATGCAATTTTTTTTGATTTAGATAAAAACTCAAAACAAAACACTGACCTACCTCACATGTTAACAGACCAAGAAAATTGGTCAAAAATTGTTTCTGATATGGGGATAAATAATGATGATGAAATTGTTGTGTATGACAACTCAGAAGTAATTAGTTCCTGCAGATGTTGGTATAATTTTATCTATTATGGTCATGATTTTAATAAAGTTCATATTCTTGATGGCGGATTTGAAAAATGGAAATTAGAAAATAAGTTTACTACTGATGAAATACCTGAAATTAAAAAAACAAATTATCTATCTAAAGAAAATAAAGATATGGTGAAAAATATTGATGAAATAAATGAAAATATTAAATCAAAAATTTTTACAGTGGTTGATGCTAGAAGCAAAGAAAGATTTGAAGGAAAAGCACCTGAGCCTAGAAAAAATACTAGAAGTGGATCAATTGAAAACTCTTTTTGTTTACCTTTTAAAGAACTGATCAATTCAGACAAAACATTTATTGATAAGATAGAAATTCATAAAAAATTCACAAAAATTAATAAAGAAATGAGTGATAAAATAGTTTTTTCATGTGGCTCAGGTGTTACTGCGTGTGTTTTAGCTCTTGCTTATTCTTTGGTTAATACTAAATATACACCGACAATTTATGACGGTTCATGGTCAGAGTATGGTAAAATTTAAATTATGAAGAGATCAAAAAAAATAACTAGTATAATCGTAATTTTCTTTCTTGTTATTGCAATTGTAATCATTGGAAGAACAATGATTGGTAATCATTTTAAAAAAAAATTTAGTAAAAGACCTCCTCCGGGAATAATAGTTACAACAGTTGAGGAGAGACTATTTGAAAATACTATTTTTACTTTTGGTACAGCAATCCCAGCTCAAACTAAATCATATAAGATAGAAAAATATGAAATTCTTAAACCATTAAATTACAATGTAAGATTTAATAAAAACGATGTCATAGCCAAACTTAAGAATAGAACTATAGTAGCTCCATTTAGTGGAATTTTAGATAAAAGAGAATTTTCAGATGATTTAGAAGTTTCTAAAGCATCAATATTAGTTAACCTAGAAGATACTAGCACAATTTTTATAGATGTAGATATTCCTGAAGTTTATGCTTCAAATATTAAAGTAGGATTACCAGCTAATATTAAATTTTCAGGTAATACAAATAAAGATTATGTAGGTGAAGTGCATTCAGTTGCTGGAAGAATAAATGAAGATACACGTTCTCTAGCTGCAAGAATCATAATGAGCAATCCTAACTCTGAAATACTTCCAGGATCACTATTAGAAATTTTAATAAAATATAATGCAAGAAACAATCTAGGTGTTCCAGATACAAGTACCATGATTGAAGGAGATGATGTATTTATTTATACAGTTGATCAAGATAACAAAACTAAAAAAACTCCAATTAAGATAGGTTATCGTTCTGACGGTTTTATAGAAATAAAAGAGGGATTAAATCAAGGTGAAAGAATTGTGGCCGAAGGTCTTAAAAAAGTTAGACCTAATCTAAAAATTAAACCAATTACAAAATAATTTATGTTTATTACAGACGTAAGTATCCGTAGACCAGTTGTGGCATGGGTAATGTCTTTAATATTAATTGTTTTTGGTATTTTTGTTTTTTCAAAATTACCTGTGAGGGAATTGCCTGACGGACTTCAACCACCTGTAGTTCAAATTAAAGTTGATTATAAATCAGCGTCAGCCAAAATCATTGATCAAGAGGTAACACAAGTGATCGAAGATGTTATTGGCGGTGCAGAAGGAATTAAAAATATAGACTCTAAATCTGAAAATGGTTCAAGTTCTATTAATGTTGAATTTAACACAGACATAGATCTTGATAGTGCTGCAAACGACATAAGAGAAAGAGTGGCAAGGGTTGTAGATAATTTGCCAAGTGAAGCTGATGCTCCACAAATACTTAAACAATCAGCAGGTTTTTCAACTACCATGTGGCTAGCATTAAGTTCATCTACTTGGTCAGATTTAGAATTAGGAGATTATGCAGAAAGATTTCTTGTAGATCAGTTCTCAAGTGTAAAAAATGTTGGTAGAATTAGAACAGGTGGGCTTCGAGATTTAAGTGTACGTGTGTGGATTGATCCAATCAAATTAGCTAGTAACAATTTAACTATACAAGAACTTGAAGGGTCTTTAAGAAATGAAAACTTAAGTTTACCTGCAGGTACATTAGAGGCAAATAATAGGGATTTAGTATTAAATTTAGACAAATCGTATAACGATATAAATAAGCTTAAAGAGCTTCCTATAAAAAAAATTGGAAATAAAGTTGTAAGATTAGCGGATGTTGCTGATATTAAATTTGGACCCGTAACAGAGAAAACTTTATTTAAAGCTCAAAAAAAAGGTTCTTTAAATATTAAAACTGTTGGAATTGGAATTTACGCAAAGAGTGGTGCATCAACTGTTGAATTATCAAACGAAATATCTAAAAAAATTGAAGAAGTTAAAAAAACACTTCCTGGTGATTTAAATCTTGAAATAGCATTTAATAGAGCAACCTATGTAGGCACAGCAATTACTGAAGTTTATAAGACTTTAATAGTAGCGTTTATTTTAGTTGTGACAATTATTTATTTATTTTTAGGGAACATAAAGGCAGTCATTGTCCCTGCTGTTGCATTACCAGTAAGTCTAATAGCCTCTTTTTTAGGTCTATATTTGTTTGGGCTTTCAATAAATATTTTTGTGTTATTAAGTTTTATTCTAGCAATAGGAATAATTACTGATGACTCGGTAATTATGACTGACGCTATTTATCGAAGAGTAGAAAATGGTGAAACTCCACTTGTAGCAGCTTACAAAGGTTCAAAACAAATAAGTTTTGCAATTATTGCAACAACTTTAATTTTGGTTGCTGTTTTTTTACCATTAATTTTTATTGATGGAATAGCAGGAACTCTTTTTAAAGAAACGGCTATAGCTTTGTCTTTTTCTATTGTGGTTTCATCTTTTGTAGCTTTAACGTTGTCACCAATGCTAGCTAGTAAATTTTTGACAAAAAAAAATAAAACTAATCGTATTGTCACTAAATTTGATACTTTATTCAAATCATTCACTAAATTTTATCAAGAAACTTTAGCTTATTGGCTAACTAAACAAAATTTAATTATTGGATTTATAATAGCAACAATCATTGGCTCAGGTCTTCTCTTTAACTATGCAAGTAAAGAACTTTTGCCTAAGGAAGATAGAGGTGTTTATATTATTATAGGTATGACTGATGAAGGTAGTTCATTTGAATATACTGAAAAAAGAGCAGAGGATGTAGAAAAAAGATTAATACCTTTGCTAGAAGCAGAAAACAGTCCTTATAAAAGATTTATAATGAGAGTGCCTGGTTTTGGAAGTAACAGAAACACATTTAATAGTTTTGTAATTATTGCTCTACTTGAAGATTGGAGTGATCGTAAAAAAGACTCTTTAAATGTTATGCGACAAGCTATTGGTAAAATTGTTACTGTTCCTGAGACAGTTGCTTTTCCAATTCAACCTCAATCCATTAGAGTTTCGAATTATAGAAAACCTGTTCAAATGGTTATACTTGGTAGCAATTATGAAGAGCTTGAAATACTTCAAAATCAAATAATGAATGAATTAAGAAAAAATAAAAACTTATCTAGAATAGAATCTGACTATTCAAGAGATAAACCAGAAATAAAATTATCAGTTGATAAAATTAGAGCAAAAGATTTAGGTGTTTCAACAGAAGCCATAGGTAAAACACTTGAAACTTTATATGGTGGAAAAACTGTTACTAAATTTAATAAAACAGGTAAAGAATACCCTATAATTCTTCAACAATATTTAGAAGATAGACGAAATCAGGAAGGATTGTCTAAAATTTTTGTAAGATCAAATTCTACAGGTAAATTAATTTCACTTTCAAACCTGGTAACATTTAAAGAAGAAGGTTCAGCTAAAGCTCTTGCTAGATATAATCGTCAAAGAGCCACAACTATTTCAGCTAATATTGCAGAAGACTATACTTTAACTGAAGCGATTAAATTTCTTGAAGATACAGTTGAAAAAGTTCAGCCAGGTACACAATTGAACTGGAAAGGAGAATCTGAAGAATTAAAAGAAACTAGTAATGAACTGTTTATAATTTTTGGACTAGCTTTATTAACTGCTTATCTAGTCATGGCAGCAACTTTCAATTCTTTCGTTCACCCTTTTATCATTATTTTAACAGTGCCTTTGGCAATTTTTGGTGGTTTAGTTTTCATTCTATTTTTAAATAGTTCAATAAATATTTTTTCTCAAATAGCTCTTGTAATTTTAATCGGTATCTCGACTAAAAATAGTATTCTAATAGTTGATTACGCAAACCAACTTAGAGCTACTGGAAAAGAAATAAAAGATGCAGTTAAAGAAGCTAGTAACTTAAGATTTAGACCTATAATGATGACATCAATTAGTACTATGATTGCAATGATGCCATTAGTAATTGGAAATATTGGACCTGGTGCTGGTGAGGGTTCGAGATTAGCTGTTGGTTCTACTATTTTAGGTGGAATGATTATTTCTACTTTCTTTACTTTGTATGTTACTCCAACGATGTATCTAGCATTAGCTAAAAATTCTAAAAGGATAGATGCCGTTGATATAGAACTTAAAAAAGAATTATCTAAAAAATAATATACTTATTTTTGTTAAGTTTATTTTGGCACTCTAATAGCTGTTTTTTATAACGGTTAGATTGTTTCTCAACTCGTTTTGCTAAATTAATTATTTTCTTGTTTTTTTTATAATATTTATAATTTCCCCACCCCTCGTGATAGGCAACATATTGTTTAAAAGCATCTGTCTGAGATATTTTTAAAATACTGCTAGATTTATTTGTGTACCAACCAATAAAATCTACACTATCTTTAAATCTAGTTCTTAATGCCAAGTTATTACCTGTCTCTTTTTTATACTGTTCCCATGTTCCTTTAACTGCTTGTGAATAACCAAAAGAACTAGATGGTCTTTTATATGGGATAACTTTAAAAAGTTTTTGTCTAGGGGGTTTTGCTAACCAATCAAAATCGGATTCCATTTTAACTATTGCAAGTTGTAAATAAACAGGAGTGCCCCATTTTTTCTCAGATTTTTTTGCATGCTTATACCATAAATATCTCTCATTAAATATTGAGCAACTATTAGAAGTGTTTGATGGTACAGAAGAACAGGCTGAAATTATAAGTATAAATAATAATAGTGAATTTATTTTTATAATTTTCATAATTATATCAGTAGTCATTTATATAAATTAATTTAAAATATTAACAAATGAGTTATTTAATTTTAGTAAGACATGGTCAGAGTGTATGGAATCTTCAGAAAAAATTTACTGGTTGGGTTGATGTAGATCTAACAGAAAATGGGGAGTTAGAAGCAAAAAAAGCTGGTGAATTGATAAAGTCTAATAATATTAATATAGATATATATTATTCTTCTTTACAACTCAGAGCAAAAAATACCTTAAATTTGATTAAGGAAATTTTAGAAGAAACAAAAGTTAGTAATGAAATTTGGCAATTAAATGAAAGACATTATGGCGCTCTTACAGGGCTAAATAAAGATGAAATGAAAGCTAAACTTGGTGAGGATAAAGTACATCAATTTAGACGTTCATGGGACCTAAGACCAGATCCTTTAGACAAAAAAAACCCATATCATCCTATTAATATTAAAACTTATAAAAATATACCCATTGATCAAATTCCAGACACTGAATCTCTTAAAGATACTTATGAACGAGCAGTAACATTTTACAAACAAGAAATTGAAACAAAAATTAATAGTAATAATATTTTAATATCTGCTCATGGAAATTCAATAAGAGCATTATGCAAATACTTATTTCAATTAGATGAAAGCCAAGTCTCAAAACTAGAAATACCAACAGGAAACCCTTTATTAATAGACTTAGATAAAACAAATAAAGTCACAAGTTGTAAATACCTGGATAGTGAGCGCGCTAAAGATCTTGTAGTTTTTTAAAAGTTTGATGGTCTGTTAAATGATAAAAATCATTTTTACTTTCAAAGCCAAATAATTCATTTTTTTTAATTAACTCATCCCATACACGAGTTATTGAAAAATTTTCAATTTTATAATCATGGAAAAGACTTCTATTTAGTATCTGACAACCAGTATAAATCAGCTCTCTATTCATGGTTTTAGAAACAAGATTGTCATTGAGGTTAAAATCACCCTTAAAATTTTTATCAAAACTAAATTTTTTATTTACTAATAGAAGTATATTTTTAGCCTTCTTTGAAAAGTACAAATCTTCCATTTTTATAATTTCTTTTGAATAATTTTTTTTCCAAATTGTGTCTGGATTAAATATTAAAACATTTTCATCTTTAGAGTGATTTAACATATTTAGTACCCCTCCTCCTGTATCAAGAATATCATTTCCATCTGAAATAACTTTAATTTCACTCTTAAAGTTATGGTTTTTTATGAAATCATTAATGTGATCACTCAAATAGAATGTATTGATAATTATATTTTGGATACCTAAATTTTCAATTAGTTGGATACAAGTTTCAAGTACAGTAACATTCTTAAGTTTAACTAGAGGCTTTGGAACTTCT
>Ga0209335_10006486_pt1 | contig 10447 bp, 10 predicted proteins | sample COG_09_FD_184753 | JGI IMG/M metagenome (GOLD analysis project Ga0209335, IMG submission 184753) | Pelagic Microbial community sample from North Sea - COGITO 998_met_09 (SPAdes) (version 2) | ecosystem: Environmental > Aquatic > Marine > Neritic zone/Coastal water | place: Helgoland, sampling...
TTTAATTATAAAAAAACTACCTTTAAAGAATATTTCAATCCTTTCATTTCAATCAAATGTATCAGCAATCATTTTGTCAAAACTGTTTAATTTAAGAATTATAATAAGACTAAATACTTCTACTGATAAATATATTAACAATTTTATAAAAAGATTTTTTTTTAAAAAAATCTATTCTATGAGTGATATGGTTATTGTGAATAGTTTAGAATTTAAAAAAAATCTTCATAAGATTTTAAAAATTAATTCTATTCAAATATTTAATCCTATTAAAGATAAAGATTTCAACAAAAAAATAAGAATTGATTATTTTAAAAATTTTAATGGGATTAAAATTTTATCTATTGGAAGATTAACTGATCAAAAAGATCAAATTACTATATTTAAATGTTTGAATATTTTAAAAAATAAAGGGATTAATTTTAGATTTTATTTAATAGGAGAAGGTTATAAATTAGATATGCTTAAGCAATATGTTAAAGATCAAAAATTATCAAAAAACGTTAAATTTGCTGGTTATAAATCTAATGCATATAGGTATATAAAATCTGCCGACTTATTTGTTTTAAGCTCAAAATATGAAGGCTTACCAAATGTTCTTATTGAAGCTCAATTACAGAATGTTCCGATTATATCATCTGATTGCAGCTCAGGCCCAAAAGAAATATTACTGCAAGGAAAGTTGGGGTATTTGTTTAAAGTTGGTAATTATCTTGCAATGAGCAAATTGATAATAGATTTTTCTAAAAATAAAAAAATTTTTTTACATAAAGCAAAATTAGCTAAAAAATATCTATATAGATTTAGTTATGAAAAAAATTTAAGTAAATACTACAATATAATCAATAAAATATTATAAAATAAATTGAAAAAAATATCTATTATAACAGTTACAAAAAATTCAGAAAAATTTTTGCAAGAAACTATTGATAGCTTATCTAAACAAAAATATCAAAACTTCGAGCATATCATTATAGATGGAGCTTCAACCGACCAAACTCTAGATATAATAAAAAAAAATTCAGAAAAAATCACTAAATGGATTAGTGAACCAGATCAAGGCCTATATTATGCAATGAACAAAGGACTTAGTTTTTGTAGTGGAGATATAATAGGTATTTTAAATTCTGATGATATCTATTTTCCAGATACGCTTGCTATAGTTAATGAATATTTTACTAAAAATGAAATCGATTTTTTGTTTGGAAGTGTATTCAAACATAAACTAATGTATGGTTTTTATCCTAAAAAAATACATTGGACATTTGGATGTTATACTGCTCATTCTGTAGGTTTTTTTATAAAGAAATCATCTCAAGATAAAATTGGTCCATATAACACAAAGTACAAGTGGTCCGCAGATTATGACATTTTTTATAAGATGATAGTGAAATATAAAATGAAGGGAATAGCGACTAAGAAAAATGAAGTATTTGGAAATTTTAGACCAGGTGGCTTGTCTTCATCTATAAAATATATTGATTTTTTGATGGAAAACAACCAAATCAGATTGGATAATGGTCAAAATAAAATAGTTGTTTTCACAATTTTTGTTTTAAGATTATTGCGTAACTTTAAAAGATTATTTTGATGAAAAAAAAATTACCTGAGATTAGTATAATCATTGCATATTACAAAAAAAAACTCTTTTTTAAAGAAACTATAAATTCTATTTTAAAACAAACATATTCTAACTTTGAAGTAATAGTGATATATGACGATGAAGATAAAAATGAGCTTAGTTTTATCAAGCAAACTCTTAAAGTACTTCCTCATTATAGAATCATAACTAATAAAAAAAATATTGGTGCAGGTTTATCAAGAAATAAAGGGATCCGTTTTGCAAATGGAAAATACATTGCCTTTTGCGATGCAGATGATCTATGGCATAAAAAAAAACTAGAACTACAGATTTCTTTCATGAAACAAAAAAAAATTAATTTTTGTCATAGTTCATATAGAATAATTAATAATTTTGGAAAAACACTGGGTCATTTTAAAATTGAAAAAAAACTTAATTATGATCTTCTATTAAAAAGTTGTGATATAGCAACCTCATCAGTTGTAATTAATAAGAACATATTGAAAAAAAATTTTTGTTTTTCTAACTTTATCACTAAAGAAGATTATTGTTTGTGGTTGAAAATTGTAAAAAAAGAGAAACAATTATTAGGGATCAATAAAAATCTATTATTTTGGAGATCAGTAAGTAATTCGTTGTCAGACTCATTTTTTCAAAAATTGTATGATGCTTTTAAAGTTTATAGATTTAGCGAAAGATATAACGCCATTATTTCAATATACTTTGTTATTAGACTTTCTTTATTTGCTTTAATAAAAAAATTAGATATGTATCGATAAATTTATGATGGATAAATTAACATTAGTTATACCTGCTAAAAATGAGGCTGAGTCTCTTCCAAAAGTTTTAAAAGAAATAGAATTTTTAAAGATTAAAGTTATAGTAGTCATTCCAGTTGAAGATCTCTCAACAAGAGAATCAATTAAAAGTTTTAATTGTAAGATTGTTCAAGAAAAGAATGGCAAGGGGTACGGTTGTGCTTTAAGAACTGGAATAGAAAAAGTAGATACTAAATTTTTTTGTATTTTTAATGCTGATGGTTCTTTTGATCCAATATATCTAAAAGATATGTATAAAATTCTCTGCGAAGACAATACAGATTTTATTTTTTGTTCTAGATATGAGGTTAATGGTGGAAGTGATGATGATACCTTTTTAACTTACATTGGGAATAAGATATTTACCTTTATGTGTAACATCTTATTTAGATTAAAAATAACAGATGTTTTATTTACCTATGTGATGGGAAAATCAGAAAAATATAAACTCTTAGATTTAAAATCTGATGATTTCTCTTTTTGTGTAGAGTTACCAATAAAGGCAAAATTTAAAGGTTTTTTACTTTCAAGTATTCCGTCTTATGAGAGATCAAGAATAGCGGGTGTTAAAAAGGTCAATGAATTTAAAGATGGTTTTTTAATATTGATTTCTATATTAAGATTACTGATTATTAGAAAATGAAAAAAAAAGTTGCATTAATTACTGGAATTACAGGACAAGATGGTTCTTATTTAGCAGAACTGTTATTAAAAAAAAATTACATAGTACATGGCGTCATTAGAAAAACATCATCATTTAACACGTCAAGAATTGATCACATATATATAGACCCACATAATAAAACAAATTTTTTTTTACACTATGGTGATTTAACTGACAGTAACAGTGTTTATAATATTATAAGCAATATAAAGCCTGATGAAGTGTATAATCTTGGTGCTCAAAGTCATGTGGGTGTATCATTTGAAAACCCAGAATATACAGCTGAAGTTTCTGGAATTGGAACCTTAAGATTACTAGAGGCTATAAGATTTTTAAAAATGAAAAAAATAAAATTTTATCAAGCAAGTACATCTGAATTATTTGGTGAAACATATGGAAAAAATATCTTCGATGAAAAATCTAAATTTCACCCTAAATCTCCATATGGTGTAGCCAAATTATATTCATATTGGATTACATCAGTATACAGGGAGTCATATGGTCTTTTTGCTTCTAATGGAATTTTATTTAATCACGAAAGCCCAAGAAGAGGAGAAACATTTGTAACAAGAAAAATTACAAGGTTTTTGACTAAAAAAAAATTAGGTTCAAAAGAGTTACTTTATTTGGGAAATCTAAATGCAAAAAGAGATTGGGGCCATGCAAAAGATTATGTTGAAATGCAATGGAGATTATTACAGCAAAAAAAACCTGATGATTTCGTTATAGCAACTGGAGAAGCTTATAGCGTCAAACAATTTATTGAAGCAGCATCTAAAATTCTCAATTTTAAAATTATTTGGAAAGGAAAAGGTCTAAATGAAAAAGGATATTTAGTTAAAAAAAACAAGAAAGAGCTAATAATTAAGATAGATAAAAAATATTTTAGACCTAACGAAGTTGATTATTTAAAGGGGAATGCTAAAAAAGCCTTCAAAAAACTTAATTTCAAACCAAAATTCTCATTTCATGATCTTGTTAAAGACATGATTGAAAGTGACTTAAAACTGGCAGAAAAAGAGATTTATTAAATTTTTAATGGAATTATTTAGACTATTAATTATCTCATTAAGCATTTTTTTTTTTATTAATTATTTCACTAATAAATATGGTTTATTATTAGATAATAAAAAAAGCTCTTCTCATAAAGTTTTTATAGATAAGAATTCTAACCCTCCCTTTACAGGAGGAACTTTTATTCTTTTTTCCTTACTTTTTTTTATACCAAATATAGAAATAAATTTAAAAATTTTTATTCTTTTAATTTTTATAAGTGGTTTGTTTTCAGATATTGGTATTTTGAAATCAGTCAAGATAAGATTTTTTATTCAATCAATTTTGGTATTTCTTGCGGTATCTGTTTTAAATAAATATGTTAATTCTGTTGGTTGGAGTATTTTTAATCATTTTTTAACCAATAATTTTTTTAGTTTATTATTTACATCTTTTTGTATTTTAATAGTAATTAATGGTACAAATTTTATTGATGGGTTAAATACAATTGTTATAGGATATTACTTAATCGTTTTAATTTGTATATCTGCTTTTTTTAAAAATAATGATCTTCTATTGGTAGGTGAGCAAACGATTATATTTTTTTCTATTATTCTTTTTTCATTGTTAATTTTGAATTCATTAAATTTATTATATTTAGGTGATAATGGTGCATATATCTTAGCTTTTTTCGTATCAATAATATTGATTGATTTATCCGCAAATTTTAAATATTTGTCGCCTTTTTATATTGTCAATTTATTATGGTATCCAGCATATGAAACTTTATTTTCTATAATTAGAAAAAGTAAGCATAAAAAATCGGTGTCAATGCCTGACAATTTACATTTGCATCAATTAGTTTATAAAAAAATAAAAGATCAATTGAACTTTAATTCAAAAATAATGAATACTTTGTCGGGTATTATTATTAATATTTTTAATTTAAGTGTTCTTATTTTGGCTACTCAAAATTATTCAAACAGTACATATCAAATAATTTTGTTATTATTTTCAGTAACTTTATATAATCTCGTTTACATAGTATTGAAAAAAAATTTAAAAATAAGTTAATATTATTTTTTAATTAATATGCATTGACCCATATAATTACTAATAAAATAAAAATATTTTCTATCTCTTAACTTTATCTCATTTACAAATTTTGTAACCTGCTCAACTCCAAATATTCCATAGTCATCAAAAATAATAATTCCACCTTTAATTAATTTTTTTTTAACATAGTTATATGATTTTTTAGTTGATCTATAGGTATTAACATCAATATGACAAAGCTTTAATTTTTTAATACTTTTCAATTTTGAAGTATTTGGAAATTTTTGTTTTAAAATATAAATTTTTTTTAAGTTTAATTTTTTGATGTTTTTTTCTATTTCAGAAATACTGGTAAAAACAAATATATCTTTCTTATGATATTTTTCTTCCTCTTTAAAACCAGAAAAAGTATCTATTAAATAAGTATTACCATTTAAATTTATTTTAGACATCATCATGCCCACTCCCCCACGCATACATCCTAAATCTAAAATATCTGCATTAATATTTTTTAGTTGTTGTAAAATAGTATAAATTGTAAAAAATCTCTTTTCATCAAGTAAAGTTAATAATTTTAATTTTGAATATATTTTCAAAAATTTATTATCTATTTTCCAAGGCGCGTATGTAGCTCTAGATATAATAATTTCATTGTTTTTTGTGTCTATATCTAAAAAAAATTTTAGTATTAAAAGAACTAATCTAGAAAAAAAACTAGCAATCGCTTTAATAAAAGCTATTTTTAAATTTCCATGTGGATGTCTAATTTTCATAAAATAGTTGAATATATTAATCTTAATGTTTTTAAAAGTTATTATATCTTATTTAAGGAAATTAATTTTTTTAAACTTGAAAGGGCCAATTAATTTTCCATAAAATCTAAATAAGCAATTTATAAAATCTAAATTTCTATTCGTATTAAAAATATTGATATAAATCATTACACATGAAATAAATAAATATAGAGATTTTATATAATTCATGAAATATCCCAATATTCTACCATTCAATTTAATATCTAAATAATGGCCCAGTATTCCTAATCGCTGAGATCTTTCTTTGATCCAATTTATGTTTGATCTATGTGAGTGCATTTTTTCAGTTACAACAACTTGTTGAGACCAAAATATTTTATAACCAATTTTGTTGATTATTGAAAAAAAAAGTTGGTCTTCTCCCATTCCAAATTTATTGAGATTCAGATCAAATTTAAGATTTTTTTCTTGTTTTAATATATCAAATTTTAAAAAAACATTATTTGATGCAGCCCAGTTAACTCTTAAAAGTTTCTTTTTGTATTTTTTTTCAAAAAGGTACATATAGTTATTTTTATAATTATTTTCGTATAGCTGGGGCCCAGTAATTACATCGGCATCACTTTTTTTTAATAATTTAGAAATATTTGTTAACCAATTTTTGTCGACTTTACAATCATCATCAATAAAAGCTAAATATTTAGGTTTGAGTTTCCTCGCAAGTTTTAAGCATTTATTTCTTGCAAAAACAATACCTCTTTTTTTTTCATGATCTTGATAAATTTTTACAATCGATCCCTTATTAAATTTTTTTATAATTTTGAATGAATTATTTGTGATAGAGTTGTCCACAATAAAAACTTTAATCTTAAAAAGGTTATTATTTTTTATCTTTTTTATACTTTTTAAACAATCAATTAAGCTTTTATTTCTATTATATGTAGGAATAAAAATTATGATATCATTTATCTTTTTCATTTAAAATTTGAGTTAATTGTTTGAAATGTTGGAATGATGTATAAAACCTTGTTCTTTTTTTTACGTTTACTTGTTGATTATATAATTCATTATTAGTTTTATTTCTATATTTCTCAAATTTTTTTAACAAATCATCACTTGATCCATTTGTGAATAAGAAATCTTTATCACAAACAATTTCTTTTGGACCATTAGGACAATCACTTGAAATGATATTTGTATTCATTATGGCTGCTTCAGCCAACACAAAACCAGGATCTTCCCAAAGAGATGAAAGAATAAAGCATTCAGCATATTTTAAATATTTAAAAACATTTTCGTGATGCCCCAATAAAAGTACTTTGGAATTTAATTTATGTTTATTGATCATATTAGTAAGTTTAGTTTTATCTTCACCATCACCCAATATATAAAGTTTGTATGTTGAGTCTTTCTTTATCAGTTTAGAAAAAAAATCTAATAATAGTTCAAAGTTTTTTTGCTTTGTAAGTCTCCCAATACCTAAAATATATTTTGTACTGATTATTTCATTATCTATTTTTTCGTTACTTTTCCTTTTTATCTCTTGAATATTAATTATAGGATCTTTTAATAGGCATATTTTGTCTTTTGCAAATATTTTACTTTCTATGATTTTTTCAAGAGTAGATTGAGTTGGACATGTAACTCTATATATTCTCTTAGAATATAGTTTCCAGAATAATATTCTTAAAATGTTTAATTTAGGTAGTCCTGACAATCGTAAAATTATTTTTGTTTTTCTATTAAAAAAAGGAGATAAAAAAATTGGCAGTGATGTTATAAGATGTATTAAAAGATAATCTGGTTTTTCTTTATTAATTAGTTTTAATAATCTTTTCATATTTATTATGAATATTAATAAATATGAAAATCGACTTTTTAGGTAACTTCCTTTAGGTATTATTTTACTTAAATCTTTTTCTCTAAGGTCTTTAAATCCAATTTTTTCAAAAGTAATATTTTTATAATTATTCCATTCACCTATTGAATTAATAATACTTACATCATATTTGTTATTTTTTTGATATCTAGCAAGGCTTCTTGCAGAATTAAAAACAGCTTTAATTGTTGCAATATTAGAAAAAAATGGTGACCAATAAAATATTTTCATTATTTATTTTTTACAGAAAAAAAAATTCCAATTGGATAAATTTTATTAAGTTTAGTTTTAATAAATATCTGCAATATATAATCGAAAATATAGCATGTTAATAAAAATAAATGATTTATCAGGGGTAGATATTTTGTATAAGCTTGTAAAATTGAAAAACAAGCTACAAAAGGTCCAAAGCCCAGGCATTTAATTTTAATTTTTTTAAATCCATTTTTTTTAAATTTTTCTCTTAAAAAATCTTCAGTAAATCTAAAATAGTCTTTAGGTGCACCATGAACTTGATATAAAAAAGGTGTAGAACCAAATAAATTTCCATTTTTATTTAAAATCCTTTTTAATTCCCTGAATGTAATAGAGTGATCATCGATATGTTCAAGCACATTATATAAAAATATATTGTCATAACTTTTAGACTTAATCTTTAATTTTTTTCTTAGATCTAATTTTATAATTTTTTTATTTTGTTTATTTTCAATATTTGAATAATGAAAATTATTTTTACTTTTTGTGTAATAAGAAAAATTTTTTTTATAGTTTATATATGCACCAAACTCTAAACTTTTTCCTTTTAAGAATAATTTCTTTGTTTCTAAAATTTGAAAAATTCTTAATATAGAAAAATTTTTAAATAAAAGTATTACAATGGTAGCCATTTTCTCCATTGTAAATTAAAAATACTTTTTTGCTTGGTTAATAATAAATACAAGATAAAATCCTGAAGATGAATAAACTATTCTATCTATTGTAGTTTTTAATGCATAAACAACTTCCATTTCTCTAAAAATATATGCAGAAAAAATAAACATAACATTCAATATAAAGAAAACACTCACTAATCGCAAATACTCATTAATTAAAATTTTTTTATAATTCATAATTATTATTATCGGCACAATGAATAAGATAATATTTTTTAAACTATTATAAGATAGATAAATTAAGATATTGTACAGTTTATAGATTAGTCTTTCTAAATCTAAGTTTAGGAGATACTCTAGATGATAAGGCTGATCATTAATTTTAATCTGAAAAAATTTATAAATTATAGTTTTAAAAGATATAAAAAATAAACAAAGTAAATTAAAATATATTCTAAATTGTAGATTAAGTTTTGAGATTAAATTAACTACCAGAAAACAAATGGTTGCGTAAGCAATACCTTCAGCTTTGAACCAGATTAATAAATTCATACATAGTGCAATAATAAAAAGATAAATAAATTGTTTTTTTTCTATAAAAATAAAAATAAATTTAGAAATAAAAATTAGAGTAGTAAAAATTAAAACTTCCTGAAGCCCAGAAAAATAAATATATTTATGTGTTAAAATTATTAAAAAGATAAATAGAACCGAGTCTTTAATCTTATCTTTAAAAACATTTTTTGAAATAAAGTGAATTCCCACTAGATATAAAAAAACATAAAACAATCTTCCTATATACTCATATCCATTAATAGAAAAATTTCTAAAAAAAGCCCATAAAAATGATCCTAGGTGTGGATGAAAATCATTAAAGATATAATTAGATAGTTCCGAAAAAGTTTTATTTTGTGTGTAGAAAAGAGACTTAATGTACCAAAACCATTTGGCATCCCAGCCCAATTCTAATTGTGATGCAACCTGAACAGAAATTATAATATACGTTAAAACGAATAAAATTAAACGATATTTATCAAAGTTAATTTTTTTTATATTCACTTTAGATAAGTAATAATTTTTAATACTAAAAAAAAGTAAAATAATTATTATATAAATAGTATATTTCGAAATCGAAAAAGGAAGCAGCGAAAAAATTAATAAAAAATTTAAATTAATTACTAAATTTAAATAAAGATTATTTGTTTTTGATTTAAGAATATTTAATGGAGCTAAGCAAATTAGAGAAAATATCCCAAACATATAAAAAATTTCAATTAATTCTGGCATATTATTCAACTAAATAACAGTTTTTAAAATTATCTAGAATTTTATAATCTTTTAGATTGTATTTAACATCAAGGGTTACAAATATTTTTGCAGTTTTTTTTAGATTATTAAACTTTAAAAAAAATCTTTTTTCGTTTATGTCAAAAAAATTTAATTTTTGATTTAGTTTATAATTATTGTTATTACCTTTATCTATTTTTAAACTTTTTTGCATTATCATTTTATTAGACCAATCTTTTAAATAAAATTTAATATTAGTTATTGGAAATGTAGAGTCTTTTATTTCAATTTTTTTAATAGACTTAAATAAAAGTGATAAGTAATGTGCATCTGCTAGTTCATAAAAATTATCCTTATAATAGTTAAGCTCAATTTTAACTTCATTACCTGGATAGTTTAATATAATCATCTGATTTTCATCATTTTCTTTCATATCAGTTATATATATTGACCATTTTGTTGATGGAGTGTGAACATAATTTATAATTCTGGGATTAGTTTTAAAATTGTATCTTTTTTTTAAGTATTTTAGATAGCCGAT
>Ga0209335_10006493_pt1 | contig 10439 bp, 5 predicted proteins | sample COG_09_FD_184753 | JGI IMG/M metagenome (GOLD analysis project Ga0209335, IMG submission 184753) | Pelagic Microbial community sample from North Sea - COGITO 998_met_09 (SPAdes) (version 2) | ecosystem: Environmental > Aquatic > Marine > Neritic zone/Coastal water | place: Helgoland, sampling...
TTCGGAGAACTTCAAACAGTATATTGATACAATAGATCCAAAAGGCCACAACGACAAAATCAATCTGACAACATTAGACGAGCACTGGAACAGTGAATATATGAAAAGTGTTAGATTGAAATTACTAGCAGGAGAAGAGATACCACAATGTGCAGTGTGTAATGACAGGTTATTGAACGAGCAGGTGTACAGACAACACTTCAACTGGTACTACAAGGACAAGATGGAACAGGTGTATCAACTCACGCAGGATTTGGAGGAGATGGTGGAGCTCATACAGGAGGAGGTGGAGGTGGTGGAACTTGGTCATCAACAACAGGAGAGAGAGGTGGAGGTTTAGGTGGTTCAGGTATAGTAATAATCCGTTATAAGAAAATTGTAGAAACCACAACAACAACCACAACCACAACCACAACAACAACACCAACAACTACAATTGTTCCGGTAACTACTACAACCGAGGTAACAACTCAAGAACCACGTGAGGTTACTATTAATACTGTAATTGGCAATCAATCGGTTACTGCTTATGAATGGTCTAATTTAGAAAAATCAGATTCTTTACATTTGTCTAATTTGTATATGAATATTAACAATGGTAAGGATTTGATTAATAAGTTTTATACTGGATTTGAATTCTCCACAACTTATTGGTGTAAATTTGATGGAACTGTTCCCGCTTATGAAATTAAATTAGGATCAACTGAGCATACTATATTAGAATTAAAACAAAATATAGATAACTTATTAGAATTATCTCTAGATATTACAAATGATTCTAATCAAATATTAACTACAGCTATTAATGAAACATTATTAACAGATCATTGGTATTTAGTTGCTATTACGGCAGGTATAAGTGATAAATATGTATCATTATCTTTAGCAGTATATGATTCATCTTTTGATGGAACTCAAGATAGTTATATCAGTTCAAGTGTATTAGTTCCACAAGTGGATGATTATAAATATGATATCAATAAATATACTAATAATTTCCAAATAAATGCAAAAGAATATGGTGATGTTAGATATTATAATAAATTTATAACACTTGTAGATATTTATAATATCTTAACTGGTAGTAATCCAACTGCAGATACTTTAACATTAACTGGACCAACGGCAACTGTTAGTTTAATTGGTGATTCAACAATTTCAACAGATCCAGTTAGTTTTGCTATTAATTTAGATGGTGGAGTATATAAATTAACAGGTGTTGATTCATTAGATAATTCATTTACTGATGCATCATCAACTAGTTCATCTGTTCAAACAATTAAGATTGTTAAAGGAACACAACTAACATTAAATGTTTCTAGTTCATCTGCACATCCATTTATTATTGTTAAATCTAATGTAAATCCCGTTAGAACACCTGGTAGTGATTCTAACAGATATACTACAGATGTTACGTATGATGAAACAACTGCAGAAACATATAATTCTGGACAAATTAGTGGAACCATTCTATGGAATACATCAAATAGCGATCTAGGATTCTATTATGGTATATGTATTAATCATACCGCAATGTATTTTATAATAGAATTAACAACTGGTAGTGAATCCACAATAACAACGGCTTCGAGTGAAAATATAACTCAAGTAAATATTGATAAATATTATAGAATAAATATGTCTTTCTCATATTCAAAGAATGATTTAGCATTAACAAATGATGCAACTGATATTACAATAAGAAGTTATACAAAGACATATCTTAAGTTTGTGGCTGGTGTTCAACCAAAATTAGAATTGTATGGTGATACGGATCAATTAATAACAACAGCATATAATTTAATTGAAAACGTATGGTATGACTTTTATGTAACTCTTAAATATGATGGAACAGATACTACTGGTGAAATTTATATCGGTAAAGATAAAAAAATAGATTATTCTACTAATTATACTAAAGCCGGATTTATACCATTTAAAGGTCTTGATTCAACGGATGATAGTTTTGAAGTTCGTATAGGTGTTAATGAAGATGAAGATCCTGTTAAATTAAATAAGAAGATTGAAAATATTAACATTTTCACTAAAAAACTAAATAAATATACTATTAACAATTTTATTACTAATAATGTTATTGCTGTTGTTCAACCTGCTACAACTGTAAGCACATCTTCAAACGCAACTACAACTGTAGAATCAAATAAATTAGAATTATGGTATCGTTTAAGTGATTTTACAAATGGTGAATTTAATAATGCTATTGTAGATAGTAGTGGTAAAGGAAGATCAGGAACAGCAACTGGTAATTCACCAACTCAACAGATAACAAATAATAAGAATATTAACAAATCATATAAATTATTGAAGAATAACTTGAAAGCTATGAAGATAACTGATGATAGTTTTAATATATCAACACCTGCTATAACACTAACAAATAACTTTTCAATAATGATTAAAGCTAAATTAGAATTAGGATCAGAAACACATAATGTATTTACCTATAATGATTTATCAGTTGATATATCAAGCACAGAACTGAAAGTAGTGTATGGTGGAACAACTAAAACGATTGCATATACATTTGAAGATAAATGGTATGCTATATCTTTAACATACAAGAAGAATAGATCGTTATTATCTGTATATATTAATGAAGAATTACAGAATAAATATAGTGGTGCTTCTATTACCGTATCAACAAATATACTTAAACTTACTGATTATTCAAGTAAAACTGCTCCTTCCGCTATAACATTAGCATTAGAAGATTTACGTGTATTTAGTAATGAAGTTAATTATTCAACCATATATGAATATGCAAATGGCATTAATATAACTTAAATTAACTTAAATTACCTTTTATCCATATAATTATTTATATTATTTTTATAAAACTCATATTGTAAATAATATGATTATAACAGAAGAATATACAAAAATAGTAGAAGAATTTATTAATTTAAAAGAAATTAATAATCAAACAGAAAACATATATAGTAATATAACATATTTAACAACAACTATTGCTTTCCAGTATAATGAAATATTAGAAGAAAAAGATCGTATTATTTTAGAAGATATTTTAACAAATTATTCAAATCATTTAAAATTATACGATGATATTGCTGAAAATATTGTAAATATAACAATTGAATTTGAAACTTTAATTATTGAAAAAGATTTATTATATCCAGAGGATTATGTAGGTGAAGATGTAATTATAGATCCTATAATCTATACTGATTTTGAAAACCGTATAATTGATATAGTTAATGTGTATAATGAGAATATAGAACAATATGCGATAGTTTCCGAAGAACTTAAAGAACTAAGTTTAATTTATAATTCCGCAATTACTAGAACATATACTGATGAGTATAATGAATATGTGGATAACTTACAAATATCACCAGAAAAATATAATTATTTAGCAAATAAATTACAAAATATTGCTATCATATATAATAATGCTTTAAATATTTATAATACTACGCTTATTGATAATATTAGTTTAATGAATAAAAAAACAACAGAATTGGATGTAAGTATATTTAATTTTAATTTAGTAGTTGATACTGAATCAACATTATATAGTATAAGATTATTTTCAATATTGTTAAATGTTTTTGTTAAAAACTTTAGGATAATGTCATATGATGAAAAAGTGCAAAATCTTGCAGTGCTTAAAAGTGAATATATAAAATATTTAAGAAATCTTAAAAAACTAAATAAGGCTTTTATTATTTCGCAATTACACCAGATATATATCACTCCAATGTTATTATTGTCTAATACAGAAGAATCTATAATATTAAAAGATAATATTTCAAGTGAATCAGTAAATCTAAGTTCATATTATGGTGTTATATCACCTGATTTTATTCAATTTCAAGCAGTAACATTAACACCTGATATAAGATCTAATTTGTTAGATGATTCTAAACCTGTTTATGAAATAACATATAATGGTAATATACATTTTTTCCCAGATTATCGTAATAAAACTTATGAAATTGAAATCATAGCTTATAGTATGTTAATATCGCAACAAAAATATAAAATAATATTGACAGAAAATGGTTTTCCTGCAATTAATCCAATTGATTTTGGAGATTCTAATATTAAACTAGGTAAAATTAACAATAATACTTTTGATCTTAATTTACGTGATTATTATTCGGCATCAAATACGTTATTTATGATTGAAAGTGGTTATTCGGTAGAAAGCAATTTAACATATGATGATATATATACTTATAAAACTGAATATGTTGATTATTGTAATATTCCTACTATAACTGATAATATAATTATAACACCTTATATAGCAGGAGGGTATCCTGTATTGTTTGAAGAATATTCAAACACAAGGGTTGTATTAGATGTTTATAGTTCACCAACGATAACTATGAATAATATTACATTTGATTTGGAAGGTGTTAATGTATTTGAATATGATCTTAGATCAATAAATAAATGGTATATTAATGTTGTTGAAGAATCAATAGTAACTTTTGAATATATCACTAATATACGTGATAATCTTAAAGATCCTTTAAAACCTATAGTAGAAATAGATAATAATATATTTAAGGTAAATCCTGATTATCGTGGTGAATCTTATGATATTAGAGTTAATATAGAATCACCAAATGATTATTCTTTATGTAATATAATTGAAATTGCGATAACAGAAGATGATGTTCCAAAACCATTTAGAACTGTAAGAAATTTATTGTTAGAACATTTATTATTAAAAGAAGATAGGGTATTTAATGCAAATATATATTTTACGTCAGGAACAGGTGAAAAATTAAGATTTGAGTATGATGTTTTAAATATAATAGATTATAAGAATGATGATGAATTAGATACATTACCATATGATACTTTTGAAATAACAACAAGTAATTTAAGATTTACACCAGATTATAGGAATATAGGATATACATTACAAATATATGCTATAGATACTGTATATAATGTAAGAAGTCATAATGTTCTTGAAATAAATGTAAGAGAAGATAAAGTATTAAATATAAAATCAGAAATATTAGACTATAATGAGTTAGGTAATGATATATTTATGATAGATATTAAAGATCATATTGAATTACCTGAGGGACAAGAATCACGATATATAAATGGTTTGCGTTATTACGTATCTGCTGATAAAGAATTACGTAAAAGTAAAAAGAATGGTAAAGATGCTTTATATATAATAGATGATATATTATATATAGAACCTGATTATAGGAATGATAGTTATAATGTAAATATTTTAGTAGAATCTTATGAATTTGTTTATAGGGATAATATTAATTTTACATTTTTAGTAAGTGAAGTAGTTGCACCATATCCTAGAGTAAAAAATACCGATGTTTTAATAGGAAACTTGGTTAATAATGCTAGTTATAACAAAGATACTAATACATTGTATGTAAATAAATTAATAACGTATGAAAAGAAAATTAATTTAGATTTATTTTTTATTAATGAAATTGAATATAGTAAAAACAGGTATGAAATAGTAGAAGAAAATACTGAATGTTATAGAATAAATGGTGCTAACCTATTAATAACACCAAATGTTAGAGATATTACACATAAGTTTAGTATTATTGGTATTGATAATATTTACGGGATAGGAAGTAATTTATTAAATGTAGAATTAATTGAATTACCACCTATTAGTCTTGAGAATAATAGTAATGTATATAATTTATCAAATAACGAAGTATTTATTGATCTTAATACTATATTTACATCTGTAATAAGATATGATACTTTAGACTATTATATTGATATTGAAAGTGATAATAATATAAGATTAAATGTTTCAACTTTTAGATATAGTTATAAATTAAATAATAATATTTTATTATTATATCCGGATTATCGTGGAATATCGTATCGTTTAAATATAACTGCTATTAATCCAAAATATAATAGGCAACCTTTAACATATCATATAGATATAAATGAAGAACATAGATTACCAATAAAACCAAAGATAAATAATATTATAATTAATATGGCGAGATTTAATTATGATCCTGATAATATTAGTATAAATCTTGAAGAATTATTCGTGCATTTTAGATATTATCCAGAATACAATTTAATATTGGAAAGTGATATAATTAATTTTGATCTATTTATATATATAAATTTAGGTTATTTAATAATATCAAAGTTTGAGTATGAAGATAATTTTACAATAAAAGTAATTTTATTTAATACAACTAATTTTATTAATATTAATTTTGTCAGGGTTTTGATAAGTTTAAAAAATGAAAATCAACAAATACCGGTTGATGTATTTAATGACCAATATAGATATGAAGTTGTAGGTTTAAATGGTGTTGATATTAGTTCTTTTGTTAAATTAATTAATAATAAAATACATATAACTAAAACTATGGAGCTTTCAAGATATGATTTTGTTTTTAATAAGGTTCATAAAGATCTTAATGTTATAGTAGAACAAATATTTTATAAAGTTGCTAATGTATAAGTATAAACATCGTTAATATTAAAAACATTTATATAATTTTCATTATAATAATACCATTTATAAGGTAATATTATAAATTGATGAGAAGATAAATTAACTGTAATAATTTTAGCATTTTGTGTAGGTATATTATTTTCTAATTTTGAATTAGGATTACAAATATGTAATTCAATATTTGAATCGTTATTATTGTGTATTAGAATATATTTAGAATTATTGGTTTTCCACGTATTAATAGTAGATGAGGGTTGTATTGAGATGAAATTGTAGTTAAACCAAGAATTTAGAATGATAGTAAGATCAGGTGTATGATCTGAAATAATTAGAGGATTCTTTTGGTATAATAAATGAAAATCAAACTTATCAATGGTAGTTTGATTAATTACAATAGTATTTGGATGTATATGATAAATAATAATAATAGATATAATAATAAGTATAATAAAAATAGTAAGTATTTTATAAAATAACATTTTAATTTAATTAAATAATAATGCCTAAAGTAAAGAAAAAAAATGGAGGTAATCCATTATTAATTGCGAAAGGAGCGAAAATGGCTAGTCAATCTAAAATGGGTCAAGATCTATTAGGTAAAGCTGGTAATTTTGTTCAAGAAAATGGTGGTATAGATGGTATGATGAACAATATGAAAGGTGTAATGAATAATCCAGAAGGTGCAAATGCTGTAATGAATAATATGAAAGATGGATTATTAAATAATATTAATAAAACAGGACAGGCTAGTAAGAACTTACCAAATGTAAATGATGCTGAAAATGTTCGTGGTGAATTTACAACCAGTAATACATTTGATTCTGAACATAAAAATAGGATACCAGGAACAAAATCAGGGGTAAAAGGTGATCCTGGTGTTGGTCCAAGTCTTAAACAATCTGTGCATCCGGAAGACTATAATAAAGATACAAGTTTTTATATTGTATTAGCAGTGGCTTTAAAAGGAATTGTAAGATATATATGGGATTTATTTGTTATGACAGTCAAAAGCACTTACAGATTATTTACGGATTTAATATTAATACCTTTTTTTATATTTTTACCTTATGTATTTGATGTATTAGCAGTTATTTTAATATTAATATTATTAATATTAGTAATAATCTATTTTGTAAGTGGTGGTAAGAAAAGACAAAAAGGTAATATGTTTGATAATATGTTAGGTGGATTTTCGATGTTAATAATGCCGAATATTTCTGGTTATGCTAAAGATACAGCTGACGATTTTAAAGATGATGCGAAAGATTTTACAGGGGGTGTGTTTGATATTTTTAGTAGTATAGGTAATACAATAAACGATACTATATTCAAAACTTTTTTAAGATTTTTTATTTTAAATCCTAGCATTGATGATATAAATGAGAATGATAAAAATGTAAGAATACAAAGAAAAGAAGGACGTTGTGATAATAAAACACAAATAGAGTCGAAAGATGGTAGATATTGTTATGATCAATTAGATAAAAAAAATATAGAATGGGCTGATAACACAATTGATTATAAGTTATTGGAAAGTAAAAATATGAAAACGAGTGGAAAGAATACGCATTATGATTATTATATTCCGGATTGTAAAGGATCTGGATTATTTACAAAAGAATATATAGCAAGTTGTAAAGATAGTAGAAGAACAAAATTTATATGTAAAATATAAATGGAAGTAAGTAGATCTGTAAGGGATGACCCAAAAAAAAGAGAAAATGCAAAAGCTACTACTCAACGAAATGCTTTAGCTGATTTAAATGAAGAAGAGGAAAGACAGAGAGAAGATAGAGCTAAACTTGATAGGTTAAAAGAGCAATGTCCAATAAAAAACTCGGATTTAGTTAATTACGATACAAGTAAGGAAAGATGTACATTAAAAGAATGTCCAAATGGTTTTGTTAAATCAGCAGATGGAACAAAATGTGAAATGTATATTGATGATATTGATATATACCGATATAAAAAAGATAATAGTTGTGGAGAACAATATATTGATTGGATAACAATACCAAATTATCATTTAGGAAATAGTTTTTTTAAATTAAATACTGGAGAATCAAAAGATGATTTTAATGGTTGTTTTGAACCGTGTGATGTAGATTTTGTTCCATACAAAACAAAAGATGATAAAGATGCTAGTAAATCAAAAGATTCTATACATTGTATTCGTAAATCTATAATAGATATTGGAAGATACGGGAAATATACATTAGATTATTGTCCTTTAGTATTAATATTATTGTTAAGCTGTGATATTTTAGAAAATAATGAGTTTAGAGGTGAATATGTTAGAGAAAAAACAAATAAAAAAATAGAGCCAAGTATAAGTAATGAGATAAAAGATAATGAATTGTTATTGACTGAGATGAAAGATGAATTAAAAGCTAAAGGTAAAAAGTATATTATACATTTATTAAATAAATATAAACCTGATTTTTTAGAAAAAATAAAATTAATTAGTTTTGAGTTAGATAAATGTTATGATACGTCGAAATTAAATTTGAGTGCTGATAATAAAGAACCTATATTACACGCTTATAAGGTTTATAAAGAGAGTATTGATGAAGCAAATGATCTTGAAAAATATGTAAATGCGTATAAATATATGAGTAATGATGGTGATGTGCTTCAATTAATGGAATTACATAAAAAAGTATTAAAATGGGCTTGTGATGTAGCTTTTGATAAAAATACAAATTATGGAAAGCGTAATTTATTTTTTTATGAAAAGTTTAGTAATCCTGAAGAAACTGACAGTTCAATTGATGAAGAATTAGAATATATACGAAAGGTTAATAAGAATGAAATAAAGAATGAGAATGATATATTTTATAATTTTGATTTTTTACATCCTGGAAAAGTGTTATTAAAATTAATGTATAGTGGTGATAGTGATGATATAATGAAAAACTCATATATATTAGGATTACCTGCAACAGTAATATTATTATCTGTTTTTGTTATATTAGTAGTAATAGCTGTATTATTTTATAAATATACTAAACCAATATATGCTAGAGTTAAAGAAGTTTTTGTATTAGTTGTGTACAATATTGCTAGTATATTTGATTCTAGTATAAGTCCTAAATACATTATAACAGATCTTTTAAATAATCTTAGAGAACAAATAGCAAAACAAGCTAGGAATGACGCAATTGTTAAGAATGATAATACATTAGGTGATAAAGAAGTTAAGAATGTTGATGATGCTAAGGGTATTGATGATGTTAAAAAGGAGGTTAAAGGGGATAAGGATGTTGATGATGCTAAGGATGATAAGGAGGATAAGGATGTTGATGGTGCTAAGGATGATAAGGAGGATAAGAATGATAAGGATGTTGATGGTGCTAAGGATGATAAGGAGGATAAGGAGGAGGCTAAGGAGGAGGCTAAGGAGGAGGCTAAGAATGATAAGGAGGAGGCTAAGAATGATAAGGAGGAGGCTAAGGATATTGATGATGCTAAAGAGAAGGCAAAACAGGTTTTAGGTGATAAAGCAAAAGAGGTTTTAGGTAATAAAGCAAACGAACTTTTAGGTAATAAAGCAAACGAACTTTTAGGTGATAAAGCTAAAGAGGCTTTAGGTGATAAAGCAAAATAGGTTTTAGGTGATAAAGCAAAAGAGGTTTTAGGTAATAAAGCTAAAGAGGCTTTAGGTGATAAAGCAAAAGAGGCTTTAGGTAATAAAGCTAAAGAGGCTTTAGGTGATAAAGCAAAAGAGGCTTTAGGTAATAAAGCTAAAGAGGTTTTAAGTGATAAAGCTAAAGAGGCTTTAGGTGATAAAGCAAAAGAGGTTTTAGGTAATAAAGCTAAAGAGGTTTTAGGTAATAAAGCTAAAGAGGTTTTAGGTAATAAAGCAATGGGTAAATTAGGCAATAAAGCAAACGAACTTTTTACAAAATGATATAAGCATATAAACAATATAATTTATTTAATAAATGAGTTCGATAACAATATT
>Ga0209335_10006494_pt1 | contig 10437 bp, 8 predicted proteins | sample COG_09_FD_184753 | JGI IMG/M metagenome (GOLD analysis project Ga0209335, IMG submission 184753) | Pelagic Microbial community sample from North Sea - COGITO 998_met_09 (SPAdes) (version 2) | ecosystem: Environmental > Aquatic > Marine > Neritic zone/Coastal water | place: Helgoland, sampling...
CGATCCCGCCCGGTTCGATTCGTTCCGGGTGCCGGTCGTGGCCGACACGGTGGAGGGGTTTGCCGGGCCGCTCGCGGGCGTGCTCGCGGGGATGGACTGGGCGGCGGTGAACGCGCCCGACTGCGAATGGATCGTCACCTGCGCCACCGATGCGCCGTTCTTTCCGGGAGACCTTGTGGCGCGGCTGGTTGCGGCTGTTGCTGAGGGTGCGGACATGGCTTGCGCGGAAACGAACGGCCGGACTCACCCGGTTTTCGGGCTTTGGCCGGTGCGGCTGCGCGCGGATCTGCGCCACGCGCTGGTGGTCGAGGACATTCGCAAGGTGGATCGATGGACCGCGCGCTATGCGCTGGCTGAAGTTTCGTTTCCCGTTCAGGTGGTGGATCCGTTCTTCAACATCAACCGTCCTGAGGATGTATCTGAGGCGGAACGAATTGTGGCGGATTTGAACAGTTCTAAGGCCTGTTCGTTGTGAATTGACTCTTTGTTGTAGAGTCACTCTAATCCGCGACACAATTACTCACCCCAGCGAGAAATGGGGTGATGCACGCAAGCCGAAATTAATTTGGCGGTGTGCTTTACGGCCCGAGGGAGGGGAGGAGAGTGGAGCAAAGTTTGGACGGCGCCTGCGCCAGTCCAGCGGGATAAAGGGGGGACAAAAAGACCTGCCCGTAGAAAATGCTCTGTCTTAAAATTGTGGGGTCCGGTGTGTTCATTCGCGCCGGCCCTTTTTCTTTTGCAGTAGGCGCTAACCCACCTCACCCGGCTCGCGGCCGCTCGGCACACTCTCCTCCCATGGGGAGGAGAGGGCCGGGGTGAGGTGGGGGCGCTAGGCCCCCGCGACCTCTTTCAGATTGCCCTCGTCATCGACTTCCAGTCCGGTTTCCCGGGCGCGATCGATCACGCTTGGATGCCAGGACACCTTGCCCGCGTCGGGGCCGCCGACAATCGCCAGCATCAAGGCATCGGGTTCGCCCGAGATACAGCGAAAGCCACGATAGATTCCCGTTGGGACGCTGACCACGTCGAGTGGTTCCAGCGCGATGGCGCGTTCCTCTTCGTCTTCCAGCCAGACAACCTCCCAGGTTCCTTTCATGGGGACGAAGACTTCCTCGGTCTGATGCACATGGAAGGCCGGGCCTGACCCGCTGCCCGCATGGGCCTTGTTGTAGACCAGAGAAAACCCATGGGCGCTGCCGAGCTTGGGCTCAAGCGCGGGATCATCCGTATTCTCGGTCACATTCATGCCGATCACGTTGACGATTTCACGTTCATGGCCGGGCAGGCGCTGGTCGAGATAGGCCAGATCGGAGCCGTTGCAATCCGCGTAACGCACGACGTGGCGGGCTTCCATATCGGCGGTCGAAATCTTTGGCGTGGTCATGGTGTTTCCTCCGGTTTGTACGGGGAGTTTCGGGTGGTGGGGGATGGTGTGTCAATTCATCAGCGTTATATCATTCGTCATACGCGGACTTGATCCGCGTATCTCGTCGCGGTCGCGATGTGTGGTTGAAAAGATGCCCGGATCAAGTCCGGGCATGACGGTTAGAGGGTTGCTCCGCTACTTGTCGGAAAACAAATGTCGTCATTGCGAGCCGAAGGCGAAGCAATCCAGGGCGGAGATGCTGGATTGCCTCGTTGGCGCGTTGCGCCGCCTCGCAATGACGTTTGAGGTTTACTCTGCAGCCTTGCGTTCGCTCGCTTCAACTTTCGCCGCGCAGAACTTGAACTCCGGGATTTTTCCGAACGGATCGAGCTGCGGGTTGGTGAGCAGGTTGGCCGCGGCCTCGGCGAAGCAGAAGGGGATGAAGACCATGCCTTCGGGCACGTCGCGATCCGCACGGGCTGTGATCTCGACGGTGCCGCGCCGTGTGCTGACCTGAATGGGGTCGCCGGGCCAGATATCCAGGCGCTTCATTTCGCGGGGGTGGAGTGAAGCCACCGCTTCGGGCTCCAGCGCGTCGAGGACGGTGGCACGGCGTGTGATTGCACCCGTATGCCAGTGTTCGAGCATCCGCCCGGTCGACAGGATCATCGGATAGGCGGTGTCGGGCAACTCATCGGGCGCCACCAGTTCGGTCGCCACGAACTTGCCGCGCCCGGATTTTGTCGGGAAGCCGGTGGCGAACATGATTTCGGTGCCCGGGCCGTCATCGTCGCAGGGGTAGGTCACGGCATCTTCCTGTTCGAGACGGTCCCAGCTAATCCCGCCGATGGAGTTCATGGCCTGACGCAGCTCTTCGTAGACATCCTTCGGGCTGTCATAGGTCCAGCCGAGGTCCAGACCGTTGGCGAGGTCCTGAATGATGGCCCAATCCGCGCGGGCTTCGCCGGGCGGGTCGAACGCCGGGCGGCCGATCTGCACCTGACGGTTGGTGTTGGTCACGGTGCCGGTTTTCTCGGGCCAGGCCGAAGCGGGCAGGATGACATCGGCATGGAAGGCCGTCTCGGTCAGGAATATCTCCTGCACCACGAGGTGATCGAGTGCGGCCAGACCCTGACGCGCATGGTGCTGGTCCGGGTCTGACATGGCGGGGTTCTCACCCATCACATACATGGTCCGAATGTCGCCTTCGCGGGCGGCATCCATGATTTCGACGACGGTCAGGCCGGGGTCGGGATTGAGATCCTCGATCTTCCAGAGTTTCTCGAACCGCGCGCGGGCGGCGGGGTCGGCGACGCTCTGATAGTCCGGGAAGACCATCGGGATGAGGCCTGCGTCAGAGGCACCCTGCACATTGTTCTGGCCACGCAGCGGGTGGAGACCCGTGCCCGGGCGGCCGACCTGTCCGGTCATCAGCGCCAGCGAGATCAGGCACCGGGCGTTGTCGGTGCCATGCACGCTTTGTGAGATGCCCATGCCCCAGAAGATGATCGAGCGTTCTGAAGTGGCATAGATCCGCGCAACACTACGGATGGTCTCGGCGTCGATGCCGCAGACTTCGGCCATTTTGTCGGGTGTGAAGTCTGCGAGTGAGTCCCGCAGCGCCTCATACCCTTCGGTGTAGCCGCTGATGTACTGGTCATCGACGAGGTCTTCTTCGACGATGGTGTGCATCATCGCATTGAGCAGCGCGACATCGGTGCCGGGCTTGAACTGCAGGAAGTGATCGGCATGCCGGGTCAGGGCGTAGCCGCGCGGATCCATCAGGATCAGCTTGGCGCCACGCTTGGCGGCGGCCTTGAGAAAGGTGGCGGCGACCGGGTGGTTCTCGGTCGGGCGTGCGCCAATGACGATGATGCAATCGCTGTCTTCGGCGGCTGTGAAGGGCGCGGTGACCGCACCAGACCCGATGGTCTCCATCAGGGCTGCCACAGAGCTCGCGTGGCAAAGCCGGGTGCAGTGATCGACATTGTTGGTCCGGAATGCGGTGCGGATCAGCTTCTGAAAAAGATAAGCCTCTTCGTTGGAGCCTTTGGCCGAGCCGAATCCGGCAATTGCATTGCCACCATGTTCGTCGCGGGTCTTTGCGAGGCCCGAGGCGGCAAGCGCGAGCGCTTCGTCCCAGCTGGCTTCGCGGAAATGTGTCGAAGGGTCAGACGGGTCAACTTCGTCGTCCCAGCGTTTGCCGACACCGTCCTTGCGGATCAACGGAACCGTCAGCCGATCGGCGTGGTGCACGTAGTCCAGTCCGAAGCGGCCCTTCACACAAAGGCGCTGTTCATTGGCCGGACCGTCGCGGCCATCGACCTTGATGATCTTGTCGTCTTTCAGGTGATACGTGACCTGACAGCCGACACCACAGAACGGACAGATGCTGTCTACGGTCTTGTCGGCGGCGCCGACGCCCACGCCAGCTTCATCAACCATAGTGGCGGGCAGCAGTGCGCCGGTCGGACAGGCCTGCACGCATTCCCCGCAGGCCACGCATGTGGACTCGCCCATCGGGTCATCGAAATCGAAGACAATTTTCGAATCCGCCCCCCGCATGGCCATCCCGATCACATCGTTGGACTGCACTTCCCGGCAGGCACGGACACACAGGTTGCAGTGAATGCAGGCGTCGAGGTTCACCGCCATTGCGGCATGGCTCATATCGGGGGCTGGGGTGTCGCGGCCCGGGAACCGGCTTCCGGTCACGGCGGTGCGATCGGCCCATTGCCAGAATTTGGAATCACCGTCATGCGCCGTGGCACGATCGGGCTGGTCGGCAACGAGCAGTTCGAGCACCATCTCGCGCGCTTTCGTGGCGCGTTCGGCCTGGGTGTCGACCACCATGCCCTCGGTTGGCTGGCGCAGGCAGGACGCGGCCAACACGCGCTCGCCCTCCACATGGACCATGCAGGCGCGGCAATTGCCGTCGGCCCGGTAACCGGGCTCGGGCGCATAGCAAAGATGTGGGATATCCACGCCTTCACGCGCGGCGACTTGCCAGATGGTTTCATCGGGCGCGGCCTCGACCTGGTTGCCGTCGAGGGTGAAGGAGATGCGTTCGCTCATGACGGAAACAGCGTGCCGTGCGGAGGACATGGTTGTCCAGTTTCCAAACAGCCCAAAGTCGTCATACGCGGACTTGATCCGCGTATCTCGTCTCGGTTCGAGTTAAGATGCCCGGGTCAGGCCCGGGCATGACGATTAATGAGTAAGGGCTCTACTGAATTTCGAGCAGTTCCACGTCGAACATCAGTGTGGCGTTCGGCGGAATGACGCCGCCGGCACCGCTGGCGCCATAGCCGAGATCGGGCTTGAGGATCAGGGTGCGCTTGCCGCCGGGCTGCATACCCGCCACACCTTCGTCCCATCCCTTGATGACGCGTCCGGCGCCGAGCGGGAAGGTGAAGGGCTGACCGCGGTCAACGGAGCTGTCGAACTTGGCGCCTTTTTCCCCATCATTGTAGAGCCAGCCGGTGTAATGCACAGCCACGTTGTCGCCCGCCTTGGCGGCATCGCCAGAGCCGACTTCGTGCTCGATATACTGCAAGCCGCTCGATGTGGTGGTGGTCTCTTGTGCGTCGGAATTTTCGGTCATTTTAAATACCAGTGCCGCGACAAGAACCGCCGCAGACATCCATTTTGTGAGGTGGAGGGGAAACATCTAATGGAACCTCGTTGAATTTGAAAGGTGTGTGCCTGGGAAAGCAGGGCCAAGCCTGAATTTAGCCCGGCCCTGCATTCGCCTGAAATGAATTGCGCGTGATTTTAGGTGTTTGCAGACCGCAATACACCCCTTTGACGCGCACTGGTCAGGGCATGGCCCGAATAGCGTCCCATGCCATTGGTTTGCTCAAGGAAATCAAACTTTTCATAGAAGGATTCCTTTCCAAAAACCGTGGTTAGAAAAATCCGCTCAAACGGGAGCCGTTCAAGCAGCCGCTCCATGATCATGCGTCCCGCACCATTGCCCTGATGATCAGGCGCGATGACCACATCAAACACCGAGGCATAGAACACGCCATCTGACGTCGCGCGCGCCGCGCCGACCAACATCTCCCCCTTGAACGCAAAGACCGCCGCATAGCTGCCGTGAAAGGCGCGTGCGATGTCGAACGGTTTGCGATTGAAGAGGTTCGCGTCTGCCATAATATTGGCAAGGCGCCACCAGTCGATGGTGGAGAGGTCTTCGCTCAGTCTGTACGCGTCATGGTCTTGCATGTTCCGGTTCCTGTTTTTCGGAGTGTTTCGCCGGCTGCATGCACAAAAAAAACCGCCATGCAAGGGGCCGGCGGTTCTTTTGATCAACTGCGATGTCGTGGTTGTCAGGCCATCATCACCGCACAAAAGGAACCGCTCACGTTCGCGCGTCGCGCGACATGTTTCCAAATCGGATTCATCTTGGCAGTTCGGTTGATCATGGGCGCCTTTTAGGCGCGGGCGCCGATAGCGTCAAGCGTTGACGTTGATCTCGCGGCGGCGTCAACTTCCTGACATGCAAAATCACGGGGGACAGAAGGATGACTGAAGAGAAAGTCGGCGAGTACCTTCCAGACGATCCACGCTACGGGAAGAATGCCGAAGAACTGCGCCAGTACTACAGCCAGAAGCCTGCGCAATGGGTGATCTTTGCGTGGGACAGACCAGATGCTGCAGAATTGCGCGCGGCCCATTTGAAGGCCCAGAAGCAGTACGCCCGCGACCTTGGTGAGCGTCTGGTCGGCTATGGCCATATCGTCACCGAGGACGGATCACAGACCCAGGCCACCACGTGGTTTGTGCAGCTCGATGACCGGGCGGTGGCCGATGCATTCATCGCCAATGATCCGCTGGCTCTTGCCGGCGTCTATGAGCGGGTCGAGGTCAAGCGCTGGTCCAACAGCTTCATCAAGCGGGCATCTGAATACCCGCGAAAAGGTCTCGAGCAGTATTTTTACACCGGTTCCAAGATCGAAGATGCTGGCCCCTTCATTGCTGAGCATCTCCACGCTCACGAAAGCTATTTCAAGTCCTTCGAAGACAGCTTCATATTTAGGGGACCGCTGCGCTCACCGGACGGGATGGTCAATGTCGGAACGGCACTGTTGATCGAGTTGCCGGACCGCGCCGCAGCTGAAAGTTTCTGGAACAACGAACCTTTCGCGGCAAACGGCGGCTATCAGGATGATTCCCGCATGTATCGATGGGTTTTCGGCGACGAATGAATGGGGTAAGAAGCCGACTGAATTGTCTTCGGGGGAGGACGTTTTGAGAAAAAATTCATTTTGATCGTACGGGGTTGATGCCTGCTCACGGTTGAAGTGACCCACTTTGGGAGCAAGTTGATTAACGAACCAGTAGACCCCCCTCCGCTGGCGAGTCTTGCTGTCGACCCGGCCGCCTGGGAGCTGATCGAAGATCCGATCTGGGTCTTCGACCTCGACCACTATCGCGTTGTCTGGGCGAATGCCGCAGGTCTGGAGCTCTGGCGTTCAGAAGCGCTCGAGGAACTGCAGTCCCGGGACATGAGTGATTTGTCCGATATCGCAAAAGCTCTTCTGGGGGAATATGCGGACGGATTTGCGTTAAACAAAAGTTTTGAAGCGACTTGGACATTGCACCCTCGCAATGCAGAAGTTCGTGTGCGCTATCGATGCTGTGGTGTGTCTGCCACGGATGGACGGACGTTGATGCTGGTCCACTGTATTGGTGTTGAGGGACGTAATAGCCGCGTAACCGAGCGCCTGGATCGGTCGGACGAATTGATCGAGGTTCGAGAGCAGCTTGCCCACGCCGAGGCACGGTATCGGGCATTCGCGGAAGCGGGTTCAGACTGGCTTTGGGAAACGGATCAGGATCAAAAGTTTGTCTACTATTCGTCGAAAGTGGCGAACCACTGGGCTTATTCCTTCGATGACGTGTTGGGAATAACCAGATCGGAATTGATGGAGAAAATCGGTGCGGATCCGGATACGGAAGAGGTGCGCGAGAAATGGCTGCAGCATGCTGCAATTCTGGATCAGCAACTTCCCTTTCGTGATCTCGAGTATGCCTATGATCGGGGTACGGGAGAAATCGCACACGCCTCGGTGTCTGGCGATCCGATTTTCTCAAAGACGCAGGAATTTCTTGGTTATCGCGGCGTGGGGCGTGACATTACGCGACGTGTGCGGGCCGAAGAACACGGGCGCGAGATGCAACGTGAACGCGATGTCGCTGTGACGGCGAATTCTGTAACCAATCAGTTCCTCGCGACAATGAGCCATGAGTTGCGCACGCCTCTCAACGCCATTTTGGGGTTTTCCGAAGTGATGATCGACCAGCTTTTCGGGCCCATGCAGAACAGCAAGTATCATGAATACGCGACAGACATCTTTGATAGCGCAAGCCATCTTCTGAGCATTGTTGAAGACCTTTTGAACGTCTCCCGGCTCGATATTTCGGACGCTAATCTGGATCTCGAACCGATACTCGCACGGCAGTTTGTTGCCGATATTGTGCGTATGACCCGCAGTCTTGCGACGGGGCGCGATCTGCACCTTTCAAATGATATTCCGGATTCGCAGTTTGTATTTCAAGCTGACCAGCGTGCCCTTCGTCAAGTGATGTTCAACCTGATTTCAAACGCGATCAAGTTTACCGACCGCGATGGACAGATTGAAATATGTTGCAGACGGGGCGTGGATGGTGCGACCGAAATTGTGGTGCGTGATAACGGGTGTGGCATTCGTGATGTCGATCTGCCGCACATCTTTGAACCGTTTCACACTGTCGACCCGCGTGTTGCCAAAAAACAGCCGGGAACAGGGCTTGGTCTTTGGGTATGCAAGCGCATTGTCGAGGCCCATCACGGACAGATCTATATTGAAAGCGAATTAGGCAAAGGGACCACAGTCACAGTTCGTTTGCCCGAGGGCGAGGTGCGCAAGATCGAACGACATGGAGAGGTCGCCTGACCGGGCGTTTACACCTTTAGTAACGCCGAGCAGCGTTTGGGAAAGGTCGTGGGGTGTCAGACGTCGTCCGGGAAATAGCGCAAAACGCTTTCCATTGGATTTGGTGCAGCCTGACCCAGCCCACAGATCGATGCGTCCCGCATGGCCGATGAAAGTTCACCCAGAAGGTCTGAATCCCAGGTTTCGGCCTGCATCAGCTTTGCCGCCTTTTCGGTACCGACGCGGCAGGGCGTGCACTGACCACAGCTTTCATCTTCGAAAAACCGCATCAGATTGAGAGCCGCGTCCCGTACGCTGTCTTTTTCCGAGAGGACGACCACGGCACCGGATCCCACAAAACAGCCATGTTCTTCGAGCGACCCGAAGGCCAGGGGCACATCGGCCATGGAGGCGGGAAGTATCCCGCCCGATGCTCCGCCGGGGAGATAGCCTTTCAGGGTGTGGCCTTCTGCCATGCCCCCGCAATAGCCTTCGATCAATTCGGTGAGGGTGCTCCCGTTGGGCGCTATTTTTACGCCAGGGGCATGAACTCGTCCCGAGACCGAGAAGGCACGAGATCCGGTGTGCCCGTTCAGGCCCTGTTCGCGATACCAGTCTGCGCCCGTTTCCAGAATTTCACGGATCCAGAATACGGTCTCTACATTATGGACCAAAGTCGGACGGCCAAAGACGCCGTTCTGGGCAACATATGGTGGCCGATGACGCGGCAGCCCGCGCTTGCCTTCGATGGATTCGATCAGCGCGCTTTCCTCGCCACAGATATAGGCGCCCGCGCCGCGCCGCAGCTTGATATAGCCCGGCCCGATAATGCCGGCGGCTTCGATGGAGGCGATTTCCCGGCGAAGTATTTCCCGGGCGGCCGGATATTCGTCACGCAGGTATATCCAAAGTTCCTCGGCATCGACCGCCCAGGCGGCGATCAGGGCGCCCTCCAGAACTGCGTGGGTTGCGCGTTCAAGAAACCAGCGGTCCTTGAAGGTGCCGGGTTCACCTTCATCGGCGTTGATGACAACGGTGCGTGGTCCATCTGCCGCGTTTACAAAATCCCATTTTTTTGCTGCGGGAAAACCTGCGCCGCCCATGCCGCGAAGGTCTGATTTTTCGATGGTTGTGCGCACGCTGTCATAGCTTCGATCTTCGTTCACGCACGACTTGAAGATGGCATAGGCGCCGTTCTGGCGTGTGTTCTCGAGAATAGGGTAGGGCGGCAAGACGGTTGCCACGGCGCCGTTTTTGATGGCCTCAGAAACCAGGTCGGGTGTGGCCCGATCAATATGATTGTGGCCGACTTCGACAACCGGGGCGCAATCGCAGCGTCCCATGCAAGGTGCGCGCAGGACCCGCACATCGTCATTTGGGTTGTCTGTTAGTGCGGCATAAAGCGCAGCCGATCCGGCCAGTTCGCAGGGCAGGCTGTTACAAACCCGCACGGTGATCTCCGGCATGGCACCGTCATCATCTCGAGCAACATCAAAATGCGCGTAGAAGGTGGCGACCTCATAGATTTCGACCAATGACAGTCGCATGAGCTCTGCGAGTGCCGCGAGATGTCGTGGCGAAAGACCGTGATAGTGATCTTGAATCTGGTGCAGATACTCAATCAGCAAGTCACGGGCAAAGGATGTGTCGCCCAGGAGTTCGCGAATCTCTTCAACGGCGGCGGGGTTGACCTGTCGTCCTTTGGTGTGTGGTACCGCGCGACGGCGGCCTTCACCGGGATGATGGAAACGTTTGGGCTTATCCGCATTCATTTCGTTCTACACACCCCGGAAAAATCGTCCACACCGTGCGCCATCACGGTAATGAGGCTGCGCGGTCGACTTGGGTCAGACCAAGCGAATCGCATTAGATTGCGCGACAAGGTTCGGGTCAACCGTGGCCCGAGGTGGAAGGAAGATGCGATTCATGGAACCGACAATCGAACTGCGGGTGGCCGAGCTTCTCGCTTCGCGCCTTTGCCATGACCTGATCAGCCCGGTTGGCGCAGTCAATAGCGGCATCGAATTGATGACGGAATTTGGTGATGGCGTGGATGTCTAGCCCCCAAGTTCTGGGCCATTCCTGATTAGAGTTTCTGGAACAGGAGGGCGCATGTTGAGGGCCTGATGTGGGCGGATGTGATTGTACTGT
>Ga0209335_10006497_pt1 | contig 10432 bp, 9 predicted proteins | sample COG_09_FD_184753 | JGI IMG/M metagenome (GOLD analysis project Ga0209335, IMG submission 184753) | Pelagic Microbial community sample from North Sea - COGITO 998_met_09 (SPAdes) (version 2) | ecosystem: Environmental > Aquatic > Marine > Neritic zone/Coastal water | place: Helgoland, sampling...
TACTTACGCTGCATGGTGGATAAGGCAACGTATTCAACGGCTCATCGGAAAAATGTCCGGTGCAGTTGCTGTTCCACACGATGTCTCGCAGGGTAAACGCAAAGAGGGTCAAATTCGTGCAGAATTGCAGGTCGATCTCGGAAGAAACCCAACTGATCATGAAGTCAGTGATGCTCTCGGACAGGATCGAAATCTGACTAAAAGGGTGAAATTTGCACCCACCAGTTCACTTTCCCTCGACGAACCACTCAATGAGGATTCCGATAGTACTCTTGCTGATTTAATGACTGCTGAAGAGGAATTAAACCAATCGTATCGAGAAGATGGTTCACTATCTGATGATATAAGCGTCGCCCTTTCTTTTCTCGATCAACGGGAAAGAAAAGTATTAAGTATGCGATTTGGTATGGAAAAAGGCGAATCAATGAAATTAGACGATATTGCTGATTCCATGAATGTTTCAGGCGAACGGGTTCGCCAACTTGAGTCTTTAGGCCTGAGAAAACTTCGTGCCGTTCTTCTCCAAAATGGTAAAATAGACTTTAGAAAATTAGATCAGCTTGTAAGTACAGATTTACGTGGTAAAACTAAGATGAGTCCATTAGAACTCTCTCTCGTTTTAGATCCAGCTACGTAAATATGTCATTTTCTCTATCTAAATGGGTGTGTCCACCCCCTGAAATAAACGATGAACCTCAAGGCTCTGAGGGGAATGTTGAATGGTTTAGGTGTTTGCCATATATAATCATTCATCTTCTTGCACTCGCTGCGTTCTTTTACCCAGTTACTTGGCCATGTTTCGTAATTGCTTTGATCTCATACAGCTTACGTATGTTTTCAATTACCGCCTTTTATCATCGTTACTTTTCCCACCGAACTTTTAAAACTTCACGTTTTTTTCAATTTATAGGTGCTTTCATTGCCTGTAGCTCTGGGCAACGTGGACCTCTCTGGTGGGCAGCCCATCACCGCCGGCACCACCGGCATTCAGACACAGACAAAGATGTGCATTCGCCACAAACCAGAAGCTTTTTTTGGAGTCATACCCTATGGTTTATGACTGAGTATTCAGTCCCTACTTTTCTGAAAGAAATCCCTGATCTTGTTAAATTCAAGGAACTCAGATTTTTGAATCGTTATGACTGGATCCCATTGGTCATGCTTGGTGTACTATGCTACTTTGCTCCTGAAATCCCTCTATATTTCGAATTGACCGGTCTTTCCAATATGCAGTCTTTATTATGGGGGTTCTTTGTTCCAACCATCCTACTATACCACGCCACCTTTGCGGTTAATTCGATCACTCATTTATTTGGATCCCGACGATTTAAAACAGATGATGAGAGTCGGAATAATTGGATCGTGGCAATATTTGCATTTGGTGAAGGGTGGCACAACAACCACCATTTTTTCCCAGGATCTGCGAGACAGGGATTTTTCAAAGGCGAATTTGATATAACTTATTATGGACTCAAGTTGCTTTCCCTTTTCGGATTAGTTCGTGACCTACGGCCAGTTCCAGCCTGGGTTAAAAACAAAGTCTCCCAAAATTAACTGTAATATCCTGTTGTGAAAATTGCAGTGGTTGGATCCGGCATATCCGGACTTTCCTGTGCTTACCTGTTAAAAAAACACCATGACATCACACTATTTGAAAGCAGTAACAAACCCGGTGGCCACGTAAACACTGTTAAAACGCAAGGGAAGACCGGAGAATTTCAGGTCGATACTGGTTTTATCGTTTTTAATCGGGAAAACTATCCGAACTTTGTCCGTCTGCTCGATCAGTTAAATGTTCCTTCTCAATCTACCCGAATGGGATTTTCTGTCCAGTCAGATGCCTTAAACCTAGAATACAGTGGAGAAAGTACAATCGGTCTATTTGGTCATTTTCGCAACCTGATTGATCCAAAGCACTGGTATATGGTCAGGGATATTCTTCGCTTTCACGATATTGCCAAGGAAAATAGCGACCCGGAGGAAACGGTTGACTCCTTTTTAAAAAGACATCGATTTGGCCAGCGGTTTTCTGACTATTTCCTGCTTCCACTTGGTTCAGCCCTTTGGTCCTGCTCAACGGATCAATTTGGAAAGTTCCCCATGGAGTTTGTCTCTGACTTTCTCTCCAATCATCAAATGCTACAGGCAAATAATCGGCCAGTTTGGCGGGTGCTTAAAGGAGGCTCGCGAACCTATGTGGATAAATTAGTCGATATCCTTGGCGACCGCTTGAAACTAAACACTCCCATCCAACAGGTTCAACGAAGTAATGACCGGGTAAAATTGGCCCTACCTGATGGGACTGAACAGATTTTTGACGAGGTCATCCTCGCCTGCCATGCAGATCAGTCTCTTCGCCTACTCTCTTCCCCGACTCCGGAAGAAAAAGCCTTACTGAAAAGATTCCCCTACCAGGCAAACCGGGTCACCCTGCATAGTGACGACTCGGTAATCCCCAAAAGAAAATCTGCCCGGGCGAGTTGGAATGCGTACTTGCCCAAAAAGAATAGCTCTGATGCTTTGGTTACCTACGACATGAATATTTTACAAAGCCTGCCCACCCGGGAACAATTCTGCGTTTCTTTAAACCAGCAAAACCTGGTTGACCCCAGACTGATTCATGGAAATTACAATTTTTCACATCCCACCTATCACCCCGGTCGAAAAGATGCCCAAAGCAAACACACCTCCTTTATTCGCAACCGGGGTATTTCCCTATGCGGAGCATACTGGGGATACGGCTTTCACGAAGATGGATTAAACAGCGGGCTCCGGGTCTGCGAAGCATTTGGAGAATCACTTGGGTGAAAAGCTCACTCTATTTTGGCGAGGTTCGTCATCAAAGAAAGAGCCCAAAAAAACACGCTTTCCAATACCGTGTATTCATGTGCCATTTATTCATCGATGAAATCAGCAAAATCTTTTCAAAAAAATGGTTTTGGTCGGCCAATAAAAAAAACCTCTCCTCCTACCACCGGACAGACTATCACAAACCGGATGTCCAGGATTTAGCTCAGGCCGTTCAGTCCACAATGAGCGAGCAACTGGGTCGCCCAATCGAGGGGCCCGTTTCCATCATTACTCACCTTCGTACCTTTGGCTATTGTTTCAACCCGGTTTCATTTTACTACTGCTGGGACCGGGAGAAAACAAAACCCCATGCCATGATGACGGAGATTACCAATACCCCCTGGCATGAACGCTACGCAAAATGCTTTGATTTACAGGACTCTGAAAATGAAAAGTCCAAGCATAATTTTGACAAAGAATTTCATGTCTCTCCCTTCATCGGAATGAACATTGAATATGACTGGCGTTTTCATGGTCCAGCCGAAAAATTCAAAGTGGATATGATCCTCCGTGAAGAACAGAAAATGATCTTCAGTGCCCACCTCAACCTTTCCCATAAACCCTTTAACCTAAAAAATTCAATCTGGGCACTGGTTCGCTTTCCCCTGCTTACTTTTCGTATTACCTTCGGAATTTATTGGCATGCCCTACTCCTTCGTTTAAAAGGGTGTCGATTTTATCCGCATCCTAAAAATTCAATTTCTACCACATAAATGAATAACCAACCGGCTGAACATGCCAACCAGTTCACACTTTCAGAAAACGGAAATGCCGGGTTTTGGGAACGTGCCCTGCTTGGCCAGTTAAAAAAAATTGATCGGGGCTCCCTCTCAATCAAAATGGGAAAACGCCAACTCACCCTAGGTACCCCTTCGAGTGACCACATCTCTGCAGGTATTGAAATAACCAATAAATCATTCTTTCGTAAATCCTGCCTCGGTGGCTCTCTCGGAGTGGCGGACAGTTATGCGGACGGAGACTGGGAAACCGATGACCTCGTCGGTGTATTCCGCCTCTTTTTACAAAACCAGGATGTGATGGACGGGATGGAAGGAGGATGGGCTTCCCTGCTCAACCGAATTGCCAGATGGAGCTATTTACTCGGGCAAAAAAACACCCGCAAAGGAAGCCGAAAAAACATCGCCCTACACTACGATCTCGGGAATGAATTTTATGAACTCATGCTCGACCCGACTATGACTTATTCATGCGGGATTTTTGAATCTCCCCAATCCACCCTTGAACAGGCTTCACTGGCAAAATACGACCGAATTATTGATCAGCTTGATATTCAACCCCACCACCATGTTCTTGAAATCGGGTGTGGATGGGGTGGATTCGCAGACCGGCTCGCCCAACGAACCAAGGCCAAGCTAACCGCCACCACAATTTCTGACCGTCAATTTGAATATGCTCAAAACCGGATTCAAAAAAACGGGTTCGAGGACAGGGTATCGATTATAAAAAAAGACTATCGCGATTTAGTTGGCCAGTTTGACCGGATTGTTTCCATCGAAATGATCGAGGCGGTGGGCCACGAATTTCTACCCGCCTACTTTTCCAAAATTTCTGACCTCCTACTCCCAGCCGGTGCCGCCATGATACAGGGAATAACCATGCCCGATCATCGCTATGCCCAGTACCTCAAGGAAGTCGACTACATACGCACGCGTGTCTTCCCCGGGAGCTGTGTACCCTCCGCTTCCGCGATGATTGAAGCCGCGGTCAAGGAATCGAACCTGCGCCCAGCCGACCTTCACGATTTTGGATACCATTATTCCCGTACCCTACGGGAGTGGCGCCTGTGCTTTCTCAAAAACGAGAACCAGATTAAAGAACTGGGATATGACGAACATTTCCGCAGGGCATGGCTTTATTACCTCAGTTACTGCGAAGCCGGGTTTGAGGAAGGCTACACCGGGGATATTCATCTCCTCCTCGCCAAGCCGGAATGCAAACTATGCCGCGGCTTCCCACAATGAGTCCACGACTCTCATTCATTACTGACCTGGTAATCTTTCAGGTTGCCTGGTTTGGCTGTGTCCTCGCCACCCGCAGTCCATTCCCGCATTTCCTCCCCATCCTTGTCCTCCTACTTGTTCTGGTTCGTGTACTCCTTACCCGTGGGCTGGCTCAGGCCCTTCCCTTTACTTTGGCCTGTCTAATCTTGGGAGTTGTTGGAGATGCAACCCTGGTTAATCTTGGCCTGCTTTCCTTTGAACCTTACCCTTCCCTTTTCGGGGCACCGCTCTGGATGGTTGCCCTGTGGCTTAATTTTGGTCTGATGCTCAGGCCTCTCTTCACTTGGTTTCTCGATCATTGTTGGCGAGCAATCATTGGTTTTTCAGCTGGAGGTGTGGTTGCATATTATTCCGGGCAAAAACTGGAGGTGCTTACCCTCAGCATTAACCTCCAATCCCACCTTGGCGTGGCCGTGGAGTGGGCTATTGCCGGCCTCGTCCTACGCTACCTACATCTCAAATTTCCATTACCCGAATGAGTACGCTTGAACTTCTTCTCTACGGACAACTGGGTGCATCTTTGGTGATGGCACTTGCCTGGGTTCACGCCGTGGTAATTAAAAATACATCCTATGTTGATGTTCTCTGGGGCTACGGTGTTGGAGTACTTGGATTCATCTACCTGGTTTTGGGCGATGAAAATACTGACCCGGCAAGAATGGCTTTACTTAAAGCCCTGCTCCTTACCTGGTCCATTCGACTGGGCACATATCTGCTTAAAAGATGTATCGGGAAACCGGAGGATGCACGCTATGCCTACCTTCGGGAATACATGGGAAAAAAAGCCAACCTTGGGTTCTTTGTTTTTTTTCAGGTGCAGGCATTCTGGGTGGTCTTATTTGCCTCGCCATTTCTTATTCTGGTAAAGAATCAAAATCCGGTAAACACCCTCGATCATATCGGTTTAATCATCTGGTTAATTGGATTTTGTGGTGTCCACATCGCAGATAAACAACTCAAAATATTTAAATCCCAGCCAAACCGTACACGGGCGGATGTATGTAACACCGGGCTTTGGAAATATTCACGCCATCCCAATTATTTTTTCGAATGGGTCCTTTGGATTGGCTATATATTTATTGGGTGGCAGGCACCACTTGGTGTATGGCTCATATTAATTCCGGTAATTCTCTATATTTTTCTCAGTAAAATCACTGGGGTTCCATTTGTGGAAGCCAGAAAGTTGGAAGCAAGCGGAGAGGAATACAAATCTTACATCCAACAAACCAATTCTTTTTTTCCGGGACTCCCGAAAAATCAAAATTAGAAAATGAGCCTGACCAATTTTTTTATCGACCTTGCTGAACGCGGACTGGTTCCCGATTTTATGATTCGGGCAGGCATACGTAATCTTTGTAAAAAACGATTAAACCAGTGCCAAGCCGATGACTGCGAAGCTAATGCCGAACTGGCGGAAAAATACATCAAGGAATCGGATGCCTCCCCCATGGCCGTTCTTACCGAAAAAGCCAATCAACAACACTACGAAGTACCTGCGGAGTTTTACCGCTATGCCCTGGGGAAGAACTACAAGTATAGCTGCTGCTACTACGACTCCAAAAATGATTCCCTCGACCAGGCGGAAGACCGTGCCCTCGCACTGACCTGCGAGCATGCCAACCTCGAAAACGGGTTGGATATTTTGGAACTGGGCTGTGGCTGGGGCTCGCTTTCACTTTGGATGGCTAAGCACTTCCCAAAATCAAAAATTACCTCAATTTCCAATTCAAATTCCCAGCGCGAATATATTATGGGACAGGCTAGAAGTCGTGGCCTCGAAAACCTTACGGTTTATACTGAGGACATCAACGAATTTGAAACCGATTCCCAGTTTGACCGGGTGGTCTCGGTGGAAATGTTCGAACATGTACGCAATCATCGTGAATTGTTCAGTCGTATCCATGGTTGGCTTAAACCGGGTGGTAAACTATTCACCCATGTCTTTTGCCACCGATCCACCTCCTACCCATTTGAAGTGGAAGGAGAGGATGACTGGATGTCCAAGCACTTCTTTAGCGGGGGCACCATGCCCGCGGACGAACTCTTTCTGCGAATCTCAGGCAGCCTTGAACTTGAGCACCGTTGGCGCTGGTCCGGTGAACATTACGCCCGGACATCCGAGGACTGGGTAATTAATGTTGATCAGGCCCGTACCGAAATCCTCAAGCTATTTAGCCAAGACCTGTCCATGGCTGAGGCCCATCGAACCTTTTACCGTTGGCGTATCTTCTTCCTCGCCTGTGCTGAGACCTTCCGATTTCGGAATGGACAGGAATGGTGGGTTAGTCATTACTTGTTTAAAAAATCATGAAATCATTCCTCTCCACCCTTCTTCTTTTCTCTCTTTTCCTGACTTGCACCTTTGCCCAGAAACAGCAGCCAAGCGGAATGGACTGGCCCCAATGGCGCGGACCCAACCGCGATGGTTTTGTCCCTAAAGATTCACCCTGGCCCTCCACGATTGATGGAAAGTCCCTCACCCAATCCTGGCAGGCAAAATTAGGCAAAGGCTACCCAGGGCCGGTGCTTTCCGAGGAATTAGTTTTCACCATTGAATCGGTGGAAGGGAATGAAGTAGTCCATGCCCTGGATCGTAAAACCGGAGAGATCGCATGGAAATTTCAATGGGAAGGTCAAATGAAAGTCCCCTTCTTCGCTGCTAAAAATGGGAGTTGGGTAAGATCCACTCCAGCCTATGATGGAGAAAATTTATATGTCTGTGGAATGAGAGATGTGCTCCATTCCCTCAATGCAAAAACCGGAGATGTTAATTGGAAAGTTGATTTTGTGGAGCGTTATAAAACGCCTCTCCCCGCATTTGGTATGGTCTGTTCACCCCTTATAGACGGAAAATATTTATACATCCAGGCGGGATCTGGTTTTGTAAAACTCAACAAAAAAACTGGGAAATCTATTTGGCGTTCCCTTGTTGATAAAGGCGGAATGTTTGGCAGTGCATTCTCCTCTCCCGTAATGGAAGAAATAAACGGGAAAAAACAATTGATAGTTCAGACACGAACCGACCTGACTGGAGTGGATCCGGAATCTGGAACGAAACTATGGTCCAAACCAATTAAAGCATTCCGTGGAATGAATATTCTCACACCAAGTGTTTTAAACAATCAAATTTTCACCAGTAGTTACGGTGGAAAATCACTATTGTTTGACATTCAAAAAGCGGGCAAAAAACAAATCATCGAACAGAATTGGGAAAACAAGCAGGAAGGGTACATGTCCGGGCCGATTATTTTGGATGGTTATTGCTACATTCATCTTCGTAAACAACGAATTACCTGCCTCGACATGAAGACCGGAGAGACCAAGTGGATAAGTAGTGAATCCTTCGGTAAGTACATGTCCATGGTCAGCAATGGAAAAGAAATTCTTGCCCTCGATGAAGACGGTACACTGTACCTGATCGATCCCAATCCAGAAAAATTTGTCATTAAGGAAAGCCGAAAAATATCCGGCTCCCCTACCTGGGCACACCTCGCGGTTTCCGGCAATCAATTGTTTGTCCGCGAACTTGAATCTCTTGCTTGTTATGCTTGGTAAATCGGGATTCTTGGCATTGCGAGGATGAAGTGTCAGCGGACGGCGTGGCAATCCATCGTGTCCCGACTGACGTGTTTAAAGAGTGCTGTTCTCTTATTGGTGCACAGTGGATCGGCCCGGGCTTCAGCCCTCACGATAACAAGGAGTGGTTAGGGATGCAGTGTGCGAGTCGATGACCATACGCACTTTTTGTCATTGCGAGGAGGGAGCGCTAAGCGACCGACGCGGCAATCCATCGTGTCTTGGGTGAAGCGGACGACCTGTCTCTTCGCTTGCTGGTTCAAAGTGGATCGCCACGGGCTTGCAGCCCTCGCGATGACAAGAGGGGATGAGGGTAAAGTGTGCGATAAAAAGACGATTACGCCCTCGCGATGACAAATGATGAAAATTTGACTAATGAACAGGCTAAGCTTCTTTTTCTTTTGGGGAACAACAGCGTTTCCCGTTCCCCATAAAGAAAACAGTGGGATCACCTTCGCTTTTATAGAGAGCGATAATCGCATAGATACCAGCGACCACATTACCACCAACGCAGATTGCAATTGCCCAAATCAATGTCATTCCCGGGCAACATTCCCGGTACCAGATCCAGCCGATAAAGAAGAAGAATCCAACATAGACATCGAACAGGGAAACAATTCCCCATGGGTTGTCCATTAACTCACCCCCGTCTTCCCAGAAATCGCCCACGATAAAACCGTAGGCCAATGCACTTCCAATAACAAGGGTAAGGACAATCAGGTAAGTAAAGGCCAACTTCATGGACTTAGCTTACCCAAGCTTCGTACAAAATCCAATCAGGAAGAAGTAGCGGCAAGTGCCTGATCGATATCGGCAAGGATATCATCAATATGCTCGATTCCAATCGATAGACGAACCATTTCTGGGGGAATTCCGCCAGCTCTTTGCTGTTCCTCGTTTAACTGGGAATGAGTCGTGGTGGCTGGATGAATCGCCAAGCTCTTCGCATCCCCCACATTGGCGAGGTGGGAAAGAAGTTGTAAGTTATCTATAAACTTGGGCCCCGCATCCGCTCCGCCCTTAATACCAAAAACGACCATCGACCCACCCTTACCTTTCAAATACTTTTCATTGAGCGAGTACATTGGATCACTTTCCAAACCGGGAAAACGTACCCAGTCAACGGAATCGTGTGCCTGTAGGTGCTTGGCCACGGCCAGGGAGTTTTCACAATGACGTTCCATGCGCAATGGGAGGGTTTCAATACCCTGTAAAAACTGCCAGGAATTATCCGGTGAAATACAGGCACCCAAATTACGCAAGGGAACCGTACGCATTCTCAAAATGAAAGCCAAAGGAGCAAGAGGCTCCGGTAAATCATGCCCCCAACGTAATCCGTGATAGCTATTATCCGGTTCATCATAGAGTGGGAAATTCCCATTCTTCCAATTGAATGTACCGGAGTCAACAACCACGCCACCGATACCGTTTCCGTGTCCACCCATCCACTTGGTCAGGGAATGAATAACAATCGATGCACCATGCTCAATTGGGTTAGTAAGGTAAGGGGTGGAAAATGTGCTATCCACGATTAATGGGATACCATGATCATCCGCAACATTGGCGATTGCTTTGATATCGGCTACATCCAGACCGGGGTTACTCACGGATTCGCAGAAAACAGCTTTGGTTTTTTCGGTGATCGCAGCGGCAAAATTGGCTGGGTCATTAGGATCAACAAATTTTACCTTAATTCCAAATTTTGGAAGGATATCATTAAACTGGGTATAGGTACCACCATAGAGATTATTGGCAGAGACGATCTCATCACCCTCCTGAGCAATATTAATTATGGAATAAAAAACCGCACTCGTTCCGGATGCGATTCCAAGTCCGGCGGCTCCGCCTTCCATCGCCGCCACCCGTTGCTCGAGAACATCGGTGGTCGGATTCATCAAACGGGTGTAAATATTTCCCAATTCGCGAAGGCCGAATAAATTGGCCGCATGCTCGGTGTTATTAAATACAAAAGAGCTGGTTTTGTA
>Ga0209335_10006498_pt1 | contig 10432 bp, 8 predicted proteins | sample COG_09_FD_184753 | JGI IMG/M metagenome (GOLD analysis project Ga0209335, IMG submission 184753) | Pelagic Microbial community sample from North Sea - COGITO 998_met_09 (SPAdes) (version 2) | ecosystem: Environmental > Aquatic > Marine > Neritic zone/Coastal water | place: Helgoland, sampling...
GGAACGATGGCGTGTAAATCGCCAATCGTGAACCGTTCGTTGTTCGGAAAGGCATTCTCAATCGCTCGTAGGCAATCGAACGCGTTTTTATTAGTATTATTAGTATTGTTTTGATTCTCGTCGGACATCGTCTGAATCGTCGTTCCGGTAGTAGAGAGGTATTATCGTTGTCGTTGTTGTCGATGATGGTATGAATACTCTCTTTAAGTAAGTTATGAACGAGTACGAGAGATGCCTCGAGTGAAAGATGATTACTCTTTTTTGTAACGAAGAACAGAAGAAAGAAGAGGAGTTTTTTGGAAGTTTTTTGGTTTCACTTTTTTCTCTCTTTTCTCTCTCTTTTGGCAGAAAGTGTGTTTTCGTGCTTCTCTTGTTTTTGCGTGGCACCTCTTTTTATGCACTTTTTTTCCTTTTCTCTCTCTTTTATCCTCTTTGGCAATCATCTCATCAGGATAACAGCTCTTTACTTTTTGTCCTCTCTCGTGTGTATACACTACACACTTTATATTAATACACACACACGCACACTTTAACACGCACGCAACGCGAAGAAGACGATGAGTATGCGTTTTACTGCGACCACCACCTCTCGTTCGGCGACGAAGACAAGTTGTTGTTCACTTTTAAAAGGAACAAAAAAACAATCATCATCATCGTCGTCTCGCGTGTCGTCGTCGTCACCAAAATCATCAACGAGAAGAAGAATAAAATGCTTTGCTGGCAAAAACGAAGAAGAAGAAGAGAAGAAAAAGACTCGCGACGACGAAACGAAGAATACCACGATGGCGAAAAAAATCGTCTCCCTTTCGACGGCGTTGGGCGTGTCGCTGACGATGACGACGATGCCATTGGTGGGTGATGATGTCGCGCAAGCGTACGAATATAATCAAAATCAAATATCTCAACTCGCTGGGTTACAAGCGAACCCGGTGACGAACGCACGCGCGTTGTTAAGAAACTCACTCCCGATCGATTGCAAAGAAATTCGCCAGATACAAAAAGCGTTGGAATCGATTTCGGACGATTTGAGAGTCCCGGGGGTGAAATTTTCCGGCGTCGAGGAAAGCGTCAACAAGTCTTTGAAAATCGTCAAGAACGACGCGAACAAAATAGTGGACAAAACGGCCTCGGCGAAGAAAGACCAGGTGAGACAGTACTTGAAAGATTTAGGGACAGAATTGCAAGATTTCCAAACGATTGTCGCGAACAAAGATAAGCAAGAGGTGCCAGTCGCGCAGCAAAAGTGTTTGAGTTTGGTGACGAAGATTGAGGAGGCGTTGGTGAACGAGTTTCCGTACCAAGTGCCGGCGCCGTACGACACGACGTTGCCGAGATTAGAAGGTCGAGCGACGGTTGAAATGGAGGTGAAAATTAAAGACAACGCGGTGACTCCGGGGGGTAAGCTCACGATCGTCTTGGACGGGTACAACGCGCCCGTATCGGCTGGGAACTTTACGGATTTGATTCAGAAGAAATTTTACGACGGGATGAAAATCCAAAGATCGGACGGTTTCGTCGTCCAATCCGGGAAACCAGAAAATGCGCCAAAAGGCGTGGATGGCTACATCGATCCAGCCACGGGCAAAGAACGCTCCGTTCCGTTGGAGATTATGCCTGAAAGTTCGTTCATGAAGAAAAAAGCGCCGGAATATGATTTCACGTTTGAGGAAAACGGCATGTACCGCGAACAACCAGTCTTACCGTTCAACGCTTTTGGCACGTTAGCCATGGCCAGAAGAGAAGCCGATAACAACTCCGCGAGCTCTCAGTTCTTCTTTTTGTTGAGAGAATCGGAGTTGACCCCGTCTGGTACGAACATTTTAGACGGAAGATACTCCATCTTTGGTTACGTCGTCGATAACCAAGAGTTGTTGAGAGACATGAAGGTTGACGACGAAATCGTCAGCATGAAAATCGTCAGAGGAGGCGAAAACTTGGTCAAGAACGAGCGCGCGGCACCGACGCCGACCACCCAAGAAGAACAAGCGCCCGCTTCCGAGTAAAGCATCGATGATCGTTTTTGTCCTTCTCACCGTCTTTAATATCATCATTATCTTACCACCGCAATTTAATACTAATACTAATACTAAGCTTATTCTATCTGCAGTAGTAGTTTTCTCTCGCTTCGTACGTCACTTTTTGCCGTCAAAGAAGAAGAAGAAACATTAAAAGAAGACGACGAATAAGACGCATGATGATGATAAGGACAACGCGTCATCGCGCCTCGTCCTCCTCCTTTGCCACTTTTGCGTGTTGTCGTCACCTCCTGCGCGATGAGTATTGTACTGCGAATACTTTTAACAACAACAATCGTCGACGGAGTTACCACCACCACGGGAAAAGAATCACTCTGAAAGAATACGTCGCAGGAGGAGAAGAAGAAGAAGAAAAAGAAGGATTTTCAGAAACGAAGCTAAAGACAAAAATGGCGTTTCCAGAGCTGAACAAACACTTGATAATCTCGGGGGCCGATGACGACGACAATAACAAAGAAGAAGAAGAAAAGATGAACATTGGGAAGAATCAAGTTTTGGTGAAAGTCCGAGCGTTTTCGGTGAACCCGTTGGACGCGGAAGTCGCGCGCGGATATTTAGGAAAGTTTCTTCCACGCTTGGATGGAGGAAAAGGCGGCATTGGATTAGGGAAAGACTTTAGCGGCGAAATCGTGAAACTGGGAAGAGGAGGAGGAGATGGAGGAAAGTTTGAGATTGGGGACGAGGTGTTTGGAGCGATATCGGCGGCGGATTTTAGGAACGGGACGATGGCGGAGTACGTCCTCGTCGACCGGAAACAGTTGATGAGAAAACCAAAACGGTTGACGCATAAAGAGGCGTGCGCGATACCGTTTGCGGCGTACACGGCGTACGCGTGCTTGAGAACGACCGGGTGCGTGGATAGGAAAGATCCAAAGAGGATTTTGGTGTTTGGCGGCGGGAGCGCGGTTGGAGAGTGCGTGGCGAGGATAGCTTTGAGGAGCGGATTCGCGTCGACAGTGGTTGCGACGGCCGGGAAAGCGAGCAAACAGATGTTGATGGAAGACGTTGGCGTCGAGCGAGTGATTGGATACGAAAACAAAAAGAAGGATGGAGAGATGAAGAATCAAGATCACGGCGACAGTAGTAGTAGTAGTAGCGGTAGTACAACGAGTAGCAATAGTAGTGGTAGCAGTAGCCACAATAGCGGCGACAGAAAAACAAGCGAAGTGAGGGAAGGCGAGAACTTTTCGGCGAAGAATTCGCGGTTCGTCGATGACGCCGAACCTTCATTCGACGTCGCCATCGACACCGTCGGAAGTGCAAAAACGAAGTTCCAAGCCGCGAAAGCGCTGAAAAAAGGTACGGGCACGTACATCACCTTACACGGCGACATGGCGCAACTCATAGGCGAATCTGGCGTTCTTCGCGGCGGTGCCCAAGCGTCTTTAGAGCTCTTGCGCGAAAAAGCCTTCGCTCGACTTCAATACGACATCGGATACGATTGGGGGTACGCCAACGCGAACGATTTCGACGCCACGAATTTGATCGAATACCTCGTCGATAAAGGTTTCTTATCCGTGAAAGTCTACGACGATACGAAACACGAACAATCAGGACCCTTCCTCGGCTTGGAGAGCGTGGAAAGAGCGTTCAAAGCGTTGGGAGACGCGTCGAAAAAAGGGAAAATCGTCGTCGAGATGCCTTTGTAAACTTGATTGAGCGCTCGCACTTTGCGTAATAGCGAATAATGAAATGTTTGTCTTGTGCATGAATTTGATTTTTTTTCCGCTCTGTTTTTTGCTCCCCATAAAAAACTACTCCTGTACAAAATGTTTGCCGCTCAAAACCGACAACACGTGGTACAAAACGTTGACTCCTTTAATTGCGGTGGTCGTGTTTCGAGCACTTTTTTCAATCGGAGGTTTCAAAGGAGGATGAGTTTGGGATGTTGTTCTCCTTGTCGTTCGTTTCAATCGAAGAAACAAAATTCGTATCTTTCCCGGTCGTCATCATCATCACACGAAGGAGGACACCACCACCACCAACAAAGCATAAACAAACACATCCAATTCAGAGGAACGAACGTCAGTACTATCAGCAGAAGAAGGAAATCATCATCTCTCGTGGTAGTTCGAGTATCGTCTGAATCGTCGTCGTCAAACGGTGATGATGATGATGATGATGATACTAAAGGAGAAGAAGAAAAAAACGGTGACGTTTCGATGTCGTTCGCGGAGGAATTGAGAAAAAGAGGCATCAAAGAAGCTTCGGACATAAAAAGCGACGACGAGAACGGAGAAGGAACGAGCAGCAGCAGCAGTAGCAATCCGTTTGCAAACGTAGCGAAAGCGGTGAAATCTCCGTTTGGATCGTCGGACTCGGCGGCGGCGCCAAAACCTCCACCGAGGTTCGCGCAGCCGCGCGGGGACGGCGACGGCGGGGCGAACAAAGAAGAAGACGACCAGTTGAAAAAATCGAGACTACTAAACAGCGAAGGTTTAGAGGGATTTCCGACGCGCGCGGGCGAACTTTTGAAACTCGCCGTGACGTCCACGGCTTCGTTTGCGCCTTTAATAGCGGTTATTTCGGTCATAACCATCGGCACGTGGTCCATCTTCGGCGCGGACTTTATTCACGGCGGCGTGAGCAGAGATTTTGGAGGCGGAGTCCCCAAGTACGTAGCGCCAGAAACTCTCTTAGCTGAACCTACGGTCGATGTAATGGTGCCGTTGAGAGCACCAAACGTGGTCGCCGCTGAGTATTAGTTAAACTCGCGTCTCCCGAAAAGTGTGCTTCGCGATACGTTTTTATTATAGTAAACTACATGCGAATATATTAAAACAACAAGCTACTAAAACTTCGCGAGCATATTAACATTCGCATCTTCTTCTAAGTCTCTTACTCTCTCCAGCTAAACATTACAAAACAAGGACGTGCGATCATACCATCAATCGTGTCGGGTTGTCGTAAAATCTTTTAGAATACTACAACAACAATCACGACAAGGGTGAAGGAGAGATTTACTTCTCTTGTTTTCTCGGTGCTCTGCGAGGCGGTTCTCTGATTCTTCTCGCCTCTCTGGATCGCACTCTCACGACTTTGCTGTGAATCGCAGCAGAGATAGAGTAGTGCACCTTTCTGTACATCTTCGGTAAAGTATACGTTTCGTACGCGCACGCCTCTTGGAGATCGCGAATGGCTGCAGATTCAACCATGTTTCTAACGATGAACCTCTTCACGGCTTTGTCTTTTGGCACCAACGCACCGCTAGATTCGCAAAATACTCTCTTGACCTGTGTAAATGTGGATGAAAAAATATCGCACGAGTCAGTTTCGATGGAAATAAATGGACACAAAACGTCGCGTCGTCTTCGCGTCTTTGCAAATCTCCGCGCTTTTCCAAAACCCGCTCATTTTGGGTTTGAACGTAAGGAGCAAAAACGACTCTCGAAATCGTTCACGCGCGGAAAACATCCACTCGCGACCGATAAAAACGACACTCGCGATCGATTCTAGATGAACAAATGTTCGCTCCGTGTAAAACAACGTACGTGTCCTCTGGCCCCGGAGGGTTTGTTTCTCCCGTTCGCTCGACGTTTCTTCGGCATTTTTTCTTCTGTGGGTCTTGTTGTTTGTGAGGAATGAGCTTCGTTTGAAGACCAACGACAGACAACAGAGACCAAAAAATTCGCGCCTCCTCTTCTTCCTCAAAAAACAACACAAAAACAAACAACAGAGGCAAAAGTGGTGAGATGCGGTAGTTGAGAACAATACTACTAACTAATAATGGCGAATACTAATAAGAGTAATAAGGGAGAGAGAGAGTACAAACAAGTGCCACTCTTTGGAAACTGCATGACAACTTTGATCCCTCTGGAATGGCTGGACGTCTCTGACTACCGACCAGTGCCGGATAACCAAGAAATGTTTAGCGATTTCAACGCTTTAGAGCCGTCGATGATGTGCGTGGAAATTGTCGAACGCGTCGGAGACGACGTGACTGGCGTACACTCGCAAAAGTTCAGAGAAGAGGACAACTTGGCAAAGTTTTACTTGGAGGACTTGAAAGAGCTGATGGACATCGCGACGAGGGATGATGATGATAGTCACAACAGTAAAACGATCAGAACGAAAGATTGGAGATATGAACTCTCATCTGGGAGGAAAGTACACTCAGACGTACGCGCGATATTCGTAGACGGCAAAAACGAGGACGCGAAGAAGGAGGCGATGAAGAAGATGGAAGATTTATCGTTGACGCTACCAAAAGAAGATGACGACGGAGAAGAGGAACGGGAAGGAAAGCCAAAGGAGGAAAACGACGACGACGTAAACGACGACTACGTAAAGAATAAGTGCGAGTGGATATCCTTCGCCGAGGAAAAAAACTGTCTCGTCCCTTCCAAGGAAAACCAAGAAGGCAAAGACTCCACTCGTTCGGTCACGATATCCATGTACGTGCACAGACTGGAGAAGAAATACGAGACCGATATTCTCGTAAGTTTCGTTCGACCGAGTAGTAAAAGTGATGATGCTAATCATCGCGTAATAGCAGAGGATGAAATACAGGAACAGAACAATCCCGGGACGGTTGCGCAGCAAACGCTTCGGATGTTGGACTGGAGTCTCTTAGGATTAGACGACGATTCAGACGACGTAAACGACGACGACGACGAAGAGAGTCTCGAGTAGATAAAATGCGCGTAGTAGAATATAGTAGAAAAGACTGTTGTTCAGTAGTAGATATATAGTATTTTAGTGTAGTCCTTTAAGCATGATGGACGAATTCTTCATTTTTCTTGCTCGGCATCTCTTCCCACACAAAACAAGACTCTTCACTTGGTCGTCGTCATCGTCTGCTCCGATTCGCATTCAAACGATGACGGCGACCGACACTACATCCTCTACATCCTCCTCAAAATCGATGCAAACGTTCCTCGACGAGTGCGCGTTGATAAAAAAACAGCATCGACAAAGTTTCAACGACTTTTCGTTCCTTCGAGTATCTCCGCTGGCGTTCGTGAAACCACTGCGTAAGGACGACGATTCAGACGACGATGTGAACAACAAGAGAGCAAAAATGAGTGCAAACAGAGAGACGAAAATACTAAACGAGCTGGAGATGTGCGAGCGAACGGGAGACGTGGTTTTTAGAGCTTCTTCGAAGATGAAAAACGAATGCGTTTTTCGTCTGAATTCACTTTCCGTGGCCGAGGAGGAAGAGAGAAGAGGAAGAAGAGGAAGAGAAAAAATAATCGCGTACCGAATGAAGATTTGGACTTTAACGGACGAGAAAGAGAAGAAGGTGGTGTTGTACGATAATTTAACAACAGAGGAGGATACTATGAATAGCAGTAATAGGAGTAAAAGTAGTTTTAAGAAGAGTAAGAAACTACTCCTGGCGCGCGTAGACGCGGATCCGAACCGAACGAGCGACGGGTTTCAGTTGAGAGGAGTGAGTTTGGCGCTCGCTGCAGAGGCGGAGAGACTTTCGAGGACGAACTCTACCTCTAAGGAGGATGAGAACGATGGTGATGGTGATACGCTTAAAATTGAGATGACATCGAACGTGGCGTTCAAACACCCGTCGATGAATAGAAAGAGCGATACGTTCAGAGAGATTTTTAAGGACGTGGACGCGAACGCAAAATTGGCGTGCGAAGCGCGTTTAGTTGAAGCGTTTGAGATTATAGAGATTCACGAACTATCCACGTACGAGAAATCAACATTCGCTGATCGTGATAAAGACGACAACGACGAAAAAAATGCACGAGTAGGAATAGAAATAGAAGTAGAAGAAGAGAGACGATCGAGATGTGCCGTTTTGAAGAGGGTCGTGGTCCCGGGCGAAAGTTGGGAGACGCCTTCGGATTTTTCAGAAATCTCGCTGAGGATAAACGACATGAATGGTAAAAGTAACGCGCACACGTTCGTTTTGAAAAGACACGAGAGTAAGAAGGATTCCTACGAGAGATTCGTGATGGCTTTGGTGAGAACGATGCGAAAGAAGGAGACGTCGGTTGCGTTCGTTCCCAAAGAACGCTTCCTCGATTTCACGTTCCCGCAACACGAAGAGGTGGGGAAGGTTATCGATGCGATACGTAAAAATAACAACAACTCCTACGATTACGAAGACTACGTCGCGATTGAAGTGCACTTGATTGATTGGGTGAGCGCGAGAGACTGTTTCGGAGACGGAAAAGTCATAAAAACGGTGCTGGAAAAGAGGGATCCGTCGAAGAGTTTTCCGAACGATTCTCCCGTGCAAGATACGAAAGTGTACATTTCCAATCTCCGCGCGAGCGCGAAAACCACATCAGGGACTGAAGGTATAATAGGCACCGACAAAAACGAGCAGCATCTAATTGGCGAAGACTTTTCGTTTCGATTAGCGTCGGGAGAGATGCCGCGTGCTTTAGAAACCGCGCTCCGAACCGCGTGCATTGGCGAAACTATTCGCGTGACTGTAGATGTGCGAGAAGAAGAAAGGACAGCGTTTGCGCTCAAACAACGAAAGGAAAGGATGCGCGCGTATTTAGACTCGTACGTATTGAGTGATACGTTAACCAAACTGGTATCTCGAGACGACGACGAGCAAAATCTGCTCAAAGCTGAGGATGGTGGTTTTCGACTCGTGCAAGTTACGTTTGAGTGCACTTTGACGGGCTTTGATAAGATTGTCAATTGGTACAGCGACGCCGTCGCCGTTTGCATCAAAGACGGCGAAGATTTGAAAACGGACGCGAACACGCTGTTCAAAAACGGTATGCTCATCGAAGCGTTGGAAAAGTACGAAAGCGTGGCGCAAAAGTTGAATCAGCTCGCCTCGCGCGTGTTGCTCGAAGAAGAAGAAGGAGAAGGAGAAAAGTACGAACCTCGGATCGTCGCTTTGAGAAACAACGTGCTCTTGAACGCCGCGGTAACGGCAAAGAAGTTGAGAGATTACACCGCCGCGAGGAAAAGCTTGGAGAAAATTCCGGAAAATGAGAGATCGTTCAAGGCTAAAATGTTAAAAGGGTGCATTTTTCTCGACGAGAACGAATTCGATTTGGCCAAGGAAGCGTTCCGAGAGTTGCTGACCGATATCGCCGCCGACGAAGACGAAGATGAAGTGACTAAAGACGAAAAGAAGAAAGAGCTAGAGAGAGAGCTTGCGCGCGTGAAGCAACTCGAGAAGCGGGCGTTGGAGGAGATGCGAAATAAGTTTCGAGGTAAGCTGTAAAGAGTAGTAATTGTAGTAGTAGTGGTAGTAGCAGTAGTAGTAGTAGTAATATTCACAAGCGGAAACGTTTCTTGTTGTTGTTGTTGTTGTTGTTGTCGTTCTTTTAAAAAATTCGTATATGTATAATAAGTGTTCTTTTACTCATCGTCCGAGTAATACACGGTTTGGTTCAACGCTTTCACTGGACTTCCAACGAACCCTTCGTCGGTCCCAGCCGCGTACGTGACTCGTCTTTTCGCGCTTTTCTTCTTCTCGCTCGTCGAAGACCCGTTGTTCTCGCCGCCGTTGTTCAACTTTACGATGCCGTTTCTCTTCGCGTCGTTCGACGACGATTTATTCTTCTTCTTCTTATTGTTATCGTTTTCGTACGAGTACGACGCGTTCCCATACCCTCTGTCCTCCGTGTAATACTTCGCCATCTGCACTTCCTTCGGGGCAAACCCGCACTTTTCGTAAAACTGAACGTTTTCCGCGGAGCAGTCCAAAATGGTTTTATAACACTTCACGTGGTTCCTCGATATAATCGACATCGCGTCAATCATAACCTTCCCTAATCCAGAGTCTCGCGCTTCTTCGTCCACGACGACGTCTTCTACGTGTCCGGAGAGACCTAAATTTCGTCCGAATTTCCGTTCCACCATTAACGTCGCCGTCGCGAGAATTTTCGTTTTCTCCTCGTTTTCCAACACGTAACAAAACTCCGGTCCTTCTCTCATTTGGTGCCAACGTTTCACGAATCTCTTCTTTGTCATCTTCGGCGCCACGGTGAGTTGTTTCAGCAGATCCACGAAGCCTTTCTCGTAATCGTTCGCTTGTAACCGTCGAATGGTTTTTTTCTTCCCGAACTTATCCGTCACGGAGATTTGTTTCGGTGGTAAACCGTATCCTCTCGAGAACGTTTTCGCGACGAACCGTAACGCCATCGCGCTCAGAAATCCAAAAAGAAACGGAATCTGCGTTTCTTTGTGATTCGTGAGAAGTTGCACGCGCATCGTGGTGTTGTTGTTATTCGATTTTCGTCTTTGACCGTTACTGGTGTTGTTGTTGTTGTTCTTCGATCCTGCTCTCGGTGGGTACATCTCAGAAGACGAAGAAAAAGCAGCGGCAGAAGAAGAAGAAGACATTGAAATTGATTACTCAAAAGTCTTTCCTTCGAAGGATGATGAGGAAGAAAAAAGTCTGTTGATGGTGTTGTTCTTCTGTTGTTCTTTTCAAAGGACAAACAAAAAAAAGT